>VFQS010000397.1_pt1 | contig 50764 bp, 50 predicted proteins | sample 3512361 | NCBI WGS metagenome assembly VFQS01 (sample SAMN10412375, study PRJNA504923) | tailings metagenome | isolation source: Relicate 1 Philex TSF3 active mining | place: Philippines | reverse complement strand
GCTGGCCCGTGGTGCCGCTGGTGAACGCAATCAAACAGACATCGTCGCGGCTGGTTGGGTAGGCCTCAAAGACTGTTGCATGCTTTGCCATGCGCGCTTCAACACCGTTGGCGTCGTCTGACCTGAACCACAGCACTTGTTTCAACGCAGCCGCGTGATGCGGATGCGATGCATCGGTGCAATGGCGGAGTTCATCGGCCAGCAAGCTGTCGCACAAGGCCGCACTCACCTGCGCTTTGTCCACAATTTGTTTGAGTTCAGCAGCCCGCAGCAAAGGCATGGTGGGCACCACCACCAAACCCGCCTTCAAGGCCGCCAAGAAACAAGCGGCCATCATGGGGCTGTTGCCGCCGCGCAGCAGCAAACGCTGGCCCGATTTCAAACCCATGTCGGTGGTCAGCACATATGCAATTTGATTGACCTTGGCTTGCAACTGGGCGTAGGTCCAGCTGATCTCGCCTGTCGCGTCTTTTCCGCGGACAGCCATGCGATCGCCAAGACCCTTGGCCACGTGATCGTCGAGCAAGCCTTGAACACAATTGAGTTGAGCAGGGTACTGAACTTCTGGCCGATCAAACACAAACACGGGCCATTGGTCGGCAGGAGGCAAGCGATCACGTGTGAACGTGTCCACATGCGAAGAAGGCGCCAATGAAGAGGAGGAGGTTGCCGTCATGTCTGGCCTCACTTGAGCAAATCGCGACCAATGATCAACTGCTGCACTTCAGTGGCCCCTTCATAAATGCGAAGGGCTCTGATTTCTCGGTACAGCGACTCGACCATGCAACCTTTTTTCACACCCATGCCGCCATGCATTTGCACAGCCATGTCGATGATTTGCTGCGCATTTTCAGTGGCGGTCATTTTGGCCATGGCCGCTTCTTGCGTGATGCGCTGGCCTTGATCACGCAGCCATGCGGCACGGTAAGTCAACAAAGTTGCAGCGTCTAGCAGTGTGGCCATCTGCGCCAACTTGCTCTGCGTGATTTGAAAATCCCCCAAACTCTGACCAAACATCTTGCGCTGCTTGGCCCAAGCAATTGACTCGTCCAAGGCTCTGCGTGCAAAACCCAAAGAAGCGGCCGCCACCGAGGTCCGGAACACATCCAAAGTGGCCATGGCCACTTTGAAACCTTCGCCGGCGGCACCAATGCGTTTGGCATGGGGCACCAACACGTTGTTGAAATACAGTTTGGCCAAGGGGTGCGGCGCCACCACATCAATGCGCTCGGCAATTTCCAAACCTGGGGAATTGGCGTCAACGATGAAAGCGCTGATGCCGCGGGCGCCAGGCGCTTCACCCGTGCGTGCAAAGATCACGTAAAAATCTGCAATGCCACCGTTGGAAATCCAGGTCTTGAAACCATTCAAACGGTAACCTTCAGCCGTGTCGACAGCGCTGCATTGCATCGCAGCCACATCCGATCCTGCATCCGGCTCGCTGAGTGCAAAAGCCGCTAGCGCCTCCCCTTTGGCGACACGCGGCAGGTACTCGGCTTGTTGTTCTGGCGTGCCCTTCAAGCTGATAGCGCCAGAGCCCAAACCTTGCATGGCAAATGCAAAATCGGCCAAACCGTGATGCCAGGCCAATTCTTCACGCAATATGCAAATGGTGCGTGTGTCGATCACATTGGCTGTACCGCCATACAACTGACCAGCGATGGCTGGCTTCAACCAGCCGCCTTGTCCCAAGGCTTTCACCAAACTCACACACTCGCGGTCAATGGCCTCACGCGATTCGTCGTGGCCATGCAAGTCCGCAAACTGTTGGCGGGTCCAAGTTTGCAGTTTGTCTTTGAAACTGCGGTGCGATTCATCAAAGAAGGGCCAGGCCAAATGAGCAGCTGAATTCATGCTCAATCTCCTTCAAACACAGGGGTTTGCTTGGCCACAAAGGCGTGATACGCCCGGTGAAAATCGTTGGTGGCCATGCAAATGGCTTGCGCTTGGGCTTCTGCCTCAATGGCCTCGTCCACACCCATGTTCCACTCTTGCTGCAACATCTTCTTGGTCATGCCATTGGCAAATGTTGGACCACTCACCAACACTTTTGCCATGGCTTGCGCTTCTGCCAATACGCTCTCGGGTGTGCACACCCGGTTGTAAAAACCCCAGCGCTCGGCTTCTTCACCTGGCAAACCTCGGCCTGTATACAACAACTCGGACGCGCGACCTTGTCCAATCACGCGGGGCAACAACGCACAAGCCCCCATGTCGCATCCGGCCAAGCCCACTTTGTTGAACAAGAAATAGGTTTTGCTTCGCGCTGTGCCGTAGCGCATGTCAGATGCCAACGCCAACAGTGCGCCAGCTCCCGCGCAAATGCCATCAATGGCGGAAATGATGGGCTGGGGGCAGGCACGCATGGCCTTGACCAAATCGCCGGTCATGCGCGTAAACGTCAACAAGCCGGGCATGTCCAACTTGGTGAGGGGGCCAATGATTTCATGCACATCGCCGCCAGAGCAAAAGTTTCCGCCGGCACCGGTCACCACCACCGCATGGACATCGTCGGCATAGGCCAAAGCGCGAAACAAATCGCGCATCTCTGCATACGATTCAAACGACAAGGGATTTTTTCGCTCAGGTCGATTGAGGGTGAGTGTGGCCACGCCATCCTTCACCTCAAACAGTACATGTTCCGCTGTGTAGTTGGCCAGTTTGTTGCCATGGCGCGGCAACTGGTGCGACTCGCCCGGTAAATATTTTTGACTCATGCCATCTCCTCCTGTTTTTGTAAATTCTTTTTCAGTGCACCCAACAAGGTGTACAGCTGACTTTGCTGGTTGTCTGACAAACCGGCAAACATGTCGGCCACCCAGGCTTCGTGCGCAACCGCCATGTCAGTAAATGCGTCTTGCCCCGCCTTGGTCAACTTGACTGTGAACGAGCGTCGATCGTTGGCGCCCACTTGGCGCAGCACCAACTTCTCTTTTTCAAGCTGGTCCACAATGGTCGTGATGTTGCCGCCCGTCACCATCATGCGGCGCGACAACTCACCCATCGTGAGTCCCTCAGGATGACGCTCCAGTTGGGCCATCAAGTCAAAGCGCGGCAAAGTGATGTCAAAGGACTCTCGCAAATTTTGCCGAATCTTGTCTTCAACGCGCGTGGTGCAAGACAGCAAGCGAAGCCACAAGCGCAATGAAGCGTGATGGTCAGCATGGGCTCTGAATTCATGATCGGCGTTCTTTTGCATACTCATCTCTTGTGCCATCACATCGTCTCCCCGCCATCGACGGCAATCGATTGACCATTGACCGATGCAGCGGCATCACTGCACAGCCACATCACGGCTTGCGCCACCTCATCGGGTTGAATCATTTTTTTCTGTGGGTTGTGCGCCACCAATGCATCGCGCGCTTGCGCTTCGGTTTGCCCCGTTTTGGCCACAATGTTGGCAACGGACTCGCGCACAATGTCGGTCTCGGTGAAGCCGGGGCATACAGCATTCACGGTCACCCCTTTGCGCGCCAGCTCCAAGGCCAAACTGCGGGTGAGACCAATCACGCCATGTTTGGCGGCGGCATACGCAGACACGTACGCAAAACCTTTCAAGCCGGCGGTGCTTGCAATGTTCACAATCCGGGCGGCATGACCCTTGGCACTCTCGGCCAACATGTCTGGCAATGCCGCTTGAATGCACAAATAGGTGCCGGTTAAATTCACGTTCAGCATGTGCTGCCAAAGTTGTAAATCGGTTTTTGCAAAAGGCTGACTGAGGGCTTGGCCCGCATTGTTGACCAGCACGGTCACTGGGCCCAAGGCAGCATGATTGGCGCGGTGCGCTGCTTCTACTGAAGTGGGGTCGCTCAAGTCCATGACGCTCAAATTCAACTTCAACCCAGGAAACGCCTTGCGCAATTCAGCCGCTTGCTTTTCCAAGGTCTGCAAGTTGCGACCCGACAAACTCAGCGCCGTCCCTTCACGGGCAAACGCATGCGCAATGGCCGCGCCAATGCCTCGCCCTGCACCCGTGATCCAAACGTGTCGCATCAATTCTCTCCTTTGGCAGCCGCTGGTGACGCACTCATGGCCGCCATGGCAGCAGCACGCTCAAAGTTGGTTTCCATTTGACTCTTGCCCGACACATAGGCTTTGTGCCAGTTCAAATCGGTGTAGCCAATGCGCGCTGCCTCTTGCATCGTCCAAGAAGGATTGGCCAAATGAGGACGGGCCACTGCGCACAAATCGGCACGGCCTGCAGCAATGATGCTGTTCACATGATCTGCTTCTGAAATGGCGCCCACCGCAATGGTTCGCACGCCCGCTTCATTTCGAATGCGATCGGCAAACGGCGTTTGGAACATGCGGCCATAGACGGGTTTTTCGCGCTTGTCGACTTGACCTGAAGAGCAGTCCACAAAATCCACACCGGCGGCTTTGAACGCTTTAGCAATTTCAATTGCATCATCGGGTGTGATGCCGCCCTCCACCCAATCGTGCGCCGAGATGCGCACCGACATCGGCTTGTCTTGTGGCCATACTTGGCGCATTGCCGTGAACACAGCCAGCGGAAAGCGCAAGCGGTTTTCCAAGGCGCCGCCAAACGCATCGCTTCGGTGGTTGGTCAGCGGCGAAATGAAACCCGATAACAAGTAGCCGTGCGCGCAATGTAACTCCAGCCAGTCAAACCCGGCTTTGGCACCCCGCTCTGCGGCAGAAGCAAACGCCGCTAACACGGCGTCCATGTCGGCTTGCGTCATTTCCTGCGGTACTTGGCTCACGCCTTCCATGTAGGGCAAGGCCGAGGGCGCCATCAGCGGCCAGTTGTCGCCATCCCTTGCAGCATCGTTCAAAGGCATGTCAATGCCATCCCATGCTCTGCGCGTCGATCCTTTGCGTCCTGCATGACCCAACTGCAAAGCGATCTTGGCATCCGACTGTGCATGGACAAAATTCACAATGCGCGTCCAAGCCTGTTGCTGTTCGTCATTCCACAAGCCAGGACAGCCCGGCGTGATGCGCCCCTCTGGCGTCACGCAAGTCATTTCAGTGAACACAATGGCGGCACCACCGACAGCACGAGCGCCGTAATGCATCAAATGAAAGTCGCCCGGAACGCCTTCCACGGCTGAATAGGTTGCCATGGGCGACACCATGACGCGATTCTTCAAAGTCACGCCGCGCGCTTGCAGCGGCAAGAACATGGGCGGCGTTGATTTGGCTTTGGCGCTGTCATCAAAGTTGGCCAGCGAGGCCATGAAACGTTCGTAGGCGGCCACAAATTTGTCATCGCGCAAGCGCAAGTTTTCATGCGAGATGCGCTGACTGCGCGTGAGCAGCGAGTATGCAAATTGCTGCGGCGGCAAATTGACATAGCGCGCCACATTCTCAAACCACTCGGTGGAATTGCGCGCAGCATTTTGAATCTTGAGCACTTCCACCGACCTTGTGGCTTGGTAAGACGACATCACTTCCTTCATCCCTTTGACATCGTGCCCCACGCGCTCAAAGGTATCGGCCAGTTCAATGGCATCTTCTAGCGCCAGCTTGGTGCCTGAACCAATCGAGAAGTGAGCTGTGTGCGCTGCATCGCCCATCAACACATAAGGCACCTCACGCCCATCGGCCGACCTGTCCCAATGCACCCATTGATCACAGATCACGCGCGGAAACTTGATCCAATGCGCAGAGCCTCGCAAATGTTTGGCGTTCGTCATGAGGGGATGGCCATCCAAGTACTTGGCAAACAGCTTTTCACAAAATGCAATCGACTCTTCTTGTGACATGCTTTCAATCCCTGCAGCCTTCCACACGGGCTCGGGCGTCTCCACGATGAAGGTCGATGTGTCGCCATCAAACTGATAGGCATGCGCCTGAAACCAGCCGTGCTCGGTTTCTTCAATGGCAAACGTGAAGGCATCAAACAACTTGCGTGTGCCCAACCACACAAAGCGGCATTGGCGTTCGTCAATGTCGGGCTTGTAGGTCGCTTCGAAGCGCGTGCGCACTTTGGAGTTGATGCCGTCACACGCAATCACCAAATCGGCTTTGTATTGCGCGGCAATGTCGGCATTGGCATCGACCTCGGCCTCAAACACCAATTCAACACCGAGCGCTTCACAGCGTTTTTGCAAAATATTCAGCAAACGCTTGCGTCCAATGCCACAAAACCCATGGCCGCCAGATCGCATGGTTTCGCCTTTGAAGTGCACCGCAATGTCATCCCAATGGTTGAACGCGCCCAAAATTTCGGAGGCAGTGATGGGATCCGCCACTTGCAACTTGGACATGGTGGCATCGGAAAACACCACACCCCAACCAAAGGTGTCGTAAGGTTTGTTGCGCTCTAGGACGGTGATGCGATGTTCTGGATGACGCAACTTCATCAACAAACCGAAATACAAACCGGCGGGGCCGCCGCCTAGGCAGACGATGTTCATGACGAAGTTCCTTGTCCCTGATGTCAAATTGTTTCAACTTAAATAGTTGAAGTTTGAAATAATTATGAAGAAACTTCTGCCAAGGGTCAAGCCAACAAAAAAGCAGCCTGAAAAAGCTGCTTTTTTGAAAGGTTTACTGATTCATCACCGTGATGCTGATACGCCGGTTTCGCGGATCTTTCGGATCGCTAGGGTTGTAAGGCGCGGTATCGGCCACCCCTTCAATCTTGGCAAAGCGACTCACCGGAATGCCTTTTTTCTCAATGATCTTGCGCGTTTCCTCAGCCCGCTCGGCTGACAAAGACCAGTTGTTGCGATCATCGGTGTTGGCAAACTGCACACTGTCGGTGTGCCCTCGAATGGCCACCTTGTTGGGCAACGCCGCCAAGGTTTTAGACACTTCACCCAGCAAAGCTTGGGCCCTGGGCGTCATGTTGGTGGTGCCCAAACCAAACATGGCAAAGTCGGCTTTGTCGATGATTTCAATGCGCAAACCATCTTGGTCGCGGGCAAACTGAACTTGGTCTTTGAGCTTGTCCAACTTGGGATTTTTTGCCAGCGCTTCTTTGATCTCTTTTTCCATTTTCTCAAAGTTGGCAGCATCAGCAGCGGCGGCTGATTTTTTACCTGGATCGCCGTCTTGGCCCGACTCTTTGCTGTCAGAACCGTTGGGTGATGGGTCGTTTTCCGTTGGGCCACCTTGCGAACGCGGTGTGACCATGTTCAGGCTGCTGGTTTGCTTGGCTGAAAAGGGAAAGCCATCAGGGTCAATGACCGAGCGGCCACCAAACATGCCATCCGAGCCTGCCAACTTGCCCATGGTGACGTTGCTGTGCGAGGTGGGCTTGAAGTAATCGGCCACGCTTTTGCGCTGGTCGGCATTAGAAGCACCCAACAGCCACATCAACAAAAAGAAGGCCATCATGGCGGTCATCATGTCGGCAAGGGCAATTTTCCAAGCACCACCGTGCGCACCACCGTGGCCATCGTCTATGACCTTCTTGATGACAATCGTGGGCGCTACGACAGTAGGTGCGTCAGGCGCAGCCTCGTCCGGAATGAGCGGCGCAGCCTCCGCTTGCTCAGCGGGTGCATCAGCGCTAGCGGCCTCAGGAACGGCAACTTCGTTAGGAGCTTCTGCGACAGCCTCAGCCATGTTTAGGCACCTCGCAAGCCGTCAAAGACTTCTGCAAAACTGGGCTGATTGTGATGGCTGATACTCACCCTCGCAGCCTCAATGATGAGCGGCATGGGGTGGCCGTGCATCGTACCAATGATGATTTGCTTCACCACTTTGAAAATTTGACCTTCATCGTCAATGATCTGCGCCAAGCGTGAGGCCATAGGCTCGACAAAACCGTAGGCCATGAACACGCCCAAGAATGTGCCCACCAAGGCGCCACCAATCATGGCACCCAGCACGGCTGGTGGTTGGTCAATCGCATCCATGGTTTTCACCACACCCAACACGCAAGCCACAATACCCAAAGCAGGCAAAGCGCCCGCCAAAGTGGCCAAAGCGGCTTGAGGTTTGAGGGCGTCGTGGTGGTGCGTTTTGATGGACTGGTCCATCACCTCTTCCACTGCATAGGGGCTGAGGGTGCTGGTTGAAACCACCATCAAACGAACGGTGTTACAGATCAAATCCAAGAGCGCATGGTCGTGCAAAATTTTGGGGTATTCACCAAATATAGAGCTAGCCTCGGGGTTTTCGATGTGCGCCTCTAGCGCCACCGCGCCCTCGGTTTTGAGGGTCTTCATGATTTTGGAAACCACAAAGATGGTGCTAAGGTAGTCTTCTTTTTTGTAGGCGGGGCCTTTGAACACTTTGCCCATGCCGGCCAAAGCGCCTTTGAAAATTTCCATGCTGTTGCCCACCAGCATGCCGCCAATACCGGCGCCCAAAATAATGAAAGTTTCAATCGGCGCAGATTTGATAATCGGCTTCATGCTGCCGCCAGCCATGATAAAGCCGCCGAACACACAGATCATCAAAACCACGATACCAATAATCGCATTCATATTTCTCTCCAAAAACGAACAAACGGGCGGCTGGCTTCCCAGCAGCGCCCGTCATTGTTCCCTCAAAGCCTTGCCCTTTCAGGCAGAAGCTCAATGCAATGAAGACATTGCAACACCTGATGCAGGTGCTGTTTTGGGTAACAAATTAGGAACATCACGCCAAGCTTGGCGAATTTCATTCAACAGCGTGTGAACTTCTTGCAATGCATCGAGGTCATTGCGGGCATTCACATGCACCAAACGGCGAGTCACGTAGCTGTACAACTCGTACAAATTGCGCGCCAAATCGCCGCCTTTGTCCAAGTCCAATGCGCCCTGCAAACCTAAAACGATACGTCCAGCGCGAACCAAGCTTTTGTTTTTATCTTCAATCGAGCCACGTTGAATATGGCCTTTGGCCGTGACCAAGCTGTCAATCAAGCCGTCAAACAGCATCTGAATGAGCTCAACCTTATCAGCCACCATGGCTTGTGATGCATGGTTGCCTTCGCCGTAGCTCTCCATCGCTTTGAAATGTACTCGCATGATGTCTTGTTCCTTTTGATCCTGACACAGCAGGAATCGGAGGGACATCGGGAAACTTGAGCCTTGACTTACAAAAGAAGGCATCAAAGTAGGCTTGTAAGCGTTAACCCCAGAAAAAGCGACGTGCACTGGCATCAGTCTCCCTTTCCTGATTTGGGTTTGGCCACATGGGCAGGCTCGACCTTGAGGGTGCCACGGAGTTTTTTCACCACGCCTGACAACAATTGACTGACGCGGGACTCGGTGACGCCCAGCACTTCGCCAATTTCCTTCAAGTTGAGCTCTTCAACGTAATACAAATTCATTAACAATTGATCGCGTTCGGGCAAGTCGGCAATGGCATCGGTGAGGGCACCCATGAATTGCTCGTGCTCCACAATGGCCTCTGGCTGCTGCGACGAATCGGTGGCAATGTTCATCACCTCTTCAGTGACCACTTCCATCGAGTAAGTCTCAAAGCGTCGCGCTTGTGTACGCTCTTTGTGGAAAAGTTCAATGTCTTTGCCCATGTAGTCGGCCAGTTCCGACTGAGTGGGCGTGCGGCCCAACTCAGCGCCCAACTCGTGGGTGGCTTCGCTGTGCGATTTGTTGATGGCCACCGCAGAGCGGGGCAAAAACGACAGTCTGCGCACTTCGTCCAAAATGGCACCACGCACACGGCTGTGCGCAAAATTCTCAAATTCAATGCCTTTGCCGGGGTTGTAGGCTCGGGCCGCTTCCAGCAGGCCAATCATGCCTACTTGAATAAGCTCGTCCAACTCCATAAAAGGCGGCAATCTCACCTTCAGGTGCAAAGCCACGCGCTTGACCATGCCCAAATGGGCCATGACCAGCGCTTCGCTGTTGTTTTGAACCTGTTCGTAAAGGCGAGTGGAGTTGGCCATGATCAGTTGCCGGTTTTCACCAGGCGCTCCACAAAAAACTGCAAGCCACCCGAAGCCTCGTCAATGGGTTCGAGTTGGCGAATGGCTTCGGCCAGACGCCTAAAGTCGCGTGCGCCAGCACTGCCTGGGGCAAACTCGGCCACGGGTTGGTATTTTTTCAAGGCGGCCAAAATGAGTTCATCGTTTTCAATCGAACCCAAATAACGCACGGTTCTGTTTAAAAAGCGCGCACACACTTGGTTGATACGCTCAAACAGTTGGTAGCCCTCTTGGGCGCTGTAAACACCGTTGGGAATGAGGTAAATTTCATCCAGCCCTTGATCTTGAATCAGCACCTTGATGGTGGCATAGGCGTCTGCAATAGAAGAGGGATCGTCGCGTACCACCACAAAGCGGCGCGAACAAGCGGACATAAAGGCCAACACTTCAGGGGAAATGCCCGCCGCCATGTCGACGATCAAATAGTCGATGTCGTCGGTGAGGGCGCTGAAGGCGCGCACAATGTTGGCAGCCTGAATGTCGCCTAAAGCGGCCATCTGTTGAATGCCCGAAGCGCCCGGCACCAGCTTGATGCCTTGACGGGTGGTGACGATGATTTCGGCCAAGGTTTTCTCACCACTCATAAAGTGGCTGAGGTTGAACGGGCAGCGGCAGCCCAACGCAATTTGGGCGTTGGCCAAGCTCATGTCGGCGTCAAACAACATGACGCGGTGACCCATGGCTTGCAGCGCAACAGCCAAGTTCACAGAGACCGTGGTTTTACCCACCCCTCCTTTGCCACTGGCGATGCCAATGACTTGGGTACTTTGTGCTTTATCCATGAAGCTCACTTTGGGGAATTTCGACGGACCAACGCGGACGGCTCAAACCCATTGCATGGGTAAGGGGTTCATTGGCAGCCTCTGCCTCTTGCACCTGAGGGTCTAGTGTCGCAGGTTTTGCGGCAGCTTCGATCACGTTGTCTCCCAAAGTCTCTGAAACTGGCGTCAATTGGTCCATGGCAATGTGAATGAGTTTCTGCAAGCCAGATGATTTCAAGCCATCTGAAACCCGGTCAGACCCACCCCCAGCCGACACCACGCATTGAGCGCCTTCTGCGATCAAAAATTGTATCAGTGGCCAAGGCGCATTCGACTCGTCCAACTTGCTAATCATCAGGCTCTTCCAGGCCAAGTTGGATTTCAACAGGATGCGCGACAAGCTAACACCTGAAGCGTCGGCCGGCACCACAGCATGCAAGCCCGCCTCTGGGCAAACCTGCACAATTTCAGCCAAGCGTTCGTTCATTTGAACACCAGGGGTGTCGATCAAAATCAAACGACGTGTAGAGAGTTCACTCAACAACAACGACAATGTGTCGGTGTCTGCAGCGCGGAAGCATTCCACGCCCAATTGCGCGCACAGCATTTGGGTTTGTGCCCAAGCGCCTGCGCGCATGTCGTGGTAGCTGACCACAGCCACGTATTCAGCACCAAATTGCATGGCTACTTGTTGGGCCGCTTTGGCCACCATCAAGCTTTTGCCAGAACCCGACAAACCTGCCATCACTTGTACGCCGCGATTGGGAAAGCCTTCCTGTGGACGCTCCAAATTGTGAGTCAGTTGCGAACGAATGCTGGAAAGTGCGCTGTCCAAGCTAGGTTGCTCGCGCAAGCCTTCTTGCAACAAAGCGCGCAAAGCAGTGGGCACACCCGCCTCTGCCATGGCTTCCACCAAGGGTTGAATATGGACAGGCCAGTATTGGTTCATTTGCCAGCTGGCGGTTTGCTGGCTTAAGCGAAACTCTTGGCGCAGTGCGGCCAACTCTTCGCGCACCAAAGACACAATTTCTTGACTGCGCACTTGCTCACGGCCCTGCGTCAACAGGTGCTCTGTGGTGGACTTTTCTTCAAGTATCGAACCCAATTTAGTGTCTGTTTTGGCCGCAGATTGTGCGCTGGGCTTCAACAAATGGTGCAAGTGATCGCTAAAGGGCTGATTCACTGAAGACGGCGTGCTGGACAAGCGCTTGGTTGGCGTCGCAGCGGGCTGCTGAACTGCGGGCATTGCCAACGCTTCGTCTTGCATCAATTCTTCTGCGCTGGCCTCGGCCACTTCCAAAGCCACGATCAATTCAGTCTGACCTTCAACGCGTTGATTCGAAATGATCAACACATCGGGACCGTACAAAGCCATGGCCTTTTCGGTGGCGCTGCGCGTATCGCGGGCTAAGATGCGTTTCAGTTCCATGGTGCTATCTCTTCATCAATCTAAGGGTTGAATCTTTTGTATTCGGTATTTATGCAAGTGGTATTTCAGCGTGTTTCTGCGTGCACGGTGTGAACCACTTTGACGGTCTGATCGTCTGGAATTTCGCTGTAAGACAGCAAGGTCAAATCATTCACGCGATAGCGCACAGCCTTTGACAACCAAGGGCGAATGACGGGCGATACCACCAACACAGCGGGGTGACCCATTTCTTCTACAGCGCGCGCGCCATCGCGCAAAGCGCCAAACAAACGCTCAGCCAAGCCTGGCTCCATGGCAATGCTTTGGCCAGGGGCAGTTTGCTGCAAAATGTTGTGAATCAACTGCTCAAGGCTAGGGTCCAGTGTCATGACCGACAAGCTGTTGGCGTCGTCCACCAAGCTTTGAACAATCATGCGACCCAACTTAGGACGAACCAAGGCGGTCAATTGCTCTGGCTCTTGTGTGCGGCTGGCCACTTCAGACAATGTTTCTGCAATGGTGCGCATGTCGCGAATCGACACAGACTCGTTCAACAAGTTTTGCAATGTTCGTGTCACCACGCCCAAAGACAGTTTGCCAGGCACCAAGTCTTCGACCAATTTAGGCGATTTGGCAGCCAGCTTGTCGAGCAACTGCTGCACTTCGTCGTGGCTGAGCAAATCGGATGCGTTGTCACGCAAAACCTTGTTCAGGTGCGTGGCCACGGCTGTGCTGGCATCGACCACCGTGTAACCCAAGGTACGAGCCAAGTCGCGCTGTGAAGGATCAATCCAAACGGCTTCCAAACCAAAAGCGGGCTCTTGTGTGGCTTGGCCTTCCAAGGGACCGTACACCTGACCTGGGTTGATGGCCAACTCTTTGCCCACCTTGATTTGACCTTTGCCGCGAACCACACCTTTTAAGACGATGTGATAAGCATCGGGGTCGATGGTGAGGGCATCACGAATGCGCACGGGCTGAACCAAGAAGCCCAATTCAGCTGATAATTTTTTGCGCACACCTTTGACGCGGTTCATCAACTGGCCACCCGTTTCAGGATTAACCAAGGGAATCAAACCGTAACCAATTTCAAGGCCAATCAGGTCCACCTGATCAACGTCATCCCAATCCAATTCTTTGGGTTCTTCCAATGCAGCTTGCGCGGCTTGCTCTGCTGGGGTGCTGACAGGCTGCGCTTGCTTGAGCGTCAGTCGATAAGCCAAAGCCGCACTGGCCACAGACAATGTAATGAACACCATGTGAGGCATACCGGGAACCAAGCCCAAAATTCCCAAAATTGCAGCCGACATGTACAAGGCAGTGGGGTTGGACAATTGCGAAGTTGCTTGCTCGGTCATGGACTCTGAGGTGGTCACACGCGTCACGATAATGGCAGTTGCCAAAGACAAGAACAACGCAGGAATTTGAGCGACCAAGCCATCGCCAATGGTCAGCAAGGTGTAAATGCGGCCGGCGTCAGACAAGGACAAACCGTGTTGGGCCACACCGATGGTAAGTCCGCCAATTAAGTTGATCACCAAAATCAGCAAGCCCGCCACGGCGTCACCGGACACAAACTTAGAGGCACCGTCCATGGAGCCGAAGAAGTCAGATTCTTGAGACAGTTCTTCGCGGCGTTTTTTGGCTGTTTCTTGGTCAATGACACCGGCATTCAAGTCAGCGTCAATCGACATTTGCTTGCCAGGCATGGCATCCAATGTAAAGCGGGCATTCACTTCAGACACACGACCCGCACCTTTGGTCACCACAATGAAATTGATGATCATCAAGATGGCGAAGATGATGAAACCCACCACGTAGTTGCCACCAATCACAAACTCACCGAAAGCTGCAACCACTTTGCCGGCCGCTTCGTGACCTTCATGGCCATTGACCAAAATGACGCGGGTTGAAGCCACGTTCAAGCCCAAGCGAAGCATGGTGGCAAACAACAAAACAGAAGGGAAGGACGAAAACTCCAAGGGCTTGCGGGTGCCAATGGCGATCATGATGATCAACAAGCTGATGGCAATGTTGAAAGTAAACAAGATGTCCAGCATCAAGGCAGGCAGAGGCACCACCAACATGGCCATGATCAACAACACCATGGCGGGCAAGCCGAGGCCGGTGTAATCGAATTTGGACAGGTTCTGTCGAACCGTTGACAGGGTCAAGGTGCTCATGGGTGGCCTAAATGGCTGTTTACAGGGTTAAAACAATCAAACTGCATGGTTTTCTTCCATAGTTCAGCTTGTCTTGCAAAGACCATGCCACCCTATATCCCGACACCCACCCGATCCCAGGACAACATCCCAAAGCGGCAAGCCCTCACCTGTCACGGTTTTTGCTAAGTCAAGGTGTACCCGGCCACAAAACCGGGGTTGCAACATCAATCTGAAGATGGAAATACCATGGACGCCAATCTCAACTTTTTGACCGCACCTGTCTCGAACCCCACGTCAGTTGGGGCTTCCAGCAGCTCAGGGGGGCTAGACCCCAGCCTCGCAAAACCCATGAACGGGCAAGAGTTTGCAGGTGTGATGCGCGAATTGATGGCCAAAGGTGAACGGCAAGAGCTTGCCGGAACTGACATTGGTGAGGCAACCGATACCGCGACAAGTGCGCTTCAAACTCTGAATTTAGGCGACCAATTTTCTGTCATTACTGCGGCTTCGCCTTTGCCTGACCCCGACAGTTTGGCGCAATTTGCCAGGGCGCAAGGTCTAAGTGAGCAAGCGGTGCAAACCCTTTTTGGCGATTTGACCTCCGCACCCACTACAAACACCCAATTGACTCAAACTGGTGGGCTGTTTGGCCTTCCTTCAAATCCTTTGCTGGCAAGCCCTCTGGTTACGACACCCATCACTGACACAAGCGCCAACGACACCCTGACCTTGCTGCCCTCAGCTGCCACTCTGGGCTGGATACAGGCACACCCCGGCAGTTTGACCATTTCAGATCAAGTCGCTACGTCGGCTTGGGCTGAAGCACCCCATTTGGCAAGTTCTGTTGCAGGACCCAAAGCCTCCGATGTTTCAGCATTAATGACTGCAGCTGGTGCCACCGGCGTCTTACAAGCGCTGGGCGTTAGGGGGGGCAGTACGCCCTCCCAGGCCTTGGGCAGTGCCGACAACCTGGGTGAAATTCCTCCTGAGTTGGGCCCCTTAGACGCTATGCGCATGCGCATGGTCCCCGGATGGGAGAACATGACGCGCCAGTTAGCTCAATTGAAAGGCAGCGATCAAGCCGCGGCCTGGGGTCAACTGACCAGCAACATCTTGAACAGCAAAGCGGAAGGCGCTGAGTGCCCAGAAGTAGTGCTGGACTTGGGCATCAATGACCCGTCGCTGATGTCGGCACTCGATGCACTCCAAGACCAAAGCAGCAATTTACTCAGCCTTGATTCGGCCCGTAACACGGCCAGTACAGGATCCTTGGGCGCATCGGCTACCAGTGCGGCACTGGCCAACCCCGAGATGACAGACCGCGCCGCCCAAATTCAGGACTTGGCCGATAAACTGGGCAAGGCCATGGGAGAGAGGCTTCAAGACCAATTGGAACGAGGGGAATGGAAACTTCAGTTGAAACTCAACCCAGCAAATTTGGGCAAAATTGATGTGGAACTCGACATGAGCAAGGCTGGATTGGACGCTGTTTTCAAGACCGATAACGCCGTCACGCGTGAATTGATCGCCCAAGGCATGAACAAATTGAAGGATAGCTTGGCACAATCGGGCATGACAGTTGCTAATGTCTGGGTGAACAGTGAAAACCAGCAAAAGTCTGGCGGAAACTCGACACCACGTCAAAACTCGGGCGCTGAGACACATATCAGTACCCCTGTGACAGAAGTCGCTGCCGCTGAGTCGCGCATCAAAGAACTTAGATCCTCTGATGCGTGGGACACACTGGCCTGAAAAGTTAACTGAAAACGCCCGGCTCGTCCGGTGTCAATTTGAATAGATAGAGGTGCCCTATGGCAACAGCAGCCCCAGAAGAAGCCACAGAAGTCGCGGAAGAAGCGCCGAAAAAGAAGAAGCCCATTTTGCTGATCATTGGCGGCGTGGTGGGCTTGATCGTGCTCATCGTGGCGGTGGTGCTGGGTACCCTGTATTTCACAGGCTACTTCAATCCCAAACCCGTGATCGATGCAGAGCATGCTGAAGCAGATGCCCATGGTGACAAAAAAGACGACAAGAAGCCCGGCAAGAAAACCAAAGACTCGCCAGAGCTCACACGTTTTGAGTACACCTACATGCAAATTGAACGCGAGTTCTTGGTCAATGTGAGTGGCTCCAAAAAAGTGATGTCGGTCCAAATAGCCGTCATGACCCACTATGACGAGCGTGTGTTTGAAAACGTCAAAAAGCACGACTTTGCCATTCGCTCTGCCGTCATGGATGTGATGCGCATGACCACCGATGCCGATTTGGTCAAACCCGATTTCCGCAAAGAGTTGGCAGCCAAAATTCGCGATGCCATCAACACTTTGCTAGAAAAGTACGAAGACTTTGGCGGCATTGAAGAAATTCACTTCACCAATTTCGTTGTGCAGTAAATAGACCCAGACGCCAAAGTATTTATGGCCACCAATTTATTAACACCTGACGAACTCGCCGCCCTGACGGAAGGCGTGATGGACGGTTCGATTCCAGTTGACACTGGCTTCAACACCACCGCCCGGGTGAAAAAACACGACCTGGCCAGTGAAGACAGCAGCTTGGGGGTGAACATCACCTCCATCGACATGATCAACGAGCGCTTCATTCGAACGTTTCGTTTGGGTTTGGTCGAGATGCTGCGTACCAGCCCCAAAGTCAACCCCAATCAAGTTGAAATCGTTCGTTTCGGCGACTACCTCAAAAGCTTGAAGGCGCCCTTGTCTGTGAACGTGGTGCGCATGTCACCGCTTCGCGGTAACTCGATTGTGGTGATTGACCCCACGGTGGTTTTTAGCTCACTCGACAGTTTCTTTGGTGGCTTTGGCAAAGGCGTTGGCAACTTGCCCCCTGGCCGTTTGTTCACGCCCACCGAATCGCGCATCATCAACATGATTTTGGAAGTGTTTTTCAAATCACTCCAAGAAGCATGGTCTGCGGTGTTGCCCGTTGAATTTGAATTGGTCAGCTCCGAAATCAACCCTCAGTTTGCGCAAATTGCCGATGAAAACGATTTGGTCATCTTGACCCGCTTCGAAGCGGAAGGCAACCAGAATTCACAAGGCTTCATCGACTTGGTTTACCCTTACGCATCGCTCAAACCCATTCGCGAACGACTCAGAAGCCGCGTTCAATCTGGCGATGGCAATGACGAATCCGACAAGCAATGGCGCATCGAGCTGGAAGAGGCTGTTGACTCTGCCAGCCTCGAAGCACGCGTGATCTTGGGCACCATCGACTCATCCTTCGGGGAAATCAAAGCCATGAAAGAAGGTGATGTGCTGTTCTTCAAGAAACCAGAACTAGCCCGATTGAACGTCAATGGACTGCCTGCCTTTGATGTGCAGGTGGGCAGCATTGGTGCGCAAACGGCTGTCCAAATCGAACGGGCTTGCATTCCCGGTGTGCATTAAATTTTCAGGAAATAGACATGACCGACAACTCCTCCGACGCCCTGCAAAACGAGGCACTACAGCGCCAAATCAATCCTGAAGTGTTGCAAAACATCAATGTGACTTTGTCCATTGAGGTGGGACGCGCCATGATCAAAATTCGTGACCTGATGCGCCTCACCCAAGGCAGTGTGGTTGAGCTGGACCGGATTGCGGGCGAGCCGCTCGACCTCTTGGTCAACAACACCGTGGTCGCCCAAGGTGAGATTGTGTTGGTCAACGATCGTTATGGTGTTCGCCTGACGCGTGTGGCACCGGCGTCAGAACGCATGAAGAACTTATAAACTACGTGCTTTAGACGACAAGAAACGAGAATCTCATGGCACCCGGTTTTGGTAGCGCCGACCTGTTTCGGATGATCGGCAGCTTTGCCTTGGTGCTGGCCCTGATGGCCGTTCTGTTGTGGGCGCTGCGCCGTCTGCAATCACGCATGGCCACCCACAACTCAGGACGCCGACTGCAAATCGTTGAATCTTTGAGTGTTGGCCCCAGGCAAAAGATTGCGCTCGTCCGCGTGGGTGACAACGAAGTCATGGTGGGCATCACTGCTTCGCAAATTACCGCTTTGGCGCAGTGGCAAGATCGCGCAACCCCAACCACGGCGTCCCCCTCATCCCTGCAGAATGAACTGAGCCAGCTCAGCGCAAGCTTGTCTGCCAATGGAGACACCCATGTTGCGTAATTTCTTCAAACAGCCCTTGGTCCTGGCCAGTGCCATCATTGCACTGGCCTTTCTGGCTTTTCCCTTTGCAGCTTCGGCTCAGGGCATTCCCATGATCAACGTCACAGGAGGCCCTAAAGGCCAACAACAGTACAGCTTGTCGCTGCAGCTGTTGGCCCTGATGACATCGCTCACGCTGCTGCCTTCTTTCTTGCTCATGATGACGGCGTTTGTGCGCATCATCATTGTGTTGTCCATCTTGCGCCAGGCTTTGGGTACGGGCCAAACACCGCCCAATACGGTGTTGGTGGGGCTGGCTTTGTTCCTCACCTTGTTCATCATGTCGCCTGTGCTAACTGACATCTACAACAACGCCTTGGTACCGTATATGCAAAAAGGCTTGGCGTTTGACAAAGCCTTGGCTGCGGCCGAAGAGCCCTTGCGCAACTTCATGATGAAACAAACGCGCGAAGACGACATTGGACTGTTCATGCAAATGGCCAACAAAGGGGAACCCGTCAATGCAGCGGCAGTTCCCTTCTCCACCTTGGTGCCTGCGTTCATCACCTCTGAGCTCAAAAGTGCGTTCACCATTGGCTTCCTCATTTACATTCCGTTTGTGGTCATCGACCTCATTGTGTCCAGCGTGCTCATGTCGATGGGCATGATGATGTTGTCGCCCATGATGATCTCGATGCCTTTCAAACTCATGTTGTTTGTGTTGGTAGATGGCTGGAGCTTGATCTTGGGATCGCTGGCGGCCAGCTTTGCCACTTAAATTTGGAGACCTCACATGGACACCGCCACCGTTGTTGACCTGGGTCGCCAAGCGCTTTGGATGACTGTCTTAATTTCAGCGCCCTTGTTGGGCGTAGCCCTGTTTGTGGGCTTGGTCATCGGTATTTTGCAAGCCGCAACTTCTATCAATGAAGCCACTCTGAGCTTTATTCCCAAGCTGGCCGCGTTGGCCATTACTTTGGCAGTTGTAGGCGGTTGGCAACTCACCACCTTGGTCGATTACACGCGCAGTATTTTCCAGCGCATACCTGGGTTGTTCACTTAACATGGACATTGCAGTCACCGAACTGATGGAGCGCTTTTATGGGCTCCTCTGGCCGATGCTGCGAATCTCGGCCTTGTTGGTGGCCGCCCCTATTTTTTCGTTGCGTGCGCTCAATTTGCGCATTCGGATTGTGCTGGCCATGGCCCTGACATGGCTGGTTTATCCGATGCACGATTGGCCCGTCATTGACCCTCTTTCACCTAGTGGTCTTTTAGAAATCGTCAACCAACTCATGATTGGCTTGTTGATGGGCTTGATGCTGCAAGTGGTCACGGCCGCCATCGTTGTTGCAGGTCAATCTATTGCCAACGCCATCGGCTTGTCGATGGCCACCATGATCGACCCCAACATGGGCAACGTGCCCGTCATTTCGCAATTTTTGTTGGTCATGGCCACCCTTATTTTTGTCGGCTTGGGCGGCCATGCCCTGCTCTTGAACTTGGTCGTCGAGAGCTTTAACAGCCTACCCATTGGAAGCAATTTGATGGGCGCTGAAGCCATGAAGCAGGTCATCGCGTGGAGTTCCATGCTGTTCTTGGGCGCTTTGCTCACGGCACTGCCTGTGATGGTGGCCCTTCTGTTCATCAACATTGGCTTGGGCGTGGCCACGCGCGCTGCGCCCAGTTTGAATATTTTTTCTGTGGGTTTTCCGGCCATGATCTTTGCCGGATTTGGCGTGCTCATTCTGGCATTGCCCAGCATTGGCGCACGCATTCAATGGCTGTGGATGCAGGGCTTTTTGCAAGTCCGCACCTTGGTCGGTATCAGTTAAAGGATGTGACGCATGGCCGAAAATTCCAGCGCTGAACAAACCGAAGAGCCGACGGCGCGAAAACTTCGCAACGCGCGCGACGAAGGCCAAGTGGCGCGGTCCATGGAGCTGCCGGCAGCGGCTGTGACCATTGGCGCCATTTTGACCATGGTCATGACGGGCGGCTACTTGATCACCAAAATGACAGAGATTTTTGCGTCGGGCTTTAAGTTCGATCGAAAAACTTTGGACAACCCTGATCTGATGGTCACCACATTTGCCCACCAATTGGGTGAAAGTTTTTTGCTCATTGTGCCCATCCTGTTGGTAACAGCCATCTTGGCCGTTTTGTCCAGCGGCGCAACCGGTGGCTATTTATTCTCTTTAAAAGGCATCATGCCCAAATTCAGCAAGCTCAGTTTACTGTCGGGCTTCAAGCGCATGTTTGGCACACACGCCGCCATCGAGTTGCTGAAAGCCATTTTAAAATTCACCTTGGTTGCCTCCGTACTTTGGGCGCTGGTCAGTCGTCAAACGGATCAAATGATGCAGTTGGGTCAAATGGCATTGGAGCCAGCCTTAGCCGCAGCAGGTTGGATGATTGCTGAATCTGCCTTGTGGCTGTCTGTCAGTTTGTTGGTCATTGCGCTGATTGATGCGCCGTACCAACGTTACGCATTTGTCAAGCGCATGCGCATGACCAAGCAAGAGGTCAAAGACGAGATGAAGGACATGGAAGGCCGTCCTGAAGTTAAGCAGCAAATTCGCCAACGCCAACGCGAAATGGCCAACAATCGCATGCTGCAAAAAGTCAAAGATGCCGACGTGATCATCACCAACCCCGAACACTTTGCCGTGGCTTTGTCTTACGACCCCACTGGCGATGGCGCCCCTGTGTTATTGGCAAAAGGCGCTGACCACATGGCTGCCCGCATACGCGAAGAAGCTCAAAAACACGGCGTTGAAATTTTTGGCGCACCCCCTTTGGCGCGTGCCTTGTATTTCAGCACTGAAGTCGATCACCCTGTGCCAGAATCTTTGTATTTGGCCGTGGCTCAAGTGATCGCCTATGTTTTCAGCCTGGCCGACATCCGGCCGGGCTCAGCACCCATGCCCAAGCCACAGCCCAAAGTTCCCGCCTCAATGCAGTTCGATGCCAATGGCAAGTTAATGAACCCCTGAGGCGATCTCGACTAAAGGATATTTATGAGCCAGGAAAACCCAGACGAACCCCTCATCATTAAAAGTGATCGTGCGCATACGGTCAGTTTGTCTGAGGGCTCCACCAATGCTGTGGGTAAAAAAGGCGAAGTGGGCGAACCCTCCATTCGTAAAGTGGTGGCAGACCCCGATGAGCACCCTGTCGAGATCATTGTCATGGGTGAGGGAGTGAGTCACACCCCCGAAAAAACAGCCGACGTCGTGGCCAAAGACGACAACTTCAAGTGCTATCAGAGCGTTGCCGACGCACCAGACCGCTTTGTAGACGCTCCCAAAGAAGCACCGGTACCACCACCGCTTCGCAATTCAGCCGAGATCACCAAACTTGAAACTCACCTAGACCAGGCTCAAGACATTCCCGCTGAAGTCGATGCTCTTGAAAGTGATGGCTTAAAAGAAGAGTTGCTTGCCCGAGCGCGCGCCGCTAAACAAGCAGCCATGCCAGAGATGAATTTTCCAGCGCGTGTCATCAATCTTAAGATTCAAAATGACAAATTGCGAACGCGTATGGACAATCTAGAAAGTCAGGAATAAAGGAACCCGCCATGAGCACGGAACCCTCGACGGGTCAAAACGATTCAGGCCTTGACGCCGCCCCTCCGTTAGACGAAAAAGCGGCAGATTTGGCTGCTACAGCAGCTGCCGCCAAAGTCGCTGAAGCCTCTAAACTGTTTGACAAGCTTTTCGCTAAAAACGAACCAACAAGCACAGTCAAAACGCCCAAAGAAATTCCGCCGCCCATTCGTCATGAACCCGAAACAGGGGAGACTTTCGTTCGCAAGGTGGTTCACGAATCCGAAGACCACAACTTCCAGCGTGTTGTCAAGACAGCGGAAGAAGGCTCCCTCCAACTGCCTGACCGTTTGGCAGAAACACAGCCAGAAGCGGTTGGGGTTACGCCCCTTCGCAAAGTTGACAGCGTTAGCCAACCTAAAACCCAATTAGTGGCTCAAGTCATTCCGACTGCTGTCGATACGGTTGTGAGCGAGCTGGTGAAAGCCAAAATTCAGGCCTCAGTGCAAGCAACAAAGTATGCCGACAAGCCAGAAATCAACTTTCCCGCACGCATTAACAATCTCAAGACCCAAAACGACCAGTTACGCGCCCGTTTGGAAAGTCTTGAATAAAGGAACTCGACATGAGTACGCAACCCACCCCGGGTGAAAACGAACACGGTCAGCCCGCAAATACCAGTCCTGCAACGACGGGATCGGAAGCAGGCGCTGCGACGGCATCTGCTGCCGCCTCCGCAGCCGCCTCTGCAGCTCTGAAAGCCACGGCTGAAGCCGTCAAAGCGGCTGAAGGCACGGTGCCAAGCGATGCTGAAGAATTAGAAGGCATCAAAATGGTGGCCCTAGAGTCCGCCGAATTGGCCACACGCTCGGCCAACTTGGCTGTGGGTGCTGCCGAGAACATGAAGACCGCAACGACCAACATCCAAACCATGATGGCGGTCCACAAAAAACAATTCCTCATTTTGTTATCTGTGGCTGCAGGCTTTATGGTTGTGTCCGCTGCCGTTTTTACAGGCATGACCATTAGCCTGAAATCTCGCATCAACCAAATGGACACGATGCTGAACGTACTTAGCAAGCGCGTCGTCGAACTGGACGAGTCCATGGAAATGGTGGGGTCGGTCAACGAAGGGTTACAGGCCATGGTGGCCAAACAAGACGACATCACCAAGATGCAAGGCGCTTTAGAGGCGCGCCTCAACGAGGCCATCAAGCAAACTGAAAGCGTGCCTGGCAAAACAGCCCAACAGGTCGGTGAAAAAGGCGACGCATTGGCAGCCCAGGTCAAGTCACTTGAAGGTCGCTTTGTTCAGCAATCTCGTGCCTTGAATGCACTGGCCAATCAGGTGGGTGGCCTACAAGGCGCTGTGGGCGAAACAGGTACTTTCAAGAAAGAAATGGAAGCCTTGGCAAGATTGCAAAAAGAGCGCCAAGCCGCAGAAAACGCGGCAGCAGCAAAAGCAGCAGCACAAGCAGCAGCAGCTTCAAATGCCGCCAATGCAGCGGCCATCAATGCAGCCAAGCAACGAGAAAAAATGGTGCAATATCCGCGCGCTCAGCAAGAAACTTCACCTGCAGGTTCAAGCGGAATTCTGAGCAGCAAACCCTGAAGATTGGCCGTCAAGTCGATGGCCTTTTTTAGCTTAGTCAGCCAGCTTTTCAGCGTCTGACGTGGCGACGGGCAAGGTGCCTTGCCGCAAATCGTACTTGTTCAGTTTCTCAATCAAAGTTGTCCGCTGTAAATTCAACAGCCGCGCTGTTTGAGACACGTTGCCGTCGGTTCTCGCCAAAGCCTGAACAATTAAATCACGCTCGATGTCGGCCAACCTGTCTTTCAAAGACAAGCCCTCGGGGGGCAAGCTGGGCAAGCCTTGCGCCAGCATGATGATGTCTTCAACTTCGTTGTGCAGGTCCATCACCAAAGGCGATACAGGATTGGCAAACGGATTCATCACATCGGCATTGGCACTGTGGTGCGCGTCTTTTTTGCTCAAAGGCGCCACAATTTCCAAGTCGTCCACAATGGGTGTACTGACACGCTCGGCCTGTATCGCGCGCAAGCCTTTGGGCAACAAAGAAGAAGGCACAGAGGCCAAACTCAACAACTGCCCACTGAACAAGGTGTTAAAACGGTCGACCAAATTGGACAATTCGCGCACATTGCCGGGCCAAGCGTAGTCCTTTAATGCTTCTACAAAATCAACCGAAAAGGTGATGGGCGTTTGCCCCTTGGCTGCAAATTGCGCCGCAAAGTGAGTCAACAAAGCTGGCACGTCTTGGGCTCTTTGACGAAGGGCGGGGGTGTTCAAGGGCAGCACATTCAAGCGGTAATACAAGTCTTCTCGAAACCTGCCCGCGTCAATTTCAGCTTCTAAATCTCTGTGTGTGGCAGCGACCACGCGCACGTCAACCGCCACCGATTTGAGCGCCCCCACAGGATCCACCGTGCGCTCTTGCAAAACGCGCAGCAACTTGACCTGCATATCAAGCGACAAATCACCAATTTCGTCTAAGAAAATGGTGCCGCCGTGGGCCAACTCGAAGCGACCAATCCGATCGGCCATGGCGCCCGTGAAGGCGCCTTTGCGATGGCCAAACAGCTCGCTTTCCAACAGGTCTTTGGGAATGGCTGCGCAGTTGATGGGGACAAAATTGCCACCACTTCGGTCGGATTGGTCGTGCAACGCACGCGCGACCAACTCCTTGCCCGTGCCACTCTCTCCGGTAATGAGTACTGTGGCTGTGGATGAAGCTACACGTTCAATTAAATGACGGATGGCTTCAGCGCTGGCACTGGCACCAATGAAAGCTTTTGAAGGAGTTTTATGCGCCATAGGGCCAAACAAGAATGTATGGATTGGATTTCAAGGCACCAATGTATTGCAAATTTCAACAAAATTAGCTGAAATGTCGGAAAACCGACAATATAAAGCATTTTTTTGCAACACCTACTTTTCAAGCCGATGGTTGAAAGGCACTCATCGGTTGGAATAGAAGCGTAAATGGGCTCAAGCTTCTCAAGTTAATGCCGAATCAGAGGGTGTAGGACCACGAGTCCCCCCTCTTACAAGGAATTGCATATGAAACTCACTGCTGCATCTGTTTTGGTCTTAAGCATGGTTGCCCTCACAGGCTGCAAATCCATCAATCTTGCGATGCCAACCACCTCCAAAGATGTTTCTCCTTTGGTACCGCCTATTGTTGAAAAGCGTGAGACCCTCACAGCCACAGGTTACGCTGTGGTCACGGTGCAAAATCACAAAAATCCAGCGCAACAGCGTCTCATGGCCATTCGCGCCTCTAAGCTAGACGCCTACCGCAATTTGACAGAACAAGTTTATGGCCAACAGCTGGATGCCAGCTCAACTGTTGCAGACATGGTTGTTACCAACGACACCTTCCGCGCCAAAGTTGAGGGTGTCATATACGGTGCTCGATTGGTCAGCATTACACCCGTTGGCGACGACACCTACGAGACCACTTTGTCTTTGGACCGTGACGTAGTGCAAGATTTGCGCATTTTGTACATGGGTCAAGTGGCCGCCAGAGGACGTTGATCATGACGATTCGCAATGCACATTCCAAATCACTGCTAACTGGCTTGGCCATTTTGGCTTGTGTCTTTGCGACCAATGCCTCGGCTCAGCTCAGTGCACAAGAACGGTTAGATGCCATTCGCCAAGGTTTGGTCGATGCATCGCTGCAAACGCCCACGCGCGTTCAAACCACGACTTGGATCGACAGCCAAGGTAGCCTGCGCGAAAGCAGCAGCTTCAAAAATGGCATGGAAGTCAGGGGTGTGCGAGTACTGGCTTATGACCGCGATGAAACAGGTCAACCAAAGGCCAAATTGCAATATCAAACAGCAACACCAGACAAGGGCTTGCAAAAACCAGAGCCCAATTTCATCAAAGGCTCTTTGCATAAATTTCACAAAGCCGTTGACAAGCTCAATGCCTTTGTCAAAGACATCACACCCGCTTCCTTAACGGCTGAGGCTGACGCGCCCATCTGCAAAGTGAAAGCCAGCGAAAAGCTCAAGCATGTGATGAGCCTGGACTTGCAAACAACAGCCAATTCAAATGCTTTATTTCTGTCCACCCTGTTTCCATTGATTCAATCTCAGTGGGTCGGCAACACCAAGGCCATGGGAGGTTGGCGCATGGTTAACTCTTTGCCAGCTCCGTCCATGTCCAACAACATGAGTTCCTACGAACGAGCGCTCCTCGGCAACCGACCCGAGAACTTACCTTGGTCTGCCAAGTTGCTGGTTCGCACAGAACAAGTTGAAGCTTCAGGCTTAGCCGGCATGCGCGGCGAAAAAGGTTCTAACATTTTGGTACACATGCACTTGTTGATCAGTGGCACTGAAGGACAACAAGTAGGCTATGAAGACGAAACCAGTTTTGCCGTCGAAATAGACACCCCCGCATGGACTGCCCCCAAATTAAACCTCAGCAGCATTGCTTTCATTCAAAATGAAATGGATGTCATGAGAACTCAAGCGGAAGAATGGTTGGCTTGCCAATCTGTCCTTCCTGCTGTGACTGCTGTGGCTGCCAAACAAGTCGAGATCAATGCCGGTTCTTTGTCAGGCGTTAAAAAAGGTGACGAATGGTTGTTGGCCAATCCTGCGCGCTTTCCTGCTGAACTCATGAGCAAAGATGGCGCACCGCAAACTTTATTGGCCCAGGTGCAATCTGTAACCCCCTTCAACTCACAATTGGTGGTGTTGGCTGGCCCCGCCCAATCAGCACAAGTCAATTGGCGTGCATGGCCAACAGAAACCCTGATGCAAGAACCTAAAGTTCAGCCCAAAAATTCTGTTGTGACAACTACTAAGCGTGCAGCAAAATCTGTGAGCATGTCGAACCCTACTTTGGCCATGACGCCCTACTGAATCAATTGAGCTTGTTATGAAATTTACACAATCAAAGATCTTTGCAGCAGCGTTTTCAGTGGCATTGATTTACCCTGCGCATTCGGCAGATGTGCAAGCAACGCACAATGCAAATACCGCTGCCGCCAGCCCAGTGGGGCATCAGCATAAAGTTGCTGAAAGTATTGCAATTGATCGTTTGATTCAAAAGCTTTATGCCAACAGCCCGCTCAGCACAACAGTGCTTCGCAAGACTTTGACAGATGCCAATCCCAAAGTCATCACAGGCAACCCCCAACAACGTGTCAAGGCTGGCACCCAAATTGTGGTGCCAGACCATAGCGAAGTCGTACGCGTCACTTTAGCCCCGTTTGCAGCGGCTGCACAAGAGGCTCAAGACAACAACCCAGGTGCTCGAGACTACCAAGCTCGCAAGCAATGGGTTAGATTCCCTTGATCTTTGGGGCCGAGGCGCTCACAACGCCTGGCCGCATCAATCCGATCTTTCTTGAAGGCAAGCTATTGCCTTTGCAGCCCAATAGCGCTGCAGATCTGGGCCTGAAAGACGGCCAAATTGTTCAAGCCGCTGTCAGGTCAGAGCACGGTCAACCCATGCTGGTTCTTCAGGGACGCTCCATGCCTGCGCCAGGGCTGCAAATGTCCCAGGTTGGAGAGTCAATTTGGCTCAAAGCGCAAGGCGGCAACTTGGTCCCCGTCAACACGTCGCCCCTCATTTCAAGAATTGCAAGTTTGTTGTACCGACCAAGCCTTAACGCAGAGCTGCCTCAGTTATTTCAACCAGGCACACTCGATGCCTTGCTCGGCACCGTACAACGCCCAGACTTGCAGTCTCAATGGCGCTCGTTGCAATTGTCTATGAGCCAACTGACACCCATGGTTTTACGACAAGCCATCATGGGTGCCATGGGTGCTGAAGCATGGCTTGCGAGAGGCCTTCAGCCACCCGCAGCCGACCCCAAACAGCTTTTGCGAAAACTCATTGCAGAGCTGAGTTTGATCAGCAGCGAAGAGGTTGCCGACCCCGACATCATTGAAAAACTCACAAAAGCTGTTGACGACATTGAAGCGCGCCAAGTTCAAGCGGTACAAGCACAAGCACAGCAAGAAGTCTTGTTCAGCATGACATTGCCATTTGTCGATTCCAATCCCATTGAGCTGTCCATCAGGCGAGGGCCAAAACACGATGGTGAGCAGCCCCTTCTGACTGTCAACATCCATTCCAAAAGCGATGATCTGGGGCCGGTTTGGCTAAAAACGCAGTTGATGAATGCGCAGCAAATTGAGCTCACCATGTGGGCTGAAAAGGAATTCGTTGTCTCGGAGGCCCGATCACGGGCTTATTTGTTGAGTGACGAACTGAGCGCTGCGGGACTCAACATGAAATCGTTCAATGTTGTGCATGGCGCAAGACCAACAGAGCCTAGCAATTGGGTTCCCTCTGGTCGCGGTTTGGTCGTGGATGTTTCCGCATGAGCCGTTACATGCGTCAGGCTGTTGCGTTGGCCTATGGCAATAACCCCGTACCTGTTGTCACCGCCAAGGGAGACGACGAGCTTGCCAAGCGCATGCTCGAGGAGGCACGAAAAGAAGGTATTTTCATTTCTGAAGATCCCCAGTTGCTTGCACTTTTGAGTCGCTTAGATGTTGACCAAGAAATTCCACCGGAGCTTTACACGGCTGTAGCTGTGGTGCTGTCTTGGGTTTATTGGCTGAAGGGCATGCGCCCAGGGGATGAAAAAGAAACCAAGGCCTCTGACTTAGCAGACCCAAACTAATTCACACTTCTTGGTAGCCTCGGCCTCTGCTAAAGCGCGCAACTTGGCCCAGACGGTCATAGACCTCTACCGTGCTGCCAGAGTCGCCGGCACGCAAGCTGTGAAGCGTGCCGCGAATAGCATCTAGTTTTCGTTCAATCAAAATGGCATTGCGCCTGTGCAAGTCACGGCATTCGACGAGCATATCGCGCAAACTTTCCCACTCAGGCGAGCCTTGCAATTCTTCAGCCGGTGGGCATTTTTCTGTCAGTTCTTGAAGCAGCTCATTTTTGCCAGGCTGTAATGACTCAAACTGGTCCAGATCTTGACTTTTAAGAGCTTCAAACTCCAAAGCCAACAGCTGGGCCAGCTGGTTGGTTAACGTAAGTACTCGCTCACTCACGAATCATTTGCTCAATAGCATGAAAGCTCTCGGCAATCTTGCGTGGGTTTAAAGGATATTGACCATTTTGAATGGCTTCCTTGATTGACTCTACTTTGGCACGGTCAAAATCGGGTTCCGCCATGGCGCGGGCTGCCACATTGCTCAATTGCACTTGATCACCCATTGCTGGTTTTGAAGCGGGTGCAGATGTCGAAACATCATTCAATGCTTTTGCCAGAGCACCTGCCTTGCGGTCTGTCTTGTCCAGAGCACTGCGCAGCGACGGATCCGACTGGGCACGTCGTCCGTAATTTGAAATCGCATCGGTCATAGCTGGCTCACTTTCTATTCACTTCTCACATCAACCCACTCAATAAAGAGGGTTGGACATGCTCAGTATCGGCTCTAGATTCTAGAACTTGAATCATTTTTTTAAAATTTTGAGGGATTTGGGCAGAAATTTTCAAATTATTCTCACCTCAAAGGCCTTTGGCCGTATTCAACCCTGTGACCACCCCAGAAACCTGCCGGCCCGATTCTGGGTTTCGAAGCTTCACTTGGTCCCCCATACGGCCATCTTGCAAAGCCTCCATTCTGATCAAAATCTGAAAATTGGACTTTTCACCTACCGCCAACATGACACTTTGGCCTTGTTTGACCAGCACAGCACGCTTAATGTCGGACACTCTTAAGGGCTGTCCTGCTGGGATATCTCGTGTCAATTCTGCTTGCTGTACATCTTTGATGGAACTCAGTAATTGAGTATCGGCATGGGGTGTAGAAGCTTGAGTTTCCTCCAGCATGTCGGGTTGCAACAAGGTACCCCTTTGCAACAAGCGTTTTGCCACCACCAACGGCCTGGCCGCACCCCCCCCTGCTGAGCCGGCTGAAGAACCTGCAAGTTGAGGGGAGGCCAAGTTGCTAGCTGGCATTGAAACTTGTAAGAAAAGCTGCCAATTTGGATCGGTGCAGCGAACTCGCACCGTCTCTCTGGAGGCAAAGGGATGGTCAACCACCAAGGGCTTGCCGCATGCTTGTACTTTCAGGCGCTCGTCCAATGGCGCAATATTGACTTCTTTAGCATTCACTTTGTGCGTACTGGACATCCACTGGCGCACCTGATCAGACAAAGCCTGGGCCGCCGCCTGGCCTTCACTCGATGCCTGCTGGGCACTCACACCCAATGGCCCTGCTGTCCAGCAAAGCCAAAAAACCGTCAGGCACAAGACTTGCATCCATCGTGAGGCCGGTGTAGAAGTTTTGACACTAGTTTTCAACATACCCGACTTGATGCAATAAAGATGCCACCTTTATCATGAGAATTGAATCAAATTCCAGCCCGACACAATTGGGTCAGGCCAGCTCTACGGCAACGCCCAGCGGAAGCACACGCTCAGGATTTGCCAAAGCGCTTGCTCAAGCGCAACAGCCTGATGGCGCACAAGTCCGCGTCATTCAATCTGGCGACACTTTGACGGGTATTGTGCGTGAACAGGCGCAAATACAAGGTGTCAAGCTCACACCTTCTGAGGAATTCAGATGGACTCAGGCTTTGGCCACTGACAGCGGTATCAAGAATCCCAACGCCATTTTTCCAGGCCAAAAAATTCATTTGCAAAACATGCTGTCCCAATGGCAAACGGGGCAAATGCAACCTGCTCAAGTAGCTCAAGCCTCTGGGCCAACAAGCGCCAAACCCATTGAAACTGTTGTCGTAACTGCGGCTCGCCCTGTTCCTTCCATTTCTAAACAACCTTACATCAATGCAGTGACTCACCCTGTATTGAGTCAGACGCTAGACCGCGCAGTTGAACGCGGCTTCATTCCGAAGGTAGAAAAGCAGGACGTTTACAACAAGATTTTGCAAGTTGCGCAAAAACACAATTTTGCGCCTGATGATTTTGCACGCCTCACCTTGATGGAAAGTGATGGCATGAACCCTCAAGCAACCAACACACGGTGTCATGGCATTATTCAGTTTTGCGATGGTCCAGATCGTGGTGCAGCCGAGGTCGGATTTGGGAAATCCCCCAAAACCATTCTGGGCTTGAGTGTCTATCAACAACTTCACTTGGTCGACACCTATTTTGAAAAGGTAGGCCTCAAAAAAGAAGGCAAAGTTCCGCTGGATGAACTGTATTTAGCAGTCTTGCAGCCTTCCGCTCGTGGCGAAAAGCGGCCCGATGAGCCTTTGGGCATTCCTGGCAAGCAAGCCAAGTATCTGTATGAAGGCAAAGACCCACAGGCGCCCATGACACGTGTCTCCATTGCACAAGGCCTGATGCAAAACGCAGCCGACCGTTTAGGCTTGAAACAACCCAAGAACAATCCACAAAGCTTGAACTCTGGCGTTTCCGACACGCCGTCCTTGCACGCGGCGCGCATCAAGCTACAAGTTCAAAAGGCCGCAGATTACGATGCCATTGAGGCACCCAAAGTTTGGTTACGTTAAGACTGGCTTCACTGTAATTTGCTAAGAAGCGGCAAACATTTGCCGCTTCATGATGGGTCGACTCCATTTCAACGCTGATGCGTTTGCATTGCGTGTTCAGTTTTCTCCTCTCAGTTGCGCCTGACCAGCGTCAAAAACCCCACACAAAACGGCAACGAATACATGGCACGGCTCTTGCAATCGTAGCCACTGCGAAGAACTTTAATTCTTTGGGATGTCGGTTATCCGGCAATGAACAGCGAACTCTTAAGGCAGAAGATGAACATCATAGACAACGCGTTGGGCGTTCATGCCCAAGCACTCGGATTGCGCAGTAAGCGCATGGAGTTGCTGTCGCGAAACATTGCCAATGCCGAAACACCTCACTTCAAAGCCAAGGACCTTGATTTCAGGGCCGTTTTGAAACAAACACGTGAAGACAGTTTGTTGACCACCAACCAACTTCACATTGGCTTACCCATGCCCGAAAACGAATCAGGCGAAAAATATCGCATCCCTTTCAATGCCTCATTTGACGGTAACACGGTTGAGATGAACGTTGAGCAAGCCAAGTTTGGTCAGGTGGCTGCCGAATACCAAGCCACCTTGAACATTTTAGAAAACCGTGTCAGCGGCATTCGCCGTGCACTGCGGGGAGATTAAGCCACATGTCACTCGATCGCATTTTTAACATCGCGGGTTCTGCGCTCAATGCACAGACCACTCGGATGAACACCACCGCTTCCAACTTGGCCAACGCGGGCACCGTGTCTGGCAATGAAGGTGAAGCTTTCCGTGCAAAAAGAGCCATGTTCAAAACCATTTTGGAGCAACAAACCAAATCCCATGAACAAGGTTATGAAGGTGGCGTACGGGTTGAAAAAATCTTGGACGACCCTGCACCGATTCGAAAAATGTCTGACCCAGGCAACCCCATGGCCGACAAAGACGGCTATGTGTACTTGGCCAACGTGAATGAAATGACCGAGATGGTTGAAATGATGGCTGCTTCTCGCTCTTATCAAAACAACGTGGAAGTGGTCAACACTACACGACAAATGCTGATGCGAACCATCGACATCATCAAAACCTAATTAGCCGATAGACCTAGGAAAACAGCACCATGTTTCTGTCCACCAACAACAGCTTAAACGCAGCAGCCGCTACGGCCAATGCGGGAAGCAACATCAAAGCCCCTGCGGGCGTCAAAACCACCGCAGATGCGGCCAACGAAACACTGGCTGCCAAGAAAGACAGTGGCATGGGTCAAAAAGATTTTTTGACATTGTTTACCACGCAATTGAAAAGCCAAGACCCGCTGGACCCTGTCAAGAACGAAGCCTTTGTGGCCCAGTTGGCGCAGTTCTCTCAACTGGAAGCCACCACGTCGATGTCTGAAACGCTCAAGACATTTGTCGACAGCATGTCGGGCGAACGCATGATGAGCAGCACCAACATGATTGGCAAAACGGTTTCAGTACCTGGCGCACCTGCCGTTTTTGATGGTGAGAAAGCTGTGCAAGGCTTGGTGCCACTGCCCTTTGGTGCCAGCGGTGTTCAGCTTCAAGTAGCCAACGACAAAGGCCAGACCGTGGCTAAACAGGTACTGGGCCCACAACAAGTTGGTGACATGCCACTCTATTGGGATGGCACGGACGATGCAGGCAACAAAGTTCCTCCTGGCAACTACAGCATTACAGCCAGTGCTGTGGTGCAAGGCAAAAACGCCAACCCAACTGTCAGCATTTTGTCCACCGTGACCGGTGTGAACCAAGCGGCCGACAAATCTATTTTGTTGGAGGTGGCAGGCGGCAAGTCTGTCAAGCTGACCGACGTACAACGCATTGGTGGCTAAGCCACCGACCTTTCAATTTTCAAGCACGCCTAACACTAGCGCAACAAGGAGTTATCCACCATGTCTTTTTATACCTCACTGACCGGACTGAATGCTGCCACCGCCATGTTGGGCGTGACCAGCAACAACATCTCCAACGTGGGCACCACTGGATTTAAGCGTTCACGTGCTGACTTCGGTGATATTTTTGCCACATCACCTTTGCAAAAATCATCTTCTACTGTGGGTCAGGGCGTGTCCTTGAAACAGGTCTCGCAAGAGTTTAGCCAGGGTAATATTTCTTTCTCGTCCAATGCGCTGGACTTGGCCATTACCGGTGACGGTTTTTTCCCATTGCGATCGGCCGATGGCTTGCAAGAGCTTTTCACACGCAACGGTTCATTCTTGCTCAATGAACAATTTAACGTGGTTAACTCCTCTGGCCAGCGATTGATGGCGGCGACAGTTGACTCAACTGGTAGCGCTAACGTCAACGAGCGCGTGGTGTTAACCATTCCCCAAACGACCTCTGGCGAAGCCAAGCAAACTTCATTGGTGCAACTGGGCTTGAACTTTCCAGCCGATGCACAGGTCATTACCGAGACTTTCAACCGCTCCAATCCAGCCACTTATAACAAATCAACTGCTTTCACGGTTTACGACAATGGTGGTAACGGCTATTTGGCAACAATTTACTACGTCAAAACGGCCAACGCTAATCAGAACGTGCCATTCAACAAATGGCAAACGCATGTGTTTGTGGGTGAGGATTCTGTTGAAGCCTCTTTGGTTCAGGCAACCGACAGCAACAGCGAAAAACTGTACGTCAATCAGTACGGTCAAATCAAGCCTTACAGCGTTGTCAAGGATGAATTGACCACTGCCAAAACTCAGTTGTTTTCATTGGATGAACTGACTGACAAGCGCACTTCCGTACCAGCCTCTGTATCAGGCTCGTCTTTGCTTTCATCTGCGCTGGACTTCACCAATGGCATTAACTTCAGTACGACCACCAATTCAACTTTGAGTGCAGCAAACGCTCTTTCTTCATTGTTTACGATTGATGTAGATGGTTCTGGCAATCCTGTTACTCTCGATTTAAGCCATCTTAAAACACTGAATGCACCGTTGACTGGTAGCCAAATTGCTGCAGAAGCAACAGCTGTCTTAAATCGCAAATTTGGCGATGAGGCCTACTTTGATTTCAGCGCTGCTGGTGCCAATATTTTCAATATTTCTAGCTCACGAATCAGCTCGACAGCAACAACGCCTGTCACCATTACATTGGCCAATGGTTCCAACGGGATTACCGATTTAAGCAAAGTCACAATCAACCAAGCCGTAGCAGCGATTCAAGCACAAATTGATGCTTCGGCTTTGAAAGTAACAACAGCAGGAACGACCTTTGGCAATGTCACAGTCTCTTATGACTACGCAACACAAGGGTTCAAATTCACAGATGGTACCAACACGGTGTCTTTAAAGTCAGGCGCTGTCAAAAATGAAGTCATGGGTCTGACCACAACGGCCGTGACTCTGAATGAAACAGGCAGTTATCCAGGCAAAGTAATCCCTAATGGTTCAGTTTTACGCGCATCCTCAGAGCAACGATACGGCATGAAGATGACGTTTGATTCTGTCAACAAAGTCTTCAAAATTGAATCCGGCAAAACAGGGGATGCATCCAGCATTGCCATTACCAACGTCAGCGCAGCTGGACTTGCATTGTTTGGATTAAACGCCGCGACAGTGACTAAATCCGATTTGGCCACACGAGGTGTGGTTTCTGAACCTGCAGTGGCGTATGGTGCAACGCCCACCATTAATTTGGCAAATAATTTTGCAGTGGATGCCACTAACAATAAATTCGTGGTGACTGTTGATGGCATCAAAGGCACTGTTGAATTGCCTATCGACTCCAACTACTCCTTGTCAACTTTCATGGCAAAGTTAGAAAAGGGCATCAATGCCATGGGCTCTAACAGTGGCATTGGTGGCGCACCGTCCACCGTCAACGGTGTCAAGGTTTCATATGACGCTCTTAAAAATCGATTTGTGTTTACAACGGGCACAACGGGTGCTGACTCATTTATCAAAATCTCAGGCAGTTCCAACTGGGGCCTTGAAACTGTAGAGGCCGGTCGTGGTACAACATCAACTTGGATCAAGCCTACACAGCACTCTGACTTTGTAGGCGGTGCTATTCAACCTAAATACATTGATGGTGCTGGCAACGAAACCACCAACGGTGATGGCTTCACATCTTTGCCAGCGTGGTCACCCATTTACCTCGACAAAGGCGAGTTGACCTTTGACACCGGTGGTAACTTGGTTTCTCCCGTTAAGGGCACACAACTGGAAACCGTTTACCTCGAAGGTGGTAAAGGCGCTTTGACCATCAACATTGACTACTCTGCTTCAACGCAGTTCTCTTCAGCGTTTGCTGTGTTGTCACAGTCACAAGATGGCGCACCTGAAGGTGACTTGGTGGGTGTGACCATTGCCAACGACGGCTTGGTCAGCGCTTCGTTCTCTAACGGTACCCAAAAGTCTTTGGCCAAAATTTTACTGGTGAACTTCTCGAGTCCAGCGGGTTTGCGCCAGATTGGTGACTCGAGCTTCTTGGCTTCTGCGGCCTCTGGCGATCCTATTTTGGGCACGGCAGGTAGTGCGGGTTTCGGCACATTGCGTGCGGGTGCCACAGAACGGGCCAACGTGGACTTGACGCAAGAGTTGGTGGACTTGATCACTGCTCAGCGTAATTTCCAAGCCAATGCCAAAGCCATTGAAACGTCAAGCACCATGACGTCGGCCATCATTAACTTGCGTTCTTAATCTGACGATTGAACGCACTTAAGCCTAGGACTACACCATGGATCGTTTAGCCTTTAACGCTGCGGCCGCCATCAATGAAGGGCGTACGGCCCGTCAAATGACGACCAACGAGTTGGCCAACGTTGCAACACCTGGTTTCAAGCGCAGCTTTGAAGCGGCCATGCTGACCATGAAAGTTCAGGGCGCTGGTTTTGAATCGCGTTTGCAGCCACAAGCCTTTAGCACCGACAACATCAACATGCGCCCCGGCGTCATTGTCAAAACAGGTCGCGCTTTGGATGTGGCGATGGACGACCAAGCGGTCATGGGTGTAACGGCTACCAACGGTGAGTTGGGTTTTACACGTCGCGGTGATTTGCGACTTAGCGGACAGGGCGTGCTCGAGCTGGGCAATGGCGCCATTGTGCGCGGCCGAAATGGCGGCCCCATCACCATTCCCCCTGGCTTCTTGGTGAACTTCAGCAAAGACGGTTCGGTTTATGCAACAGACCCGTCGCAACCAGGTGTTGCGACGCCTGTTTTGATTGATCGAATTTTGTTACGTGATGCCAGCCAGGTTAGTTTGGAGCGTCGTACAGACGGTTTGTACCAGGTTACAGGCAAACCCAACGCAGACATCCCCGACACCAACCGATTGACCACGCTGACACCCGAAACACTTGAAGGCTCCAACGTCAACGCCATGGAAGTGATGGTGAAACTGATGGACCAAGCCCGTTCATTTGAAATGCAAGTGAACGTGATCAAGCAGAGTAAAGACACCGATGAAGCGGGCGCCGGAATGATGCGCGTTTCAGGTTAAGTCCACGTGACTTCCAACATTGACACAACGAATTTAAAAGGAGCTTGCCATGGACGCTAGCATGTGGGTTGCCAAAACTGGCTTGGATGCGCAGCAAACGCGCATGAATGTTATTTCCAATAACTTGGCCAACGTGAACACCAACGGTTTTAAACGCGACCGCGCCGTGTTTGAAGACTTGCTGTACCAAAACATTCGTCAAGCTGGCGGCCAAACAGGCGCCAACACCCAAAGCCCTACAGGCTTGATGCTGGGTACCGGTGTGCGTGTTGTCTCTACCGAGAAACAACACTCACAAGGCAACATGGTGAACACGCAAAACCCGCTCGACATAGCCATTGCAGGCGAGGGATTTTTCCAAATTGCTCAAGCAGATGGCACCATTGCTTACACACGCGACGGCAATTTCAAATTGTCCAACACCGGGCAAATTGTGACGGCCTCTGGCGCGTTGCTGCAACCCGCCATCACCATTCCCAACACCGCTTCCAGCGTCACTTTTGGCCGCGATGGTACGGTGTCCATTGAACTGGCTGCGGGCGGTTCGCAGGTCATTGGTCAAATTCAATTGGCTCGATTTGTCAATCCAAGCGGCTTGGAAGGCAAAGGGCAAAACCTGATGAAAGAAACGCCAGCCTCGGGCGCACCCCAAATTTTGCAACCTGGCGTCACTGGCGCAGGCACCTTGATGCAAGGCACCTTAGAAGCCTCCAACGTGAATGTGGTGGAGGAAATGGTGAACATGATTGAAACGCAACGTGCTTACGAAATCAACTCCAAAGCCATTTCTGCTGTTGATGGCATGTTGAAGTTCATCAACAACAACCTGTAAAGCCATAACCCATGACAAATTCTTGCAACCTTAAGGCTACTCGCTGGATACCAGGCGCATTCAAACTGAGTGCAGTTTGCCTGCTGATGGGTTTGTCTGCATGCACCACCATCACGCCCAATCAGGCCATGACGCATTCGCCCATGTTTGAGCCGGTGTACCCCATTCAAAACCCCCGCGAAACATTGGCCACGGGTGCCATTTACGTTGGCCGCCAAAGTGACAGCTGGTTTGGTAAAGGACGCAACTACCAAGTGGGCGATGTGATCACGGTGTTGCTGAACGAATCAACGCAAGCGGCTCGAACACAAAACGGCACCGTAACGCGCGAATCGAGCAACGACGTGATTCCCAAGGGATTGCAAAACTACGGCGCCAATGTAGGCGGCTGGATGAACGGCATCAACATGTTGGGCGGCAAAGTTTCCAACAAAGGCACTGGCGCCGCCGATCAGCAAGCCAGCCTAAGTGGCTCGGTGGCCGTGTCTGTGGTCGAAGTCATGCCCAACGGCAACTTGGTGTTGCGCGGTGAAAAACAATTGGCTTTGACAGAAGGCTCTGAAGTAATTCAAGTGGCCGGCATCATTCGCCCCGACGATGTGGCCCCCAACAACACCGTGCAATCTCGCCGCTTGGCCAACGCCCAAATTGCTTACCGCGGCACCGGCGACCTGGCCAATGCCACCAAGGCCGGCTGGGGTACCAGCGCCCTTCTCAAAATTTGGCCGTTCTAAACAGTTGCTTTTCAATCTTTTAAAGACACGCCATGAAATACCCTTTTTCCTTTGCCACTTTGTTGCTTGCACTCTCTTTGAGCTGCACCAACGCCATGGCCGATCGCATCAAAGACCTCACCACAGTGGCCGCCATGAGAACCAATCAACTGATTGGCTACGGTTTGGTGGTGGGCCTGCAAGGAACGGGTGACGGCTCTGACGTGTCATTTACCGCCCAAAGCATGAAGACCTTGCTCAATCGTTTGGGTGTGAGCTTGGAAGGTCCTTTGTCAGACTTTGAAACCGCCACCAGTGCCGGCAAAATTGACATCAAAAACGTGGCCGCAGTTATGGTGACGGCCGAATTGCCTGGTTTTGCAAAACCCGGTCAAAAAATTGACGTCAATGTATCGGCAATTGGCAAGGCCAGCAACTTGCGAGGCGGCACATTGCTGCTCAGCAGCTTGCGCGGTGTTGATGGCGAAATTTATGCATTGGCGCAGGGCTCGCTCACCGCCACTGGCATTGATGCCGCCGCCGCGGGCTCTAAAGTGGCCATTGGCGTTCCCACCTCATCACGCATTCCGGGCGGTGCCACTGTTGAACGGATTGTGGACAATCCCTTTGACAAAGCCGAGCGCATCGTTTTAAACGTTCGCGAGAGCGACTTCACCACCACCAATGCCATAGTGAGCGCTGTCAATAATCGGTTTGGTAACGATGTCGCACGTGCCCTGGATGGCGTCACCATTACATTGCAAGCGCCTCAAGATTTGAGCCAGCGTGTGGCCTTCATGAGCATGATTGAAAACATGGATGTCATGCCCGGAGAGCCTCCTGCACGCGTTGTGGTCAATGCCCGAACAGGAACTGTTGTCATCAGTCGCAATGTGCGGGTAACGGCTGCTGCGGTCACTCATGGCACCATCTCCGTGGCCATTGCCGCCACCAACGAAGTTTCCCAACCGGGTCCATTTGGTCAAGGTCAAACCACCCCTGTTCAAAACGCCGAGGTGACTGTTTCCGAACCCAACAAACCCATGTTTCTATTTCAACCAGGTGTGGACTTGAGACAAATCGTGGATGCAGTGAACCAAGTAGGCGCCAGCCCCTCCTCCTTGATTGCCATTTTGGAAGCGCTCAAAAGCTCAGGGAGCTTGCGTGCCGAGTTGGTGGTCATTTAAGTAGGCACAGCACTTGCTTTAGTGAATGCGTTACAACACCGATTTGAACCATGGACGTCGCCAAAAGCCAACCCATTACCAGCTCCTACCTAGACTTTGACGGTCTGGGCCAGCTGAAGGGACAGGCACGTGTCGACGCCAAAAGCGCCATTCGCGAAACAGCGCAGCAATTTGAAGCCTTGTTTCTGCAAATGATGATGAAGTCCATGCGCGAATCCATTGTGAAGAGCGAATTGTCTGAGTCAAGCACCATGGAAACCTTTGAGGGCATGTTTGACAAAGAGGTTTCGGTTCAGCTGGCCAAAAAGAACAGCGTTGGCTTGGCCGACATGTTGGTTAAAAACTTAGAGCAACAACAAGCCAACATTGCCACGACGGCAGAAATTTTGAAGCAACGGCAAGATCCTGCCGCTTTGAATGCCACCAAAGCCATTCCACTCAATCCACAAGCAGTGGGAATGTCCTTAGACAAAGTGCTCAACCCCAAACAAACCGGCATCAGCTTGCCCAAGGCCGCATCTGGCTACTTGCTCAATGCCTTGCCCAAGGCCTTGCCTGGGGGTGACAAATGACCGACTTAGTCAGCGTTGCCGCCAATGCCGTTGCGTCTTACCAGCGCGCACTCGGCACCGTCTCCAACAACATTGCCAACGTCTCCACCGACGGCTACTCGCGCCAAGAAGTGGTGTTACAAGCCAACCCAGTGGCCCGTGTGGGTACCGTTTATCTGGGTACGGGCGTGGCCATCGACACTGTCAAGCGTCAATACGACACCTTTGTAGAAGCCAACTTGCGCAACAGCAACAGCGACTTGTCGAGCCAAGAGCCCATGGTGAACTACGCCAATCGGGTGATTGACATCATGGGCAGCACCTCCATGGGTTTGAGTGGCGCGCTGGATCAATTTTTCAATGCAGCACGCGATCTGTCGTCCGACCCCGCCTCTACTGTCATGCGCGGCAGTTTTGTGCGCGATGCAGAAAATTTGGCCGCTCGCTTTGGCGAGTTGTCTGCCCAGCTTGATCTGGTGCAAAACGAAACTGACGAAGCCATGAAGGGCTATGTCAATTCGATGAACACCATTTTTTCGCAATTGGCCGAAGTCAATACCCAACTGACCAAGCAAAAAACAGCCAGTGCCCAGCCACCCGATTTGCTAGACCAACGTGACGTGCTCTTGAAAGATCTTTCAAGCTATGTGCACATCAATACTTTTTTTGCAGAAAACGGCTCGGTTACGGTTAGCTTAGGCCCTTCACTGTCACGTGATGTGGTGGTCAATGGCATCAAGTCTTACATGGTAGGCACCGACTTTAACTCCGCAGCCCCCGAAAAAGTCAGCTTGGTGCTAGACCCCTATGGCACACCCACCCCACTGTCTGGTTTAAGTGGCGGCAAACTTTCGGGTTTGCTTTCATTTAGAGAGCAAGTGCTTGGCAGCAGCCGCAGTGCGTTAGATACGTTGGCACAAAACTTCGTCAAAGAAACCAATGCCATTCACGAAAGCGGCATTGATGCTTATGGCAATCCTGGTACCGCCTTGTTTACCATTGAGTCTAAGTCTGTGGGCTCTGCTGGCACCGTCAACATTGCATTTAACGATGCGCTTCGGGTAGCCGCTGCCGCTCAGTTTAGGGTAATTGAAGCGGCCAACAACACCGGTGATGTTGATGCCAGCATTGCTTATGTACCGCCCACACCCACCGGCCCTGCCACCTTAAGCAAGGTAATGGCCAACAACCCGAGCGATGCATCTGCCGTTGGGTTTAGGGCCACTGTCGGCGTGCCTTACACAGGCGTTGCCACCATTCCCAATGGCATTCAAAACATTAGCCTCTTGATGGGTGAGCCCGATCCTGGCCAACAGTTGCAAGTGTTTACACGTGATGGACGCCAGTTGGTGGGTGCCCCCATTAACAGCGACATGCAAAGCATGTTGATTAAAGCTGACAATGGCTTCGCAACCAACGCTACCTACAGCAATGCTTACCTAAACGTCAAAGGCACAGAGAGTTACAAAGACCTGGATGTGTTTTACGGCGCCAAAGCAGAAGTTGGAAAACAACTGCGCTGGGACTTGGCAGAAGCCGACCCCACCAAGCACACGGCCTTGCCTTCGGTCAATTTGCCGGCACAACTAAACAGCACCAGCATTCAAAGTGGCATGACCAGCATTGCGTCTGGCTTGTTTACCCTGAACGGCAAAGCGCTCACGGCACTGGATTCCACCACACAACAATCGAATGTCACCATCGCTTCAACTGCGGGTGCAACGACCAATACCAGCCAACCGGCTTCTGGCAATTACAACTTGTACATCAACGGCAACACTGTGACAGTGACCATGGTGCAAGGCGAGTCAGTGACAGATCGTTTAACCCGCGTTTCAAGCGCCATCAATGCCAAAACCAATTTACACGGTGCTACGGCCACGGTTGGTGCTGGTGGCGTTTTGGAGCTTAGCGCCACGGCTGCCAGTCTTGCGGTCTGGTACGACTCAAATGTTCAAGGGTTATCAGCTGCCAGCTTTGGTTTAGAAAAGACAGGTGCAATTGCGCAAGTTTCCAAATTAACCATTGCGGCATCGGTCAATCCTGCATTGCCAAGTTTTACGGAAACCAGCAGCTATTTACAGTTTAACAATGCCGGTACTTCATCCGAAAGTTTGAGGCCCATCAACAGCGCAACGCCAGACATCACCAATGGAAAATTGTCTTTCTATAACAACCAGCTGTACATTGGCAATGGCAGCTCGGCCAGCTTGTTGGGACAAATCGATTCAACTTTTGATGGCTTGAGTGGACGTGCGCTGAGAATTAACTATCCAGCGCCTTTTGTCAACGCAGACTTCAGTGCCAACTCTGTGGGCTCAACCACCATCACAGGTTGGACCACATTAAACAGACGCATTAAGTTAGACGGCACAGATACCATTGCCGGATTTTCAACACCTGTCGACTCAAGCACTGCACCTGGCGGAGGTCGAGAGGCCGAGAACCTAGGAACTGGCAACACTTACAGCACGGTTCTTTCAGCCAATAACAGCAGCCTCAGCGGTTCGGGAAAGTCTGTCGAGCTTAGCTCAACACTCAATGGTGTTATCCAAACCCCTACAGGCCAAGGCGGCGTTGTTCACGGCCCAGCCTTGGTCAGCGATTCAAGTGTCATCTTGAAAGTCGGCGATCAAATTTCATTTGATTGGCAAGCCACTGGCGGAAGCGACGCATATGATGTTTACGCCTACTTGCTAGACGTCAATACTGGCAACAAAATTGAGTTGCTCAACCAAACAGGTGGCAATGCCAACGCAACCACCAATTGGGCAACGCAGACACACACCATGACCACCGCAGGCAACTACAAGTTTGTATTTGTATCGGGTACGTGGGATGCAACAGGTGGCGGTGCAGCAGGCGCCAAGCTGTACGTTGACAACGTCACCACAACAGCCAGCGTTCAACCCTCTTTAACAGCCAATCAAATCAGTGATTTGAAAAATGCCGTGTCGTATAACTATGCTCACAGCGCTAGCACTGTGATCAATGGTCAGACAATCACCGCCTCTACAACCAGCGCCATTGGAACTGCCGCCTCCATTGGCAGCTATGCCAGCATCATGAATACCAACGGTGCCACTGCTTTGGCCAGTGCCATCAATACCAAAGTTAGCCAAGGCGTCATTACCAATGTGACTGCCTCTGCTTCAGGTGCCGACGTCCAAATTACGTCCACTGTGGCTGGCACAGCGTTTGCCTTGACCAATGCATCTACGGGCATCACCAATGTCAGCGTTAGCTCACAGCAATTAACAGCTAACTCAAGAGGTAGCAACGAAGTCTGGGGTATTGCGGGCGCAATCTCTAGCACCACGGGTGCCAACGCCATTGCCGGTGTGGCAACTGTTACCGCTCGCAATTCCATTCAAGCCAGTGATTTGGCGCGCTGGATTACAGCAGCCAATGTAGATGGCATTACCGCTGCTGCCAAAAACGAAATTCGAATTCCCTTAAATCAAATCAATTTGAATTTACCGTTGTCTATTACGCAGACAGGCATTGCAACGCCCGCCACCACCCTTATTGCCAATGGCGCGTCGCCTTTGCCAAGCGTGGCGGCTTTGGTGACCGCCATTAACAACCAGTCTAGCGTAACCAAGGTCATGGCCAAATTGAGCGACGATGGCCATTTGATCTTGACCAACACCAGTGGTTTTGAAGGCCAAGACATAAGCATTGCCGCTACAACAGCCACCAATGCCTTGGGCTTAAAGCCGCAAACCTACGGCGGTCAAATTACGCTGACGCGCCCTTTGATTGAAGGCAAAGACACCCCCATCGAATTGGGCTTTGGAACAGGCACACCTGCCGACTTGGCCAAGCTGGGCTTTAAAACGGGCGCCTACATCAAGGGTGTGCCCAACGAAGACTTGCTGGTATTTTTAACTGGGGCTGGCGATGCCAAAATTTCGGCCAGCTACACCGGCACGCCTGTCGATGCCAAGCAAGCCATGCGCACCAACCCCTTAGAAGTGCGCTTTGATTCGGCCACGCGCTTTACCATTTTGGATACCAAAACAGGTACCAAAGTGGCCGAGCGCAACTTTGACCCCCTCCAACTTGAACCCGCCTTTGTGTATCAAGGCATTCAAATTTCGTTTTCTAGTCCACCCAAAGCTGGCGATATTTTTACCATTGACGGCAACCGGGATGGCACAGGCAACAACGAAAACATGTTGCAAATGATTGATCTAGAAAGCGACCCTGTGATGGGGGGCGGCAAAACCTTTGCAGCTTCGTACATTGATACCGTGAACGACATGGGCAACATTGCACGCCAAGCGTCCATTGCCCAATCGGCATTGCAAGTGGTGTACGACCAAGCTGTTACAGCTCGCGATGGTGTGTCGGGCGTAAGCCTAGACCAAGAAGCTGCCGACTTGATTCGCTACCAACAAGCCTATCAAGCAGCCGCCAAAATTTTGCAAATCAGCAGCCAACTGTTTGATAGTGTGCTGCAAGTGCGTTGAAGACTGGAACCTGAATCATGATGAAAATTTCAACTCACCTGATGTTTGAACGCGGCTCTTCCCAAATGAGCACCGTGCAAAGCAAGTTGACCCAAACCCAAGCACAACTGGCCCAAGGCAAGCAGGTGATCAATGCCAGCGATGCCCCCGACCAAGCGGCCACCATTCAACGCCTGAAGTCTATTTTGAACAGACAAGACAGCTACCAAAGCAGCTTGGATACCGTCAAAAATCGATTGCAGGGGGAAGAAAGCACTTTGCAAAGTGTGAGCGATTTGCTGGTTCGCGCAAAAGAAGTAGCTGTTCAAGGAGCCAACGACACCCTCAACCCCGGCGACCGTAAAGCGCTCGCCACAGAATTGCAGGCTTTACGAGATCAAATGCTGAGCTTGGCTAATACCAAAGACAGCAATGGTAACTATTTGTTTGCGGGTAGCCGTGTTAAACAGCCTGCGTTTGCCAACGACTCTAGTGGTGTGCCTGTTTACAAGGGCGACCAGACCCGAATGAATGTTCGTGTGGGTGAACAGCGCAGCATCCCCATCAATCGCACGGGTACTGACGCATTTGTGCCGGTGTCTCGCACAGACACCGACGGTGCAACAGTGGGCGTGGGCTTTTTCAAAGTGATGGACGACCTGATTGCTGGGCTGAACAATTCAAAAGGCCCAGACATTCGCAGGGGTGTGGGAGAGCTAGACAGCTTGCAACAAGGCGTGAGTTTGGCGCAAGCCGAAGTGGGTACCAATTTGAATGTGGTGGACCAACAAACGGCGGTGATCGAAGACACCACGCTTAACCTCAAAACCACTTTGTCCTCCATTGAAGACTTGGACTACGCCAGCGCCATTACCAAAATGAACCAGCAGATGCTGAGCTTGGAGGCGGCGCAGAGTAGTTTTGCTAAGGTGAGTCAGTTGAATTTATTCAACTTTATCAAGTGAGCATGACGTTGTAAATCATGGTAACTGCCACAAGCACTAGCACCTCCACTGCAACGACCAACATAAGCAGCGGCACTCCCACTGGCAATGCAGCTGCCAAATCAGCTGCGGCAAAACTGGTCAGCTCTTTGGGCTCAGGCTCTGGGGTTGATGTCAACTCCTTGGCCAATAGTTTGGTAGAAGCAGAAAAAGCACCCCGCCAAACAGAGATCAACACCAAGGTTGCCAAAGCAGAAGGCGGTATTTCTGGCTACGCTGCCATCAAATTTGTTTTAGGTGATTTGCAAACGGCATTCAGTAATCTGAAAAACCAGAGTTCATTTAACACTTTGGTGACGCAAAACAGCCAGCCTTCGGCTGTCAACGTGACCACCACCGCCACGGCCACCACAGGCAGTCACACCATTGCCATCTCGCAACTGGCACAACAACAACGAAGCATCTCGGCAGACAATGTGCCGGGATTTGCCACGCCGCTGTCGCAGGTGAACGGCGGCGCAGCTTTCAGCCTGGTTTTGAAAAACAGCATTGATCCAACGCCCACCAAAGTTTTCAGCTTGGGCAACAATGCGCCGTCAACGTCCACCATCACCTTCAAGGCCATGAACAAAGGCGATACGGTGACCGTGAATGGCATGACCTTGACTGCCAACAAATCTTTGAGTGCATCTGAAGTGGGTGAGTTGTACGACCAACTGGACACCACCACAGCGGCTGCGGTGGCTGCAGGGGGTGTTGAAGCCAGTGCCATCAACAGCGATGCACTGGCCACCTACGGTACCTTTTCAGGAAAATTTGCAACTGGCTACTCCTCTGGTGTGAACAACAACGGGGTGCTAACCCTCACCTCCACCGCCAACAATGCAGCCGATATTGCAACACCCACCGGCTCGCAATTTGCCAACAACATTGCCATTGCGGCCGACGCCACCACACCTGCAGGCATTGTGGCCGCCATCAATTCAGCCAATTTAGGCGTTACCGCCCAGCTGATCAACACAGGCAACATTGCCACGCCCTACCGCATCATGGTGACTGGCTCTACTGGGGCCAGCAACGCATTCTCTTTGACCAGCCTGAAGACTGGCGGAGGCGAAGTGTCTGGTATCAGCTTTGGAAAAACGCTGCAGACCGCCCAAGATGCGACCTTCAACGTGGACGGCATGGCCATGACGTCCAGCAAAAATACGGTCACAGACGCCATTGCTGGCACCACCCTGAACCTGACGGCAACCACCACCCCCGGGGTACCGGCTAATTTGGTGTTTTCTAGAGACACGTCCTCTGTGTCCAGCAAATTGGATGCGTTGGTGACCGCCTACAACGATGCCAACACCATGCTGGGCGTGGTGTCCGATCCCAAGTCCACCGTAGACACCTACGGTGCCACTTTGGTGGGCAACTCCATTGTGAGCACAGTGCGCAACCAAATTCGGCAAATGATCACCAGCAACTCCACCACCCCGTCTGGTGGTTTGACTGCTTTGCGAGACATTGGCTTCAGCATTGACCAAAAGGGTGTTTTGTCGATCGACAAGACCAAGCTCGACAAAGCGTTGCAAACCAATTATGACAATGTGGTCACGTTGGTCACGGGTAACCGAGAAAACCAAAGCAAGTATTCCGTACTGCCCTCCGGCACTGCTGGCGAAGCGGTCAAAAAGCTGACTGCCATGCTGGACCCAACGGCCGCCTTGACCACCCAAAGCACCAACTTAACAACCAAGATCACCGACTACAAAAAACAACTGGCTGACTTGGACACCCGCATGACCGCACTTTTGGCACGCTACAACAAACAATTTGCCAGCATGGACTCGTTGGTGGGCCAATCGAAGAGCCTGCAAACCAGCCTGAAGAGTACCTTTGACGGCATGATGGCCACATACACCAACAAGTGATTCTGATTTTTCAAGTGATTGGAAATCACAAGATTCTTGCAATCTAAAGTAAGGGCTTGAATTAATTGATGGCATAGGATACCATCATGCCAAACAAAGCCACGTTAATTCTTGACAGCAAAACCATCCTAGAAGATGGCCGCTTAATTCAACGAAAAATTTGGCAACTGGCCTTTCCAGATTCAGGTCATCCCCACGGCTTTAAGTACAGCCTCTACTGTGGAAACTCAGGAGTCACCATCGTGCGGTATGACAATGAAACTGGCAAAGGCGACCACAAACATGTTGGCCGTGCAGAGTTAGAAATTGCGTATGTTTACACCTCACTCCAGCAGTTACTGATTGACTTTGTCATTGACATCGAACGCCTCTCTGGAGAAATAAAATGAAACGCATCGAAATTGAGGTGGTCAACCCCAAACAAGAGCAAGCGCAGCTAATGTCGTGGGCTGGCCAGTTGGACAAAGGCCAAAAAGGCAAAGCAGCCACACCCAAGCTCCGGTTTGCCAGCTACAAAGTACTCCACAGCATGCTGACCGAAAAGCGCATGGCACTTCTAGAGTACGTGGCCAATCATCAAAACCTCAGCATTCGACAGTTGGCCGCAGAATTAGACCGAGACTACAAAAATGTCTACGACGATGTGCAAAGACTGATGAGCTTGGGACTCATTGAAGTTCAAAATGCCACGCTTTACGTCCCCTATGACGAAATCGATATCCGCAAAACCCTCCGCGTAGCGGCCTAAAGAACCGCTTCAATTGACCGAATCACCCTGGTCAGCCTCAAAACTTCAAAAAAAGTTTCAAATCCGCCCCTCAAGTTTTCCGCAGCCCTGCCGATTCACCAACCACTGAACTTCTCTTGACACCTTCTGGGTGCAGGAGACCGGTGGTATTCGGCATGTTCAGCATGCTTATGGAGAAAAGGACGGACATCTATGGTTTCCGAAATCAGCAATATTGCTAGAGGGGGTGCCGGCGTCGCAGCAGCGCGGCTGAGTGCCCCTGCGCCTGCAAGTTCACAAGCACCCGGCAGCTCGGCCATTCAACTTCCTGAAACACCCAAAGTTCAAGCCCCTAAACCAGTGGCCATTAAGTTTGATGCTTCAGAAGTAAGGCAGAACCTGCAAGAAGCTGTGAGCATGCTCAATCAACAAATGGCATCCACCAAGCGTGGTCTGGGTTTCCAGATTGACGAGGCCGTAGGCGGCCCCGTGGTCACTGTGCGAAGCGCAGAGACCGGTGAAGTGGTTCGGCAAATTCCCAATGAAGTGGTGGTGCGTGTAGCGCACAACATTGAGAAGGTCAAAGGCCTGTTACTGAATGCAAGAGCTTGATGTGAAAACAAAAAGACTTTGCATTATTTCATTTAACACACTCAAGTAATTTCTACAGAGACCGAATCAGCAAGTAACAAGATTTCGAATTGGATTTCTTGTAACTTCGTTAAAAACCCTTGAAGGAGAAAATCCATGTCAACATCTATCAACACAAACATTAGTGCATTAGCTGCACAGAGCTCATTGCGTAAAACGGGCTTAGCTCAAGACACTGCAATGGAGCGCTTGTCAACTGGTCTCCGTATCAACAATGCAAAAGACGATGCTGCTGGACTGGCCATCAGTACTCGTATGACTGCAAATATTCGTGGTATCTCTGCTGCCATTCGCAATGCTAATGATGGTATTTCTTTAACTCAGACTGCTGAAGGTAGCTTGAACGCAATTCAAGACAACCTACAACGTATTCGTGAATTGGCAGTTCAATCTGCGAACACTGGCAATAACAACTCAGATCGCTCTGCACTGAATGCTGAAGCTAGTCAGTTGATTGCTGAAATTGACCGAGTTGCAAACAATTCAGCATTCAACGGCATCAAATTGTTGGATGGTTCCTTCCAAAATCAGTCCCTACAAGTAGGCGCAGGAAATGACGCCAATGATCGAATCACGATTTCTATTGGAAATGCCAAAGCCAGTGCCTTAGGCGTCGGATCTGGTTCAAGCTACACTGCGACAACAACATCTAATGCCGTTACAGCAACTGCACTTACAGCTGCTGGTCAAGTAACTATTAATGGCTTTAATGTGGGGGCGACTGTAGCTGATGGTGTCTCTTCAAGTGATGCCACTTCAAGTGCCATTTCGAAAGCTAATGCCATTAATGCAATTGCGGGTCAGACTGGGGTAACTGCTACTGTTGGTGCAACTGAAATCACAGCTTCAGCTGCATCTGCCGCAGCAACTACATTTACTCTTGGAGTCAATGGTGTAACAATTACAGGCACAACAGATGCAACAGGAAAAGGTGCTGCAAGTTCAATTGCTGCCGCAATTAACGCAGTGAGCTCGCAAACTGGAGTATCTGCTAGCGTTACCGATGGTGCAACTGGAGCTTACAAGCTAACTGCAGTTGATGGCAGAAATATCGTCTTGACCACTACATCAGCAGGCTCATCTGGATTAACCGCAGGTACGACTTACGGCAAGTTAAGTTTGACAACAAGCCAATCTGCTGGAATTACTGTTGGGGGTACTGCAGCAGCAGCTGTTGGTGCAACAGCCGCATACACAGCGTCAACGGCTACTGCTGGTGCCGGAGTCTCCTCCATCGACTTAACCACAGCAACAGGCGCTCAAACTGCCTTGTCGACACTAGATAGGGCAATCAATACAGTCACAGACTCTAGAGCATCTATGGGCGCTTATCAGAATCGCTTGTCGGCAACTATCTCTAATCTGGAAACTACTTCAGTTAACTTATCAGCTTCAAGAAGCCGTATTTTGGACACAGACTATGCAAAAGAAACAACCAACTTGGCAAAGTCACAAATCATCACACAAGCAGCAACAGCGATGCTGGCACAGGCGAACCAAAGTGCCCAGTCTGTTTTGGCATTACTCAAGTAACGTGCTATGACTTAAAGGCCACTTTACAGTGGCCTTTTTTTTTGCTAACTTGTGTCTAGGTTACTAATTAGCAAAATGAAAAAACAAAGCGAAAAATTTAAAATCTTCCAATCCAATTTAAAAGTTATTAAAGATAGCTTAGAGAATGGCAATATTTCTAAAGCATTAAAACATCTTTTGATTGCAGAAAATATTGAACCAGTTAATTTTGCTGTAATTAATGAAATTGGATCATGTTACGCAAAACTTGGCAGGCATAAGGAAGCTTTGGAATATCATTGCAAAGCTGCAAATATCAAGAGTGATAATCCAATTATCATTGCAAATATTGGATCAGATCTTGTGAAATTACTGATGTTTGAGAAATCAATTCATTATTTTAGAAAATCCATTGAATTAGACCCAGAAAGCTCAATACCATATATTGGAATTATTAATGCCTATCATAATCTTGGTGATAAT
>VFQS010000396.1_pt1 | contig 50963 bp, 50 predicted proteins | sample 3512361 | NCBI WGS metagenome assembly VFQS01 (sample SAMN10412375, study PRJNA504923) | tailings metagenome | isolation source: Relicate 1 Philex TSF3 active mining | place: Philippines | reverse complement strand
GTCGCGGCCGGGTCGGCCACTGCGGCACCTGGCATGGCAAGAGCGTCGGCCAACGTCACGAGCCCAGACACTGCAGGCAACCACACCCGACGCGATTGCATGGCGGCTTCACGTGCCACCACGCGCAATTTGCGAAGTTGCTTGTCGGCATCCGACCAACGCACCACGGAGTGGCGAGTTGGGGCCAACAGGATGATGTCGTCCACACCAATTTCGGTGAGTTTCTGCACCGACCACTCGTTGCGATCACCCTTCACCGGCACGAACGCCACACCAATCCGCCGTGCAGGTGCGGCAACGATGACGACGTCACCCGAAGCGCGAAGAGTGCCATCGGCCCACACACACGAACGCCACCCACCGCGGCCATCGCTGACCGTCACGCTTTCGCCGTCGCGCAAGCGCAACACCCGCGAAAGATGATGCTCGTCGGTGTCGCTGAGTGACGGCGCCTCGAGGTGGTCGACGAACACGTGCGCAACCGAGTTGCGCAAGGCATCAATCACGAAAACGCCGACTTGATTTTCGACACGATGCCCTCATCACTCACCTGCTCGCCACGCGATTCGGCGAAACGGCGCAAGAGGTCGCGCTCCTGGGACGACAACTTGGTCGGCACCTCCACCACCACGCGGGCACGCAAATTGCCACGACCACGGGTTCGGCCGCCCTGTCCGAGACGCGGCACTCCACGACCACGCAGGACGAACTCGTGACCATGCTGCACGCCGGCGGGGATCACCAAATGCTCCGTGCCATCGAGCGTTTCGAGATCGAATTCGGTTCCGAGTGCAGCCTGGGCAATCGATACAGGAACGTCGGTGACCAGATCGTCGTCTTCACGACGCCAACGGTCGTGCGCTGCCACTCGCATGTGCACGTACAAGTCGCCCGCTGCTCCCCCACGTGGTCCCACTGCACCACGACCGGTGAGGCGCAGGGTTTGACCCGTATCAACACCGGCCGGAACCTCCACAGTGAGCGACACTTCCTTCACCACGCGACCCTCGCCGCGACACGAAGCGCAAGGATTCGCAATCATCTGACCTGCGCCGTTGCAACGCGGACACGCACTGGTGGTGACCATCTGGCCGAGCACGCTCTGACGCACACGACGCACCTGCCCCGCACCGCGACATTCGCTGCAGGTGGTGGGTTGCGTACCTTTCGCTGCGCCGCTGCCCTCGCAGTCGTCGCATGCCACCGCACTTCGCACCTTGACTTCCTGTTGCGAACCAAACACGGCGTCGACGAAGGAGATGTCAGCGATGACTTCAAGATCTTGTCCACGTGGCGGACCACTCGGCCCTGAACGTCCACCGAACGGCGAGCCGCCACCAAAGAATGCGTCGATGATGTCGCCAAAACCGCCACCGCCGAACGGATCCCCGCCACCGCCACCGTTCATGCCCGCTTCACCGAAGCGGTCGTACCGCGCGCGGGATTCGTCGTCGCTCAATACTTCGTAGGCGCGCGACACTTGCTTGAACTTTTCTTCGGCCTCTTTGTTTCCTGGGTTCTTGTCGGGATGCAACTCGCGCGCCAACTTGCGGTAGGCGCGCTTGATTTCATCGGCCGATGCGGTACGCGCCACGCCGAGCAGTTCGTAGAAGTCAGTCGACATTGCTCAAGGCACCTTTGTTGCACCGCATCGTGGACTCAGCCCTCGGTGAGACGGCGGCCGAGGCGATCGCTCACCACTTCCACCGTTGCGAGAGCTGCCGGATAATTCATGCGCGTGGGACCCAACACACCGACACTGCCGATGGTTTCCCCGTCACGCACCACCGGAGCGAGCACCACCGAACACACGCTCAACGGTTCCACACCGGTTTCGGCTCCGATGGCCACGCTGACACCTCGGCTCAGCATGTCGCGCACCAGCGACACCACCACGTACTGCTGTTCGAGCGTTTCGAGCACCGAACGCACCACTTCCACCGCGTCGAATGCGGTGGTGAGGCTTGCAGTGCCACCCACGAACACGCTGTCGCGACGCTTGCCTTCGGTAACCGCCGCCACGGCGCGTCCGACGAGCGATTCGACGTCGGCATCGACGCCATCGCTACGACTCGACTGGTTTGCGTGGGACGACTCGCCGCGTTGCGACACACGCGATTTGAACGTGGCATCGCCGAGGGTCTTGCCTACGAGGGTTTCGTTCAAACGCGAATTGGCGAGCGCAATCTGCATGTCGCTTGGTGGTGTGGCGAACTCGATTTGTTCGCTTTCGATATCGCCGTTGGACAACACCGCCACCACCGTGCCGAGTCGATCATTGAGCGCCACGACATGGGCGGAGCGAACCACGGCCTCCGACACCGACGGCCCCGTCACGACGGCGGTGTAGTTGGTGAGTTGCGCCAGCAACAACGAGGTGCGATGCAACGTTTCTTCCAGGCGGAAGTGGGCCGAATCGAAGAAGTCGCCGAGCCGCTGGCGGCTCACCGTGTCGAGGCGGCCCGCCTTCGCCACGTCGGTGCTCGTGAGGTGATCCACGTAGACGCGGTAACCCTTGTCGGTCGGCACACGACCGGCCGAGGTATGGGGCTGCACGAGATAGCCATCGGCTTCGAGCGCTGCCATGTCGTTGCGAATGGTGGCTGCCGAAACGGAAACTCCAGGCATCGACGCAATGTGGTTGGAACCGACGGGTTGACCGGTGGTGACGTAGTGCTCAATCACCTTGCGGAGAATGGCGATTCTGCGGTCGTCTACACCACTTGCGGCCATGATCGTGACATTCAGGCTACTGAGCGCAAGGGTGCCAGTCGCACCGTGCTATTTGCCCGTGACCAATTTGTATCGACGAAGCGCCTCGTCGCGCTCGTGACCATGATCGACCATCGGCGCCACGTAGCCCTTCGGAACGCCGGCTGGATTTTCTGCCGGCGTGTGCACGAACTTGTCGGGCACATCCTGCAACTCGGGAATCCACGTTCGCACGTACGCGCCGGTCGGATCGAACTTTTCCGCCTGCATCGCAGGATTGAAGATGCGAAAGTACGGCGCGGCGTCGGTGCCCGTGCCGGCGGTCCACTGCCAGCCGTGATTGTTGGACGCAATGTCGCCGTCCACCAAATGCATCATGAAGAACTTCGCACCCCACTGCCACGGCAAGTGCAGGTCCTTCACCAAGAAACTTGCCACGATCATGCGCACCCGATTGTGCATCCAGCCGGTGGCCAACATCTGTCGCATTCCCGCGTCGACGATCGGATAACCGGTGCGACCCTCGCACCACAACGCGAAACGCTGCTTGGCTTTGGCGTCGGTGTCAACGGGCATCGCCGCCATCTTCGGTTGCAGGTTCTTCCACGTGGTGTGCGGTTGGTGGTGCAATACGTCGGCATAAAACTCGCGCCAACCCAACTCGCTGCGATAGTGATCGTGATTCTTGTCGGGCTTCAGCTCCGCCAACAGCTGACGCGGATGCAACACACCGAAACGGAGATACGGAGACAACATGCTGCAACCGTCACGATCGGGATTGTTGCGCTCTTCCTTGTAACGGCTCAAAGCGTCGCATGCAAAGTGCTCCCAGCGGGCCCACGCGGCGTCCTCACCCGCTGCAGGGAGTGCCACGCTGCCGCCTGCGGTTAGCGATGCGGGCAGCGCCGGCTCGGCCGGGATGCCATCGCACGTGATGTCGGGGGCGCCGCGCAGATTCATGTTGGTGGGCACGGGCAGCGGCGCATCCCAGCCGTGCGCGATCCAACCGCGCGAAAACGGCGTGAACACCGCATACGGCGTGCCGTCGGGCTTGCGGACGGTTCCCGGATTCACCGCGTACGGCGAGCCGACACGAACCAACTCCACGTTCATCGCTTGCAATCGAGCGGCAACCTCGTTGTCGCGACTCGCCCCATACGGAGCGAAGTCGGCGCTGACGAACACCTTGTCGGCACCAACTTCCTTGACGAATCGCGGAACGATGTCGAGTGGATCGCCGTGGCGCACCACCACGGCGCGATTCATCGATGCATCGAGCGAACGGAGATTGCGCAACATGAACGCCATTCGCGCCGCACCCGAGCGCTTGACGAACAACGGATCGAGCACGAACAGCGGCGTGGTGGTGCCGTGCGCGAGCGCCGCGTTCAGCGCCGGATGATCCGCGAGTCGCAAATCACGACGAAACCAGATGATCGACGTTCCCATTGCCGCCGAACCTACCTCCACCACCACGCGAGCAGTGCTACGCAGGCAAAACAGGTGACTCCGCCGTAGGCCATCGACCACTCGAGCGATACGTAGTCGGCGATCACCCCGGTGATGGGGCCGCCGATTGGCGTGCTGCCGAGGAACGCCACGGCCGTGAGCGCAAGGAGGCGCCCACGCATATCGGGCGGTGACTCCTGTTGGCTGATGGCGTTGCCCGAGGCAATCATCGCTGCCCCACCGAAACCGAGTGGCACGCAGAGGAGGAACGCGATCAGAAGATTCGGCGAGAACGCCACACCGATGTTCGCCGCTCCCAGCACACCGACGTTGATCACCAACCAGCGCAACGACACCCGTGGGAATCGTGCGGTAACCAATGCGCCCGCGATACTGCCAACACCCGTGATGGTGAGCAGCCAACCGAAAGCGTTGTCGCTCCCCCAATTGACGTCGGCCAACTTCGGAAACACCACGCTGTAGTTGAACGCGAACGTGCTCACCACGATGTAGGCAAAGAACATCGACGACAATCGACGATTCGAGCGAACGTACCGCAACACCTCGCGCACCGGCTGGCCACCGGCCGGACGCTTGACGGCGGCGATCATCTCCGACTTGCGCAGGCCGATGATGCCGTAGATCATCGCTGCGTACGAAATGCCGTTGAAGACGAACAACCAACCCGTTCCGAGTGGGCCGACGAGGAGCGCTGCAAGTGCTGCACCGAATACGCGCGAACCGGTCATCACCGCGGTGTTCATCGACATCGCATTGCTGAGCTGCGAGATGGGGACCAACTCAGTGATCAACCCACGCCGAGCCGGATTGTCGAGCGCCAACAACACCCCATAGAAGAAGGACAACCCCCACACCACTTCGAGCGAAATATTCCCCGTGAGATCGAGAATGCCCAACACCAACGCCTGCACGGCCAACAACGACTGAGTAATGGTCATGATGGTTCGGCGATTGAAGCGATCGGCCAAGCCGCCAGCCCACGTGCCAAGCACCAGCATCGGCAGGAACTGGAACGCCACGTTGTAGCCCAAGTCCGATGCACGACCCGTGAGGCGATACACCAAATAGGCCATCGCCGTGCCCTGGAGCCACGAACCAATGTTGCTGAGGAGCAACCCTGCGAAATACAGACGCGGGTTGAAGCCCTTCAGCGAACGGAACATGCCGGCCGATGACGCGTCGTGTGCCGGCGCGCCGGGGTTGGCCGCCGAAGTGCCGTGTGCCGGTGCGGCGTCAGTCATCGAGCTTCAGCGCGGAAATAAACACGTCGCCAGGCACTTCCACGCGGCCGATGGCCTTCATCTTCTTCTTGCCTTCCTTCTGCTTGTCCAGAAGTTTTCGCTTGCGTGAAATGTCGCCGCCGTAACACTTGGCGAGCACGTCCTTGCGCTTGGCCTTCACGGTCTCGCGTGAGATGACCTTGCCACCGATGGCCGCCTGGATCGGAATGTCGAACATCTGTCGTGGAATCAGCTTCTTCAACTTCTCACACATGCGGTTGCCGTAGGCGTACGCCTTCTCGCGATGCACGATGGTGCTGAACGCATCGGCCGGAATGCCGTTGAGCAAGATGTCGACACGCACCAAGTCGCTGCTGCGGTATCCGTGCAACTCATAATCGAGGCTGGCGTACCCCTGTGATTTGCTCTTCAACTGATCGAAGAAGTCCACCACCACTTCGGCGAGCGGGAGCATGTACTGCATCTCCACACGTTCGGGCGAGAGATACTCGAGCTTGGTCATCTCGCCGCGACGCGTTTGGCACAATTCCATGAGCGCACCCGTGTAGTCCTTCGGCGTGATGATGCTCACCTTGAAGAACGGTTCCTCGATCTCCTCGATGTTCACCGTGGCAGGAAGTTCGGCCGGGTTGTCCACCACTTCGATTTCGCCGTCGGTACGCAACACGCGGTACTGCACCGATGGCGCAGTGGCGATGAGGGCAAGGTTGAACTCACGCTCCAAACGTTCCTTCACGATTTCCATGTGCAAGAGCCCGAGGAAGCCGCAACGGAAACCGAAGCCCAATGCACCCGACGACTCGGGCAAGTACGAGATGGACGCGTCGTTGAGCTTGAGCTTCTGCAAGCTCTCGCGCAACACCTCGAAGTCATCGGCGTCGATCGGGAACAATCCGCAGAACACCATTGCCTTGGGGTCGCGATACCCCTCCAACGCCTTTTCCGCCGGATGCGCGACGTGCGTGACCGTTTCACCAGAACGGGCCTCGCCGACATCCTTCACACCAGCGATGAGATACCCCACCTCACCCGTGTTGAGCTCGTCCACTTCCTGGGTGGTCGGGCGACGCGCACCGATTTCCAGCACTTCGTGCTCGGCACCGGCCTGCATGAACAACACCTTGTCGCGCTTGCGCATGCGACCATTCATTACTCGCACGCTCGACACCACACCGCGGTACTGGTCGTACTGACTGTCGAAGATCAACGCCTGCAACGGCGCGTTCGGATCACCCTTCGGAGCCGGAATTCGCGCCACCACGGCGTCCAACAACTCCGGCACGCCTTCGCCCGTCTTTGCGGAGATACGAAGGATGTCCTCGGCGGGAATGCCGAGCACCTTCTCGATTTCCATCGCGAAGCGATCCGGGTCGGCCGCAGGAAGATCGATCTTGTTCAACGCAGCAACGATCTCCAGGTTGCTCTCCAACGCGAGATAACAATTGGCCAGGGTTTGTGCTTCAATTCCCTGAGCGGCATCCACCACCAACACCACGCCTTCACACGCAGCGAGGGAACGGCTCACTTCGTAACCGAAGTCCACGTGCCCGGGAGTGTCGATGAGGTGCAGCATGTGGTCTTTCCACGACACGCGTACGTTCTGTGCCTTGATGGTGATGCCGCGCTCACGCTCCAGGTCCATGGAGTCCAGGTATTGCGCTCGCATGTCGCGGGCATCGACGGCCTTGGTGAGCTCCAAAATTCGGTCGGACAAGGTGGACTTGCCGTGGTCGATGTGCGCAATGATCGAGAAGTTGCGGATGCGGGACTGTTCCATGAGGGGCTGTTTCACCCCACGGAATTTCGGGCTGAAACCTGCGAAAATTCTACTCTTCATCGGTGTGCAGGCACCGACGATGCGCACCTCGGCTGGCGGGGCGTGTGCCCGTCAGGCACCGACGATGCGCTGGTAGCGTGAGTGAGCCATGGCAAACATCAAGAGTCAGAAAAAGCGCATCATCACCAACGCCAAGCGCACCGAGCGCAACAAGGCCGTGAAGAGCGAATTGCGCACCCGCGTGAAGGCCGTTCGTGAGACGAAGGGCACCCCGGAGAACGCAGAAGCACTCCGTTTGGCAGTGAAGCGCCTCGACATGGCGGCAGCCAAGCGCATCATTCATCCGAAGCAAGCGGCACGTCGCAAGAGCCGCTTGATGCGTCAAATCAACGCCGCGAAGTAGCTCGCGTTTTCAACGCCGCGAAGTAGCACCTTTTCGCGCCGGCTTGCGCGACGGTTTCGGTGGAAGCAAACGACTGAGTCGCGCTACCAACACCTCGAGCACCACTTCGTTCTCCAACCCCGTTCCCCCGCGCAGCGCACGGTCGGCTCGCGCGAGCAGGTGCACGGCATCGGTCACCTTGGTGGAACCGAGCGCACGCGACAACTCCAAATACTTGCGGCCCTGAAAATCGCTGCGTGATCCGATGAGGGTCATTGCTTGCACCGGGTCGGACGCACCCGAACCATCGAGTCGCAACGCCTTCACGTAGTGGTTGTGGAGCAACGACATGATCTGAAATGGATGGAACTCGCCACTGCGCAGCATTCGTCGCAACATGAAGAGCGCATTGGCGGTGTCGCCACTGTCGATGGCATCGGTGAGATCCCACGGCTGCACGTGGCCGGCTTGCCCGAGGAACGGGCTCACGTCCTCGAACGACAGGCGCTGCTTTTCGCCGAACGTGGAGACCAACACGTCGAGCAAGCCGGGAAGACGTGCGGAGTCCTGCCCGAGCCACTCCACCACTTCTTCCAGTGCAACGGCGTCGATCTTGAGGCCGGCTTCGATGAACTTGGTCTTGTACCACTCCACCAACTCGCGACGCTTCGACGGCGGCGTGGTTTCGAACATGGCGGTGCCGGCCTTCTTCAGCGCATCGTTGAGCGCCTTCGGCACGCGTCCCGACGCAGTGAAGATGAGATGGCAGTGCTCCAACGGCGCTCGCAAGTAGTCGACGAGCGGAGCGTTATCGAGCGGCGTTGTGTCGACGTTGCGTGCCACCACCACCTTGAAGTCGGCAAAGAGCGACTGCGTCTGCGCGGCATTCACCACTTGGGCCACCATCGCGTCGCGATCGTCGGACTGCACCTCGGCAAAGTCGAACGACTCGTACACCGACGAACGGTCGGCGTCACCCACCAGCTGGTCGACCAAGTCGGAGAGCTGTGCGGAGATCAGCCGGACGTCGTCACCGGTGATGAGATAGGTCGGCACCCTTCCAGCCTCGCACGGCGGTGTGCCGTGGTGCGAGTTCCGCGGTGGCACAAGTTCATCGGTGGCACGAGTTCACCGGTGGCACCGGCTCAGGAGCACCTCGCGTGCCAAATGAGACCCACCACCACCGCGCCCCATGCCACCCAGTTGGCCAATGCGGGCACCTGCACGCGAGCGCCAAGTTCGGCCACCCACCACACCCACCGCGTGGCCGCCACCACGGGTGCGCTCACGACGGCGGCGATGGACTCAGGCACGAAGGCTGCAACCGCGAGCAAGGGTGGTCCCATCATCATCACGAGTGACGCAACGGGAACGGCGAGCACGTTGGTGACGAGCGCGATGATCGGCATCGAGCCGAACCACAGCAACACGAACGGCATGACACCGAGCTGCGCCGCAGTGGTGGCCGAAACGATGGAACTTCCCAAGTGTGGTGTTATCGCAATCAGTCCCGTCGTTGCCGCCACCGACAATACGAACCCCACCGACCACGTGGCGAGTGGATCCAGCGAGACGATGCCGATCACCGTGATGGCAAGCGCACGCAGCGGCAACACATCACGACCAATCGCATACCCCACCTGCACCACGCCGGCCATGACGGCTGCGCGAATCACGCTGGACTCCAGGCGCGTAATCACCGCAAACATCGCCACCACGCCGAGAGCAGCAGAGAGTCGCCACCAGCGTGTGAAGCGGCGAAACATCGGCGTGAGCGCAGCCAAGATGAGCACCACGTTTTGCCCCGACACCGCAAGGAGATGCCCCAGCCCGGCTCCGCGAAACGCCTCAGTCATGCGTGACGGCTGGCGTGATTCGTCACCCAACACCAATCCGCGCACGAGAGCGGCGTCGTTGGGATGCATGGTGCGTGCTCCACGGTCGACGAGTTCGTGAATACGGTTCGCTGCGCGATGCCACAGTGTTGGCGCAGGTGCGGTGGCGTGCACCGTGACATTGCGTAGCTCCCCTTGCACATGACGCCCCGCAGAAAAGCGCAATCTGCGCGATTCGTACGCCACCCGATCTGCATCGAGCAGCAGACGGTCGCCCATCTTCACGGTGCGAATCTTGTTGCGGGCACTGCCGTGCAACGTGAGGCGAAAGTTTTCTCCCTCGAGTTCCACGATGAGCGTGGTCGCAGTCGCCCGCGAGGCAGAACCCCCGATCGGGCCGGATCCCCCGACCGAGCCGCCGTAGCTCCTCGGCGCTGCGTCGGAGCGCGCGATCGCAACTCCCGAGAACTCCCCCGTGCGAGGCGTTGCCAAGTGATACCACTCCACGGCACCGTGCAACACGGTGAGGGTCACCACGACGGCGAGCCAACCCCGTGGACTGAGCAACACAAGTAGTCGAATGGGCGTTGCGTCGCGCGGAACGAGGGTTGCTGAGATCGTGGCGCCAATGAGCACCCACCACACCAATCTCCATGGCACCACCGCGGCACTCACACCAGCAAGCGAAGCGATTGCCGGCACACGTGACGCAGCTTCGCTCCCCACACGCGCAGCAATACAGCACCACACGGCAACGACAATGAATCGCACGTGCACCGAGCCTCCACGCAATGTCGCTCTATCAAACTGCGAACGAATAACATGGCGCACGTGGCGGTTCCAGGTGGCGTGGTCGCCTATCGCACCGAGTTGCGCCGCAAAGGTGGCATCTACGCACTTGCCGGCAGCGCGATCGTCGCTGCGTTCGGCGGTGTGCTCTTGTTGTTGCCGGGACGTATCACCGGAGTTGCGGGCTTCGCGTTGATCATTGCCGCATGTCCGCTGCTGGTGGCATTCGGAGTGCCGATCACCACCGGAGTGAGCACCATTGCGATGGGAGTGGCGCTCAGCTTGGTGATGTGGTTCGGGCTGGGTCAGTGGGCTGCGCATCGTGCCACCAAGCGACCCATCGCCGACTGGCGCGACTGGTGGTCGGTGATGTGGCCCCTCGCCCTCTCGATGGCGGTCGGCGGCTTCGCGGGCTTTGCGATGTTTGCGCTCAGCGTGCTGTAGCACGTCGTCGGCGCCACGCATCACACCGTGCGCGCCACGCATCACACCCGAACGAAGGGCTTCAGCTCCGCAAGTTTCGCAGGTCCAATCCCGCGCACGGCAAGCAAATCGTCCACCGATGCAAACGGTCCGTTCCGCGTGCGATGATCGACGATCGCGCGGGCAGTCGACGGCCCAACGCCAGGCAGTTGATCGAGCTCTGCCACCGTTGCACGATTGAGGTCCACCAGGAGCGGTGTGTTCGACGCCTCGCTGTCGAACCCGCCACCCGACGGCGGCACCGTGGTGGCAAGCTGCTCACCCTTTCGCGGGATGACGAACTGTTGACCGTCGAACAGCGTTGCAGCCAGATTCACTCGCCGTAAATCGGCATCGTTGGTGTGACCACCAGCGGCACGCAACGCATCATCACCGCGAGCTCCGGCGTTGAAGTGATACACGCCTGGTTGCTGCACCGCGCCAACGACGTGCACGGCAATGCGTGCTGGCACGAGCGTGTCGAGCGGCGTGAGCACCTCGAGTTGTGTTGAATCGAGCGGTGTGAGTGAACCCGGCGAAAGCGTGACCGCCGGCGTGTCAACACCCGGAGCCATCGGAATGAAGTTCTCCACCGGCGGTGCAGGCAGTCGTACCATCCACCACACCACCACTGCCGCAATGGGTGTTGCAACCGCCACGGCGACGATGCGACGCCAACCGAGCCAGCGCCACCATTCCCAGAAGATCTCCACGCCATGCTGTGTGCACGGCGAGCCGAAATCGGAAAACTACCCAAGTCGGCGAAGCCGACCCGAGGATTACGCGAAGAGCATTCCCGTCATCTTGCGACGGTACGTGGCGGTGCGCGGATCGCCCGGCCCCATCGTGTCGAGGATTTCGAGGAACCGCTTGCGGGCCTCCTCGTCGGCCTTCACCAGCGGCAACAGCGCATCGAGCTGCACGGCGTAGTTGTCCTCGGGAACGAACATGGCCTTAGCGCGTTCCACCAGTGCAGCCACCTTGGGGGTTTGCGGCACGCGTTGCAGGATTTCCAACGCATCGGTGACCGCGTTGTTCGACAACAGCAACGCACCAAGAGCCAACACCACCTGTTCGTTGGTGGGCTCCATCTTCAGAGCTTCACGCAAACTTGCTTCATCACCGCGCGCGAGCAAGGTGGCGACATCCACGATCTCGCCACCGGGTGCCAACTTGCCCACGAACGTTTTCACTTCATGCTCGGGCAATGCGCCCATGAAGCCGTCAACTACTTGACCGTTCTTCAACGCGTAGACGGCTGGAATCGACTGCACCTGGAATGCCTGCGCAATCGCCGGGTTCTTGTCGACATCCACCTTGGCGAGCACTACCTTGCCGCCAGTGGCCGACACCACCTTTTCCAAAATGGGGCCGAGGGTCTTGCACGGACCACACCAGGTGGCCCAGAGATCCACCACCACGGGAGTGGTTTTGGATCGCTCGATGACCTCTTTCTGAAAGGTTGCATCGCTGACATCGATGACGCCGACCGCGGAACTCACGCGCTCACGATACCGTTCGGCGAACCGTGCCGTACGAGCGACGGCGAACCGTGCCGTACCAGCGCGTGAACGAGTAGTTTTGCCGCATGGTTGACGCGGCCCGCGACGGCATCGCAACCGCCACCGTCACCCCATGGCTGGCTGAACACGTGGCGGGATTCACTCCACCGTTCACATCTGAGGTGATTGCGGGCGGACACTCCAACCTCACGTTCAAGCTCACCGACGCCAAGGGCACAAAATACGTATTGCGACGGCCGCCGTTGTCGCACACGCTCGCGAGCGCGCATGACATGGGGCGCGAGCACCGCATCATCCACGCACTGCGCAATACCGACGTACCGGTTGCTCCGGCGTTGGCAATGTGCAACGACCCCGCCGTCAACGGAGCGCCGTTCTATGTGATGGGTTTCGTGGAAGGTCACGTGGTGCGTGACGCCGCCATCGCCGAGCGCGTGCTCACCGAACAGGCTCGACGTACGGCGAGCGAGTCGCTCATCGACACGATGGCCGCAATCCACGCGGTGAACCTGGAAGAAGTAGGCCTCGCCGATCTTGCGCGCCACGAGGGTTACATCGCGCGACAACTCAAGCGTTGGTACGGGCAGTTCAACGCACAGAAGACCCGTGATCTGCCTCTGCTCGACGAGATGCACGACGCGTTGGTCAAGCACATTCCCGAGCAAGGTCCCGCCACCATCGTGCATGGCGACTACCGACTCGACAATTGCATCGTGAACGACGACGGTCGCATCGTTGCCGTACTCGACTGGGAAATCTGCACGCTCGGCGACCCGCTCGCCGATCTCGGACTACTCATGGCGTATTACACCGGCCCCGACGACGAATCGTCGGCCTGGCAGGCACAAGCAAATCGCGTGAAAGGATTCCTCAACCGCGCCGAGTTGGTGGAGCGGTACGCCCGCATCACCAAACGCGACGTTTCACAGCTGGACTTTTATACCGCGTTCGCGTTCTGGAAGCTGGCCTGCATCATCGAAGGTGTGTACGCGCGCTACCTCGGCGGTGCGCTCGGTGATCGTTCGGCCGACGAGTTGGCACCGTTTGCCGCCCAGGTTGAGGCAGCAGTCACAGCCGCACACCGGTCGCTCTCGCGCCTACACTGACGAGCCAGATGTCGTCGCTAGGTTCGACACCCGACTCGTACCGCCTGCACGAGAGCTATGCGAAGATGCCGACGCTGTCATCACCGTTGCTGGTGGTGATGCTGCAGGGTTGGATCGATGCCAGTTCGGCAGCACATGCGGCAATGACACGGCTCATCGACGTGTCGGGTGCAACCACGCTGGTCACCTTCAACGCCGACGAGTACCTCGACTTTCGCGCCCGTCGCCCCACCATGGAACTTCGCGAGGGCATCAACACCCGCCTGGATTGGCCGTCGACGGAGATCATGCTCGGACATGACATCAACGGCAAGGAGATTCTGCTGCTCACCGGTCACGAACCCGACTCCAAATGGAATCAGTTCGCCGCCAGCGTCGGCGAACTTGCCACACAGCTCGGTGTTAGAAAGATGATCGGACTCGGTGCCTATCCCTTCGCCACACCGCACACGCGCGCCGTGAACTTGTCGTGCACTTCCCCATCGTCGGATGCCATCGTCTCGCTGCCCTACGTACGTAGTTCGGTGGACGTTCCCGCCGGTATCGAAGCGGTGCTCGAGCACGTGCTCACCGGACGCGGCATTCCCTCCATCGGCATCTGGGCACAAGTACCGCACTACGCCACCACCATGCCGTATCCGGCAGCCACCGTGGCATTGCTCGGCGCGGTGTGCGATACGGGCGGTATCTCGCTCGATGTAAGTGCGGCTCGTGCCGACGCCACCGCGCATCGCGAGCGACTCGACACCCTGGTTGCCTCCAACCCCGAACACGCGCAACTGCTGTCACAACTGGAGTCGGCTTACGACGCGGCACATCAGCGCGATGACGACACCGCCGACATTCCGTCGGGCGACGAGTTGGCCGCGCAGTTCGAGGCGTATCTGCGCGATCAGCGCAACGACTAACGCATTCAGCTGCCGTCGTCGAACGGATCGCTGTCGAACGACTAGGCGCCGAAACCCGTCAACCAGGCGTGCACATTGCGTCCGAGCGCCTGCACGTCGTAGCCACCCTCTTGCAGCACGACGGTGGGCAAACCCAACTGCGCCAGCAACGCTCCACTGCGAGCAAACCCATCGGTGGTCACCGCCAGGTCGGCGATCGGGTCGGTGATGAAGGTGTCGAGGCCGAGCGACACGATCAACGCGGTTGGCTTGAACGCCGCGATCTTTTCCGCACACGTCGACAGCGCGGAGATGTACGCGTCGTCGGCGGTGCGCTTGGCCAACGGCACGTTGAAGGTGGAACCCAAGCCCTTGCCCGTTCCGGTTTCGTCGGCATGGCCGGTGAAGTACGGGTACGCGCGACGCGGATCACCGTGCAACGACACGTATTGCACGTCATCGCGATCGTAGAAAATCTCCTGCGTGCCGTTGCCGTGGTGGTAGTCCACGTCGAGCACGGTGACTTTTCCCCCGGTGCGCCGCACGATGTCGTGCGCGGCGATGGCGGCGTTGTTGAAGAAGCAGTAGCCGCCGTACAAGTCACGCGTGGCGTGGTGTCCCGGTGGGCGACACAACCCGTACACCGCGCGCTCTCCACCCAACACGGCGTCGCTGGCGGTAAGTGCGGTGTCCACCGCGGCGCGTGCGGCTTCGTACGTACCTTGCGTCAACGGTGTGGTGGTTTCGAAACACCACCAACCCAAGCGAGCCGTGATTGCCTCAGGCTCCTTGGTGGCACCCATCTGGTTGCGAATCTCGTCGCGATAGAAGAAGTCGGGCACCACTTCGCGGCGATCGCCGACGACCGTCTGGTATTCGGCCCAGGCAACGGACAGAAAGTCGATCAAGCCCTCGTCGTGAATTGCCTTGATTGGATCGGTGCCGTGGTCGGTGGGTTCGCGAAACGTGAAGCGCGGGTCGGCAGCGAGTGCCGATTTGATCGTTTCAGCGCGACCAGTGTGCTCGAAGGGTGAATGCGTGGTACTCGCTTCGATTTCGGTGGCTGGATCGTGCAACAAGTGTTTGGGGGTGTAGACAACCTGCATGACGCCAGCGTAGGTCAGTCAAAAACCGGTGCGGCGCGCAACGAGCGCTTCAGCTCGGCCATGCCCGACGTGGTGGCGATCGTCTCCACGGCATCCCACAGCCGCAAAGCTTCTGCCCCGCGTGGAATGGACGAGATGACCGGACCAAAGAAGCTCGCCTGATTGGGCTTTTCCGGGTGGAACACCAAAATCGGTGTGCCGACGTCCTTGCCGGTGAGCTCCAGCGCTCGCGTGGTTTCGTAACGAATGACCTCGTCGTGCAACTCGTCGGTTGCGCTATCGGCCCACTGCGGGTTCAATCCGGCTTCGCTCAACACGCTGCGGGTGAAATCCTTCATCTCGGTGGAATCCTTCGGGCGGCGCTTCTCCACGTGGATCGCCTTGCCCAACGCGGTGTACACCCCGGCGACGGCCTCGTTCCCTGCAGCCGCACGCGCAGCACTCGCTACACGCAAACCGTGCAAGCCCGACAGGTGACCATCGCGCCACGGCATGTTGCCTTCGTTGTAACCACGATCGTTGTTGATCATGAACAGCGAAATGAACTTCCACGACACGTCGTATCCGCGTTGCTGCTGTACCTCCACCACCCAGCGCGAGGTGATGTAGGCCCAAGGGCACACCGGATCGAAGTAGAACTGCAGGTCGGCCATCTCGATTAGACGCGCTCGATCTCGCGCAGATCGTAGGTTTCGATGATGTCACCCTGCTTCAAATCCTGGAAGTCGGTGAGCGAGATACCGCACTCGAAGCCTTCGCGAACTTCCTTCACGTCGTCCTTGAAACGGCGCAACGTGTTGATGGCGCCCTTCCAAATGATGACACCGTCGCGCAAGAAGCGCACCTTCGAGCCACGGGTGATGACACCCGAGCGAACGAAACAGCCCGCCACCGCGCCAACCTTCGGCGCACGGAACAGTTCGCGTACCTCGGCTTCGCCGGTGACCACTTCCTCGAACTCCGGCGCGAGCAAGCCCTTCATGGCCTTGTCGATGTCTTCGATCACCTTGTAGATCACTTCGTACGTGCGGATCTCCACGTTCTCGGCTTCGGCGAGATCGCGAACCTTGCGATCCGGACGCACATTGAAACCGATGATGGTGGCGTTCGTCGTTGCCGCGAGCGTGATGTCGTTCTCGGTGATGGAACCAACGCCGCGGTGCACGAAAGCGGCCTTCACGTCGTCGCGCTCCAACTTGCGCAAGCTCTCGGTGACGGCCTCCAACGAGCCGTGCACGTCGGCCTTGATCAACAAGTTGAGCGTTGCGGTCTCACCAGCCTGAATCTGGGTGAAGATGTCCTCGAGCTTGACGCCCTTTTGCGTGCGCGCATCGCCACGCTGGGCCAACAAACGCTGACGCTGCGCACGCGAGTCGGCAACGGTGCGAGCCGTGCGGTCGTCGGGCGCGATGCGGAACTCGTCGCCGGCCTGAGGCACGGCGGAGAGACCCAACACCTGCACGGGTGCAGACGGGCCGGCTTCCTTGATCTGTTCGCCACGGTCGTTGATGATGGCGCGCACGCGGCCCCATGCCGCACCAGCCACCATCGGATCGCCCACCTTGAGCGTGCCCTTGTCCACCAACACGGTGGCAACCGGACCACGCCCCACATCGAGGCGCGCTTCGAGCACGAAGCCCTTAGCGCGGCCACTCGGGTTGGCGGTGAGCTCTTCGACTTCGGCGACCACCAGCAACTGCTCGAGCAAGTCGTCGATTCCCAAACCTTGTTGGGCGGACATTTCCACCATGATGGTGTCGCCACCCCACTGCTCGGGCACGAGACCCTGCTCGGCCACTGCCGACATGGTGCGTTGCACGTCGGCATTTTCTTTGTCGATCTTGTTGATGGCAACGACGATCGGAACATCGGCAGCACGTGCATGGCTGATGGCTTCGATGGTTTGTGGCATCACGCCGTCGTCGGCGGCAACCACCAGCACCACGATGTCGGTGACTCCGGCACCACGCGCACGCATCTTGCTGAACGCGGCGTGACCCGGCGTGTCGATGAAGGTGATGAGTTTGTCGTTCTTGGTCACCTGATACGCGCCGATGTGCTGCGTGATACCGCCAGCCTCACCAGCGACCACGTTGGCGGAGCGAATCTTGTCGAGCAGCGTGGTCTTGCCGTGGTCGACGTGACCCATGATCGTGACGATCGGCGGACGAGTTTGCTGTGCGGCTTCGTCGGCGTCGTCGGAATCGTCGAAGAGCGCCTGCAACTCCATCTCTTCTTGCTGACCCGGATCGACGAGGATGACCTCCGCGCCAACTTCCATCGCGAACAGTTCCATTTGCTCGTCGGCAAGCGACATGGTGGCAGTCACCATCTCGCCCTGCTCCAACAAGAAGCGCACCACGTCGGCTGCGCCGCGATTCAACTTCGGTGCAAACACCTGCGCCGACGAACCGCGCTCGACGACGATCGGACCTTCGGGCACCGGAGCATTGCTCGGCGCGTACTGCGTCGGCTGCAATGCCTGCAGCTGCTCCATGTCCTTGCGTTTTTGTTCACGCGTCTTCTTGCGTGCACCGCGACGGTTTCCGCCGCCACGTGCGTTGGGGCCACGACCCTGCGGACCGCCAATTTGTCGACCAAGGCCCGAGCCACGACCACCCGCGGGACGTGGGCCCGGTGCACCCGGACGTGCTCCTGGGCCGCCAGGACGCGGGGCGCTGCGACCAAGGCTGGATGAAGAGAAACGGCCCATACGGCCCGAAGCACCGGGGCGTGGCGCGCCACCAGGGCGTGGTCCACGAGAGTCCGGGCCTGGTGGGCGACGTGCGGGCGGTGGTGGAACGCGGTTGCCACCTGGCGGCGGCGGAATGGTGCGACCACCGGCAGGCACGGTGCGCGGGCCGCTCGATGGCGGCGTTCCCGGCGGCGGCACGGGCGTGCCGGGTGCAGTAGGCGGACGACTTGCGGGAGGACGGCTGGTGATCGCATTGCCTGGACGCGACGACACCACGCGTGGCGCTGGCGACACCGGCGCGGACGACGGTGTTGATGATGGTGTTTCGGTTGACGATGTCGATGGCGGCGCAGCCGGTGGAGTCACCACGCTGGTGACCACCGTTGCAGGTGGCAACGGCGATACCGGTGCAGCAGGTGCTGCGACATCGGCAACCGGAGCAGTCGACACCGAGGGTGCAGCCACGGTGCTGCTTGACGATGGCGCTTCCGGCGCTACTTCTGCATCGGATGCAGCAGCCTTCGTCGACTTCTTTGCACGAGTGGTCTTCGGCTTTGCTGCCTCGTCACCCGTCGCAGCCTTCTTGGCACGCTTTGGCTTGTCGACGATTGGTTCGCCCTTCAAACCCTTTTCTTCGGCGTGACGTCGAACGCGATCCGCCTGCGCATCGACCATGCTCGAGCCGGCGGATACCACACCAACACCAATGGTCGCGCAGAGGTCGATGACCTGCTTGGAGGTCATCCCGAGCTCTTTGGCGAGCGTGGAAACGCGAACGGTCTTGCTCAGATGGAATCCACCACGGGTGCTGCGGCGTTCTCCACGGTGAGGCCGGCTGCTTCACTCTCGCTCTTCACGTCGAGGCGCAGTCCGCACAATTGGGCGGCCAACTTGGCGTTGATACCGGCGCGACCGATGGCCAACGACAACTGGAAGTCGGGCACGATCACGTCGGCCTGGGTTCCATCGTCGCTGATGTTCACCTCGGTGACCTTCGCCGGCGACATTGCGTTGATGATCATCGAACGCTTGTCGTCGCTGTAGGTGACGATGTCGATCTTTTCGCCGCGCAGTTCGGTGACCACACGCTTCACGCGATCGCCACGTCCACCGACGCAGGCACCGATCGGGTCGATGCGTTGATCGTTGGATGCCACGGCAATCTTGCAGCGCTGACCAGGTTCGCGAGCAATCGCCATGATGCTCACCTGGCCGCTCACGATCTCGGGCACTTCCATCTGGAACAGCTTGAAGACCAAGCCCGGGTGGCTGCGGCTCACGACGACCTGTGGGCCACGCTCGGTTTGACGTACTTCCACGATGAACACCTTGAAGGTGCCGTCGGTGGAGCCACGCAATTCGTTGGGCACCTGCTCGGACAGCGGCATGATTCCCTCGCCACCGCTCATGTCGATGATGAGGTACTTGCGCTCGGAGCTGCGGTCGGGCATCAAGCGAATACGACCGGCGACGATCTCGCCTTCCTTGTTGCGGAACTGGTCGTACTTGCCCTGGTACTCCACTTCGCGAATGCGCTGGCTCAACACCGCACGGAACGTGGACGCTGCGATGCGTCCGAGTTCATCACGGCTCGGGGTGTCGTCGCGCTCGTTGCACCAGTTGCCGTCGGCGTCGATGTCGTAGGCGGTGAAGGTCATCTCCATGGTGTCGGGGTTCAAGCCCACGATGACTTCCTCGGCTGCGCCGGGACGCTTCTTGTACGCCGTGGCAAGTGCCTCGACGAGCACCTGCAACAACGCATCGATGGACAAGCCGCGATCTGCGGCGATCATCCGAATGGCTTCCTTCATGTCTGCTTGATTCATGACGCAACCTCCTTGGTGTGTCGGTCTGAAGATGTTCCGGAACGGCCAGTCGACTTTTCGGCGCCCCACACGAACACGGTTCGTGCGCGCTCGATGTCGTCGAACGACACCGACATTTCGGTGCCCGTGTCGTCGAGGCAAATCACGATGCCGCGCTCATCGGCACGCAAGAGCACGCCCTGCAAACGGCGGCGGCTATCGACGGCGCGATGCAAACGTACCGACACCACCTTGTTGATCTCCCGCTGGAAGTGCTGTGGTGTGCGCAACGGGCGCTCCAAACCGGGGCTCGACACTTCGAGCGTGTAGCGACCGGGCATGGGGTCGTTGTGATCGAGTTCGCGTGACACCAAACGACTCACGAGCGCAATGTTGTCGAGTGTGACACCGGAGGGCTGTCCAGGCGGGGTGTCGATGCTGAGGCGAAGGACTCCGGAGACCATCTCGAGGTCGTAGATCTCCAAACCGAGATCGGCGACGATCGGTGCCGTGAGGGCGCGTACCCGCTCAACGACGGTGTCCGTAGTCATCGTCTCTGTGGCTCCCTTTTCGTCGTTTTCGTAACCGGTAACTCGCCCACCCCAGTCGTTACATGAGTCAAAAAAAGGCGTGGGTGGTGACCCACGCCTTTGCGGTCTGCACTCATGCTGACTGTAGAAGGACGTATCCATGATAGCCGCGGGAACTAGCCTTCGTTTCGCGTGATTCATCGCTTGTCGACGCTCTTTGTGCGCACATTGCGTGACGACCCGGCCGAAGCCGAAGTACCAAGCCACCGCCTGTTGGTGCGGGCCGGCTACATCCGACGCGCCGCTCCCGGCGGCTACACCTGGCTGCCACTTGGCATGCGGGTGCTGCAGCGAGTGGAGCAGATCGTGCGGGAGGAGATGAACGCCATCGGCGCACAAGAGGTGCACTTCCCCGCCATGTTGCCGCGCGAGCCGTACGACGCCACCGGTCGCTGGACCGACTACGGCCCCAACTTGTTCCGCCTGCAAGACCGCCGTGGTGTCGACTACTTGCTTGGCCCCACTCACGAAGAGATGTTCACGCTGTTGGTGAAGGATCTCTACGGCAGTTACAAGGACTTGCCGGTGTGGCTGTACCAGATTCAAACCAAGTATCGCGACGAAGCACGTCCGCGCGCCGGGTTGTTGCGCGGTCGCGAATTCGTGATGAAGGACTCCTACAGCTTCGACCTCGACGACGACGGTTTGCAGCGCAGCTACGACGCTCACCGTGCCGCGTACGTGAAGATCTTCGAACGTCTCGGTCTCGATGTGGTGATCGTGAAGGCGATGTCGGGTGCCATGGGCGGTTCTGCCTCGGAGGAATTCTTGTCGCCGTGTGCTTCGGGTGAAGACACGTTCGTGCGCTGCACGTCGTGCGACTATCGCGCCAACACCGAAGCGGTTCGCATCGGTACCTTGGCCAACATCGACGCCAGCACCACACCAGCGGCCCTCGTGGTGGACACACCGAACACGCCGACCATCCAGACGCTGGTCGATTTGTTGAACGCCCGCGACGACCTGCGCCGTGGTGCAGCCGCAGCGGGTGGCACCGCGCACGGCACCGGTGCGTGGACCGCCGCCGACACCTTGAAGAACGTGCTCGTCATGTTGCGTCACCCCGATGGCAGCCGCACACCACTGGCCATCGGCGTTCCTGGCGACCGCGAAGTGGACATGAAGCGTCTGGAGGCCGCAGTGTCCCCCGCCGAAGTGGATGCATTCGGCGACGCCGACTTCGCCGCACATCCAGGATTGGTGAAGGGCTACATCGGCCCAGACGTTTTGGGTGAAAAGAAGTCGTCAAAAATCCGGTATCTGCTCGACCCGCGCGTAGTTGCCGGTAGCGCATGGGTAACCGGCGCCAACGCACCGGGGAGTCACGTCGTCAATCTGGTGCACGGTCGCGACTTCACCGCCGATGGAGTCATCGACGTTGCCGACGTGCGTGACACCGATCCGTGCCCGGTGTGCGGATCACATCTACGAATCGAGCGTGGTATCGAGATGGGGCACGTCTTCCAGCTCGGTCGCAAGTACGCCGAAGTGCTCGGACTCCAAGTGCTCGACGACAAAGGAAAACAGCGCGTCGTCACGATGGGTTCGTACGGCGTTGGCGTGTCGCGCGCCGTTGCGGCCATCGCCGAAATGCACCACGACCAACTGGGTTTGCGTTGGCCGCGCAGCGTGGCGCCGATGGACGTGCACGTGGTGATCGCCGGCAAGCCCGGCGACGAAACGGGCCCCGCAGCCGAGGCACTGGCAGCAGAACTGTCGAAGGCCGGATTGCACGTGCTGCTGGATGATCGTGACGGCGTTTCGCCAGGCGTGCGATTCAAGGACGCCGAACTGTTGGGCATGCCGATGATCGTCATTGCGGGTCGCGGCGTGGCAAAGGGTGTGCTTGAAGTTCGCGATCGCATCGCCGGCACCACCACCGAGATGCCGATCGACCAAGTGGCCGCACACGTCATCGCGGCCAGCGCGTAACGGCGCAATGCTTCGACTCAAGGGTGCGGTTCAGCACTATTCATGGGGCGACCGGTTCGCGCTCCCCGAGATGTTGGAAATCACCGCCGACGGTCGGCCTTGGGCAGAGATTTGGTACGGCACCCATCCGCGTGGACCGGCACACATCGACGAGAGTTTGCATCTTCCCGCCCCAACGTATTTGTCGGACGAAGTAGGTGACCTCCCCTTCATCGTGAAGTTGCTGGCTGCGGCACAACCGCTGTCGCTGCAGACGCATCCTTCAACGGCACGAGCAATCGAGGGCTTCGCGAGGGAGAACGCCGCTGGGATTGCACTCGACGCCAAACATCGTGTGTATGCCGACGATCGCGCCAAACCCGAGATGGTGATTGCACTCGACAGCTTCGAAGCCCTCTGCGGAATTGCATCACACGAAGTGGCACTGCAACAGTGCAACGACGCCGGAGCAACTGCCTTGGCAGCACTCGTGACACAACACGGGGTTGCTCATGCAGTGCGCACGGTGTTGTCTGGCACGGTGTTGTCTGGCGCGGTGTTGTCGGGCGACGCCGCCACTGGCTCGCCAACGGCAACTGCGCAGCTGGCGCGCGTCGACACACCGTCGTCGGCAATGACACAACTCATGGAGCACTATGACGACTCGCGAGCAGTGGTGGCATTGCTCATGAACCACGTGCGTCTCGCCCCGGGTGAAGCGTTGTACCTGGATGCCGGCACCGTACACGCCTACCTGCGTGGCATGGCGCTGGAGGTACAGGGCAGCTCCGACAACGTGATGCGAGCCGCCTTCACCGACAAACACATCGATCTGGACGAGTTCTTTGCGGTGGCGCGGTTGGATGGGCCAGCCGGTGGTGGTGCGGCCGGTCGAGTTGGCGCGGCTGGTGGTGGTGCGGCTGGCAGCGCGCTGGTGCCAACCGAGCGCATCTCCCCCACCACGGTGGCGTACCGGTGTGGCGCACCGTTCTCCGTGATGCGCCACGAACTCAACGGCACGTTTGCGCTCAGTGCAACGTCACAGCACACCATCCTCGTGTGCACGTCCGGAAGCGCTGGGCCACTCACTCGCGGTGCAGCTGCCTACGTTGCTGCGGGTGAGTCGATCGCGCTGGAAGGCACCGCCACCATTTACTCGGTGAGCGCATGACCACCCTCGCGCGCCGAATCGTCGCCGTCGTCGTTGCCGCAGTGCTCACTGCAACGACGGGTGTCGCGTCGACGACTGCAGTTGTCGTGCCGCAGACAACCTCGCCCACGCCGAAGTCGACGCTGGTCGTGCTCGGTGACAGCCTCACCTGGGGCACCAACTTCTTTGCCAAGTCGCAGAGCAGGCTCGCTGCAACCAAGCACTTCGAGACGGTGCTGGTCGACAGTCGTTGGGGTCGGCGCATCAGCGGTCTGACCTCCACGCGGTATTCGGGGAACGCAGCACTCAAACAACTGATTGCCGATGGAATTCGACCGACGGCGGTGATCGTGGCACTCGGCACCAATGATGTGGCCATCCTCACCAAACGACGCGAGTACGTGGCGGTGATTCAGGAACTGATGAACACCATCGGCAACGTTCCCGTCGTATGGGTGAACGTGCATCGGACCGACTCTGCGACCACCACCCGTCAATCACAACGATTCAATGCGACCCTTGCATCGGTGCTCGCCAACTACCCGTTGGCAAGCGTGTACGACTGGGCAACCGTCGCAAAGAACGATTCGAAGGTGATCGACCCCGACAAGATTCATCTCACTCCGCTCGGGCACGAGGTACGAACCAAGGTGTACTTGGAGTTGGCGGCAACGTTGGCACAACGTGTCAGCGAGGCAACCACCACCACGGTTGCACCGACCACCACTGTCACGCCGTAGCGAGGAGCCGCGCCCGAACGATGCGCGGCAGCCGCGCGAACTCAGCCTTCGACGGTGCGGCGAATCTCGACGATCTTCTCCGACGAATGATTCGCATCTGCGCCTTGCTCGTCGAGCAGTGCAGAACGGTCACGGGCGGCTTCACGCTCGGCAATGGTGGTGTCCACGCGCTTCAACGCTGCATCCACCCCGTGTTCGTGAATGAACGTGGCCCAATCCACGAGCGCTTCGACCATCTCGCGCTCGGGCACCACGGCAACATTGCGGCCCTTCACGAACAAGTGCCCACGCTTGTTGCCCGCAGCAATACCGAGGTCGGCTTCGCGGGCCTCTCCCGGACCATTGACCACGCAACCCATGACGGCAATCTGTAGCGGCAACTTCTTGTCGGCAAACGCTGCTTGCGCACGGTTGGCAACCTCGATCACGTCGATCTCGGCACGACCACAACTCGGGCACGCAATGAGGTCGACGTTCTTTCGCTCACGAAGCCCGAGTGCTTCGAGCAGTTGACGACCCGCGCGGGCTTCTTCCACCGGATCGGCAGTGAGGCTGTACCGGATGGTGTCGCCGATACCTTCGAGCAGCAGTGCGCCGATACCGGCCGTCGCCTTCACCAGACCGCCAGGCAGTGGCCCGGCTTCGGTGACGCCCAAATGCAACGGATGATCGGTAACCGCACTCAACTTGCGATACGCCTCCACCATCAACGGCACGTTGGACGCCTTCACGGAAATCTTGATGAGATCGAAACCCACTTCTTCGAAGTAACGCATCTCCATTTGCGCCGACTCCACCATGGCATCGGCCGTGAGACCGCCGTACTTCTCGTACAACGCCGGGTCGAGCGAACCACCATTCACGCCGATACGAATGGGCACCTTTCGATCGCGTGCTTCGCTGGCCACCGTCTTGATGTGCTCGGGTTTGCGAATGTTGCCGGGGTTCAAACGCAAACCATGCACGCCCGCTTCCAGCGCGGCGAGTGCCATTTTGTACTGGTGGTGGATGTCGGCAACGATCGGCACGGGTGAGCGTGGCACGATTTGAGCCAGACCCTCGGCGGCTTCGATTTCGTTGCACGTGCATCGCACGATGTCGCACCCGGCGGCGGCCAGAGCGTAAATCTGCTGCAGCGTGCCTTCGACATCGGCGGTTTTGGTGATGGTCATCGACTGCACGCTGATCGGCGCATCGCCACCCACGGCTACTTTGCCGACGTGGATCTGTCGCGTCTTCTTGCGCGGAAACGTCGGTGCGGTGGTCATGTGCGTGGGGCGTTTGGTGCGAAAGTCATCGTCAGCCGAGGGGTTGCGTGATGTCAAGGTACAAGCCTGCCACGAGCAACATCACCAACAGCACCACCACTGCGGTAGCCACCGGTGCCAATTTGCGCACGTCGGCGTGATACCGACGTGTGCGGGTGGAGCGCAACCGCTCGTAGATCGCCACTGCCGCGTGGCCACCGTCGAACGGCAAGAGCGGCATCATATTGAACACCCCGACGAAGACGTTGACTGCACCCAACAGCAAGAGCACACCCTTCCAGCCTTCGTCACGACCCACTTCCCCGCCGAGTTGACTGGCGCCCACCACGGTGCTGGGGCGTGTGAGTGGGTTGGCTTCCTCGCTCGTCAGGTTGTCGGCAAGGTTGATGGGGTTCAACACCGTGAACACACCGGTGACGGAGTCGCGAGCGGTGCCCACCACGTCTTGTGCAGCGCGCCCGACTGATTCGAGCACGCCGAGCTGCACGTAATCGCGCGACCAGCCCGCCACGCCGAAGAAGGCACGAGCCTCGGGGGTTTCTTCGGACCCGGGGAACACCGTGAGTGTGGCACTCAGCACCAGGGTTTCGCCGTTGCGGTCGATCACCACTTCCACCTGGTCGCCGGGTTGCTTTGCGCGTACGGCACTCACGAAATCGTTGGAAGTTGGCACGTTCTTGCCGTCGAAAGCGACGATGACGTCACCTTCGCGCACGCCGGCGGCTTCCGCTGCACTCCCCGCGAACGGCTGCTCCATCACCGTGACGCGACCGGTTTCGCCGTAACGACCGGAGATGGAATACACACCCACGAAGAGCGTCAGCGCAATGACCACGTGCATGAGCGAGCCGGCAGTGATGACCAACAGACGCCGCGGAAACGATTTGGATCGATACGTGCGATCCTCGTCGGCGGGATCGGTTTCGTCCATGTTGTTCATGCCGATGATGCGCACGAACGCACCGATCGGGAACGCGCGCAATCCGTACTCCACCTCGCCGCGACGCCAGGCGAACAACTTGGGGCCGAATCCCATGTAGAACTGCGTCACCTTCATGCCGGTGCGACGAGCGGTGACGAAGTGACCGATTTCGTGCAGAAAAACCGACACGATCAAACCCATGACGAAGACGAACGTCCAGATGTTGTTGTAGGCCAACCAAGCGAGCAGCGCGACGATGATGCCAACACCGCCGATGGTGGTGGACAACGGCACCTTGTCGCCGGTATCGCGAGTGGGATCGCCGCCACCGCCGACGAGGTCCTCGCGAACGCGGGTGTAGAACGAGCTCACGCGCCCACGGTACCTGCAGCGTGTGCGAAAGTTTGGACGATGCCGCGTGCAATGTGTCGCGCTCGCGCATCGGCAGCGAGCACATCTTCAACGTTCGTGAGGGTTGCACCATCGTGCTGTTGGAGCGTGGCGTCATTCACTTCGGCAATCTGCAACCAGGAGATTCGTCCTGCAAGAAATGCATCGACGGCAATCTCGTTGGCGGCACTCAACCACGCGGGTGCCGAACCGCCCGTGCGACCCGCGGCATACGCCAGGTCGAGACAGCGGAACGTGCTGCGATCCGGCGCCTCGAAATCGAGACGACGCAAGGTCGCCCAATCGACCGCGCCGAACGACACGTCGAAACGCTCGGGCCAGGCGATGGCATACGCGATGGGCAAACGCATGTCGGGCATCGACAACTGTGCGATGGTGGCGCCGTCGGTGAAGGTGACCATCGAGTGAATGATCGACTGCGGATGCACCACCACTTGGATGTTGTCGTAACCGATTCCGAACAACTCGTGTGCTTCGATCACCTCGAGTCCCTTGTTCATGAGCGTGGAGGAATCAACGGTGATCTTCGGACCCATCGACCACGTGGGATGCGCCAATGCCTCGGCAACGTTCACGCGTGACAGATCATCCCGGGTCTTCCCGCGGAACGGACCTCCGCTGGCAGTGAGCTGCAACGACGCCACCTCGCGCGTTGCATCGTCGCTCGAGCGCAAACACTGGTGCAGCGCGCAATGCTCGCTATCGACCGGGATGATCACTGCACCCTTGGTGTTGCGCAGCGGCTGCACGATGGGTCCGGCAGCGATCAAACTTTCCTTGTTGGCCAACGCCAACCGTTTGCCTTGTCGAAGCGTCTCGAGGGTGACGGGCAACCCCGCGAATCCCACCACGGCATTCACCACCACGTCGGCATCGTGCACCACACCGGCCACATCGTTGGTGAAGTTCACCGCCGGATATTCGGTGGCCAGTCGCTTGCGCACCGATTCGTCCACCACGGCCACGACGCGCGGGCGATGCGTAGCGATCTGCTCGCGCAACGCAGCTTCGTTCGACGACGCAGCGAGCGACACGATCTCGTAGCGACCGTTGGAGGCGGCAACCACCTCGAGCGTTTGACGCCCGATGGATCCGGTGCTGCCCGCGAGGGCAACCTTGACGGTCACGTCAGATCGTTCAGCTGGCCCACGGGGTCAGCGTGACGGCCAGGAAGTACACGGTTGGCAACGACAGCAATACGCCATCGAAGCGATCCAATACTCCGCCATGACCCTTCAGCACCGTGCCGAAGTCCTTCACCCCGAGTGAGCGCTTCAAGACCGACTCCAACAAGTCGCCGATTGGTGCAGCGATGGACACGACAGCAGCGAGCATGATCCACTCCATGAGCGAGTTCCACGTGTCGCTCTGCAATCCGAGGATGACCACCACACAGAACGTGGCGATGGTGCCACCGATGACACCTTCGACCGTCTTGTTCGGGCTGATCGATTCCTTCAGCGGCGTGCGGCCAATCGCCGAACCAACGAAGTAGGCGCCGATGTCGTTGGCGGCAACGGCGAACACTGCAATGAACAACGTGTCGGTGCCAATGTTGGGAAGCGCTGCCGACAGCGTGGACATGCGCAGAATCATTCCGGCGTAGCTACCAAGCAACCCGATGTACACCACACCCAACATGAGCGTGCCAAGGCTGGTGATTGCACCGCTTTGGTCGTCGTTGGAACCCACGAGGCTCACCGCGCCGGCGACGAATGCGAACACCACCACCATGGCAATGGCGAGATGCGACATGTAATAGGCCGCAAGCGGCGCAGCCAAACACGCGACGACTCCCACCACCATCGGTGCGCCAAGCCCGCGATTAGCGGTCTGCGTGAAGAATTCGAGCGCGGCAATCGCCAGCACCACGATGACCAATGCCATCACCGCGGCAGGACCAACGAACGACGTGCCGACGAACAGCACCACCAACACGAGCCCAACGATGACCGCCGAGCTCAAGTTGCGATCGGCACCAATCGGGCGAGGTTGCGTGCCGGTATCGCCGCGGTCCGGGCGAGCACGACGAACCTGGCTCGGACGAGCCGGCGCCGGACGACGCGGTGAACGGTCGCGAACGGTTGGGCGCGACGGATCCGCAGTGCGGTCGCGCAGCGTTGGACGAGACGGATCCGCAATGCGATCACGCGGAATCGGCCGAGAGATGTCGCCGGTGCGGTCGCGCATGGTGGGATGCGTGTCGGATGCACGACGCGCACGCTGATCGGTGGGGTCGCTGCCAATACGAATGCGCCCCTCGGGAGCGGGACGGCTCACCGGCGGCGGTGAAGCCGGGCGGCTTGGTTCGCGAACGGGGCGGGATGCATCGCGCGTGCCGGGCCTACTCGGGTCGCGGGGTTGCACTCCGAAGCGCGGGCTCTCCCCCGTTGGCTCTTCACTCCAGTGCGGCAATTGGGCGGTGTCCGTGGAATCCACGCTGATGGCGGGTGCGGAGTCATCCGAGTCGGCGAACTTGACTTCGCCGAACTCGTCACCGAAGTTGATGGTGTTGTCGCGAAGTTCACCGGTGGTTTCGTTCGAGTCGGTGTTGTCGCGGCGATCGTCGGACATTGCTAAACCTCCATCACTTCTTGCTCTTTGCGTGCTGCGGCTTTGTCGATGTGATCCACGTGTTCCTGGGTCATCTTGTCGAGATCCTTTTCGGCGCGCTCGAGATCGTCCTTGGAGATGTCGCCATCCTTCTCGGCGGTTTCCATGGCTTTGCGTGCATCGCGACGAATACCGCGGATGGTGACGCGACCTTCTTCCGCGATGTTCTTCACCACCTTCACGTAGTCCTTGCGACGTTCTTCGGTGAGCGCCGGAAATGCCAAGCGAATGACTTGTCCGTCGTTGCTCGGGTTCACCCCGATGTCGCTGGCCATGAGCGCCTTTTCGATCGCGGCGATCGCCGAGCGATCGTGCGGCTTCACCACCAACATGCGGGCTTCGGGCACCTGAAAACTCGCCAGCTGTTGGAGTGGTACGGGAGCACCGTAGTAATCAACGTTCAACTTCTCGATCAATGCCGGAGATGCACGACCCGTCCGCACGGCCACGAACTGGTGCTGGACGTGCTCGACGGCCTTGTCCATCTTGTCGAGCGACTCGAGCAATGTGTCGTCGATCACGCGACTAGCGTACCGATTTCTTCGCCCTGGAGTATCGCACGCAAATTGCCGCGCTGCAGCAAGTTGAACACGACGATCGGCAACTTGTTGTCCATGCAGAACGTTATTGCAGTGGAGTCCATCACGCGCAAACCCTTGTTGATCACATCGAGATGCGACAAGCGCGAGAAACGTGTTGCGGTCTTGTCCAGTTTCGGATCGGCGGAGTAGATGCCATCCACACCGGAGTGCGTGCCCTTCAAGATTGCTTGTGCTTCGATCTCTGCGGCGCGCAGTGCTGCCGCCGTATCGGTGGTGAAGAACGGGTTACCGGTTCCACCAGCCAGGATGACGATGCGCCCCTTCTCCAGGTGGCGTTCGCAACGGCGTCGAATGTACGGCTCGGCCACCTTTGGCATCTCCACCGCGGTCATCACGCGCGAGTGTTGACCAGCGCGCTCGAGAGCATCCTGCAAGGCGAGACCGTTGATCACCGTGGCGATCATTCCCATGTAGTCGGCTTGGGCCTGGTCCATTCCCCGACCACTGCCCTTGGTGCCGCGCCAGAAGTTTCCGCCACCGACGACAACGGCGATGTCCACGCCGAATTCGTCGCGTGCCTCGCGCAGTTCGCCGGCAAGCTGCGCCAATACGTCGTTGTCGAGCCCGAAGCCCGACTTCTCGGCGAGTGCCTCACCCGACAATTTCAATACCACTCGTTTCCAGCGGGGCTGGGTACGAGCAGTCATGCGTCTCTGAGATTATCCGATTTCCACTTGGGCGAACCGCACGATCGAGGCGGAGCCAATGATCTGCTTCACCGACTGCTTGTCGTCCTTGGCGTATGGCTGCTCCAACAGGCACAAGTCCTTGAAGAAACCGTTGAGTTTGCCGTCGACGATCTTGCCGATCGCAGCCTCGGGCTTGCCTTCGTTGCGGGTTGCCGTTTCCAGCGTCGCACGCTCGGCAGCCACCACGTCGGCAGGAACCTCGTCGCGAGTGAGGTACTTCGGACGCGCAAAGGCGATGTGTACGGCGATGTCGTGGGCCAACTCCTCGGTTGCCCCCTTCATCTCCACCACGACGACATTGACGCCACGGCCACCCTGCACGTGCATGTAGGAGTCCATGATGTTGCCGGCGGCTGCCTCGAAGCGAACCACTTCACCGAGCTCGATCTTTTCCTTGAGCAGAATCTTCAGGTCGTCGAGTTCCTTGGAGCGCTCGGCAACTGCAGCTTCGCCCTTGGTGCGAACGAGGTCGGCCAAGGTTTGTGCTTCGGCAACGAACGACTCGCTCGATGCCACGAAGTCGGTTTCACACTTCAACTTGACGATGGCGGCAAGTGGGCAATCGATGGACAACGCCACCACGCCCTGATTGTTGTCGCGGTCGGAACGCTTGGCGCTCGCCGCCAAACCCTTCTCGCGCAGCCATTTCTTTGCTGCCTCGACGTCGCCATTGGCTTCCTCGAGAGCTTTCTTGCAGTCCATCATTCCTGCACCGGTTGCCTGGCGCAGCGCTTGAACGTCCTTGGCGTTGACGGCCATTAGTTTGCCTCACCCGCCAACTTGGCATCGCGTGCGGCTTGCGCAGCTGCGGCTTCGGCGCGGGCGCGAGCCTGATCTGCTGCGAACACCGCGTTGTCCACCATCGCGGTTGCAGGATTCTGCACCTGACCGCCGGCCTTCTCGGCGATGAAGCGACCTTCGGCGATTGCTTCGGCGATCACGCGGGTCATGAGTTCGTTCGCGCGGATGGCGTCGTCGTTGCCCGGGATTGGATACTGCACCAGGTTGGGGTTCACGTTGGTGTCCACCACGGCGATCACCGGGATGTTGAGCTTGTTGGCTTCGGTCACCGCGAGATGTTCGGTTGCGGTGTCAAGCACGAAGATGGCATCAGGCAGACGAACCATGTTGCGGATGCCCGACAGGTTGCGCTGCAACTTCACGAGTTCGCGCGACATGAGCAGTGCTTCCTTCTTTGGAATCTGCGCCCACTCCGGCGATGCGCTGAGACGCTCGAGTTCGATCATCTTCGACACGCGCTTGGAGATGGTGCCGAAGTTGGTGAGCATGCCGCCGAGCCAACGCTCGTTGATGTACGGCATGCCGGATCGCTCGGCGTAATTCTTGATCGGGTCTTGTGCTTGCTTCTTGGTGCCGACGAACAACACCACGCCGCCACCGGAGGCAAGTTGACGCACGAAACCATACGCGGCTTCGATGCGGGTGAGCGTTTGCTCGAGGTCGATGATGTGGATGCCGTTGCGCTCACCGAAGATGAAGCGCTGCATCGTGGGATTACGACGCTGAGTTTGGTGTCCGAAATGGACTCCCGCCTCGAGCATTTGTCGCATGCTGATGATGGCCATGATGTTCTCCTTCCTGTGGTTGGTGGACACGATTCGTTGCGCCGAAGCGACCACAGGTGTGCGAATCGTGGAAGTTGATATGTAGTTGCGCCGATTTCTCAGCCGTCGAGACGCTATCGGAAGGGGGTGGGGCTTCCACTCAGGGGCTGCGACGTGTCACGGGCTGCGACGTGTCACGGGCTGCGACGTGTCACGGGCTACGGACACAATTCGATGTCGGCCCACGACCGAGCGTCACGCGAAAGCGTGGCTTGGCGGCGCTCCCGCGGGCGACCACGAGCGGGTCAATATATTCGTCCCCCACGCGCACACCGAGATGCAACCGGGCGATACCGCGTGCATCGGACTCACCCATCGAGCCGAGTGCATCGCCGCGACGCAGCTCTTCACCCTGACCCACCGCCACGTCGGCAAGCCCGCCGTAGGTCACCCGTACCCGAGGGTCGGCACTCGCACGCACCACCACGTACCGCACGTTGGCCACCATGCCAACGAACACCACCTCGCCGCGCAACCCGGAACGCACCACGGCGTTGGCTGGCACTGCGTACTCGATACCGCGATTCCCCGCACATCGCGAGCATTCCGGCGCACGAAACGAATCGATGACCGTCGCATTGCTCGGCAACGCCAAACACACACCGAGTGCAATCGTCGACAACATGCCGAGCGCTCCTTGGCGTCAACGAAAATCGGCAGCAGCCAGGTAGCCGCGCATCTGCAGCACGGCCTTGGCATGAATCTGCGACACGCGACTCTCGGTGACGTCGAGCACTTCACCAATTTGGGCAAAGGTGAGGTTCTCTTCGTAATAGAGCAACAGCGTGGTGCGCTCCCGCTCGGGCAACTTGCGAATGGCTTCGTGCATGGTGCGACGCAACTCCCCCGACTCGATCGCGGCATCCGGATTGGTGGCGCGTTGGAAGTCGCTCGAGTCGGGCATGGCATGGGAATCCATCGCAACGTGGTCGAGCGGGCCGATTGCGCTCGACGCCACGTCGGACAACCACTCGTGCAACTCCTCGGTGCTGATCTTCAGACGCTCGGCGATTTCGGAGTCGGTGGCGGGACGACCGAACTCGTTCTGCAACTCGGCGATGGCAACCTCCACCTGGCGCGAACGGGCGCGGACCGAACGTGGCACCCAATCGAGGGCGCGCAAGCTGTCGAGAATCGCACCGCGAATGCGTGGCACCGCATACGACTCGAACTTCACGCCCGCCGTGGGCGAGTAACGATCGATGGCCTGCACCAAACCCACCACACCCGCACTCACCAAGTCGTTCGTCTCCACTCGTTTGGGCAGACCCGCCGACAAACGACCGGCAACGAACTTCACGAGCGACGCGTAGTGCACCACCAACCAGTCACGCGCCACACCATCCTTGGTGGACTGAAAGCGATGCCACGCTTCGTCAACCGTCAGACGTTCAGGACGTGGGTTCATGCGCGTGGATGCGACGCTCCATACGCCGTTTTCAATCGTTCTTTGCTGACATGCGTGTAGCGCTGCGTGGTGGCCACATCGGCATGACCCAGCAATTCTTGCACTGCGCGCAGATCGGCGCCGTTGTCCAACAAATGCGTGGCAAAGGTGTGGCGCAACGCGTGTGGATGGGTCGGCGACACTGCACGGTCGTCGATGAGCCGACGCACGTCGCGCGGTGTAATGCGCTTGCCGCGATGATTGAGGAACAGCGCGAGCTCGTCGTCGGTCAGCACCTCGTGGCGCACCTTCACCCAGTCGCGTACGGCATCCACCGCCGGTTTGCTCACGGGCACTTGACGCTCCTTGTTGCCCTTGCCCATCACACGAACGACGCCACGTCGAGCGTCGATGGAGTCGACGTCGAGCGAACACAACTCGCTCACACGCAGACCACTGCCGTACAACATCTCCGCCACGGCATCGTCGCGCAGGTGACGCCACCGCGGATGTTCTTGTGGATGATGCTCCAACAATGCGCGCAGTTGTTCGGCCGTCAGCACCTTGGGCAAACGGCCTTTGTCCGACGGCGTCTTCACCCCCACCGTTGGGTCGACCTTCACCTTGCGATTGCGCGACAGCCAACCGAAGTACCGCGTGAGCGCCGCCTTCTTGCGTGAAATGCTGCGCCGCGCCAACTTGCTGGTGGTGAGAAACGCAATGTACGAACGAATGTGCTGCTTGGTCACCTGAGACGGTGCTTTCACGCCGTGGCGGTCCACCCACTCCACGAACAACCGAACGTCGCGCTGGTAGGCGCTCACCGTGTTGGGTGACGCCGCTGTGAGCGACTGAACGAAACCGTCGAGATTCCACTGATCGGCCCGGCTCACCTCCAAAACGGTAGTTGCCACTCGCACGAGTCACCGACGTATGCGTCATCGCGACACCAGGGCTTCCCATCGCGCACGTCATGACGTCACCAGGGCTTCCCACCAGCCGGCGTTGGCAGTGATCCAGCCCTGCGTCTCCAAGTGCCCGATTCGAATTGCAACGTCTTGTATCGGCAGCCCCACACGCTGCACCAATTGGTCGAACGTCAGTGGTTGCTGCAACAGTGCATCGAGCACGACTCGGTCCTCGGGTGATGGCGGAATACGAGTCTCGCGATGCGAACGATGTCGCTCATGGTCGAGCCCCAGCGCAACCAGCACATCGGTGGCATCGCGCACCGGTGCTGCACCCTGTGACAGCAGTTGGTTGGTTCCAGCACTCGTGGAACTCAAAGGCGCACCGGGCACCGCCATCACCGTGACGCCACGCTTCAATGCTTCTTCCACGGTGATCATGGAGCCGCCCGTTTCGCGCGACTCCACCACCACCAACACCTCACTGAGTGCAGCCAGGATTCGATTGCGCAAGGGAAACCGAAACGCATCAGGCGCACAGCCAGGCGGTGACTCCGACAACACGACGCCATGCCCTGCCACCGAGCCCCACAACGTGGCGTGCTCACGCGGATACACCACGTCAAGACCGGACGCGACCACGGCAATCGGCGGGGCAGCGTTTTCTGGCGCAGCAATCCCCGGCAGTGCAACATCTCGTGCGTCGAGTGCACCGAGGTGTGCTGCCGCATCAATGCCGCGCGCCAACCCCGACACCACCGCTACACCGTTGGAGGCCAACCCACACGACAGCCTCCGCGCAAAGTGGCGCCCGGCTGCACTTGCTGCACGGGTGCCAACCACGCCAACACGTCGATGCCGTAGTGCAGTGATGTCGCCCCGCACGAACAGCACTGCTGGTGCACTCGGATCGCGTCGCAGAGCCTCGGGATACTCGGCATCGCTCAACAACAGCACCGACATGCCTGACGTCGTGAGCGACTCTGCGATGTTCTCCAACAATTGGTCGGTGGCCGACTGTCGCCACACTCGACCCATGTCGTGTTGTGCAAAGAGCGCCGCAATGCGGGGAGTCGGCGGAAGTTCGCCGCGAATGGTTCGCCAAGCATTGTTCGCGCCGAGTTCGTTCACCAACACGCGCAGTCGTTGCGGACCCACCTGTGGCAGCGATGCAAGCGCAGCAGCGACCACATGCTCGGTCACCGTGGGAGACCCATCGCCGCGAACTCGACTCACCGTGGGCCGCCGCTCAACTGCGCCAAACTCGTTCGCATTCGAAGTGCCGTTGCAACGTGCGCCTCGCCAATAACTTCGGCAGCTGCATCCAAGTCGGCAATGGTGCGCGCCACTCGCCGCACGCGATGCAAACCTCGTCCGCTGAGCCGACCCACTTCCAGTTCGCGACGCAACAACGCCCGAGCCGCAGTGGAGAGCGGAGCAATACGGTCCAACTCATCCACCGCAATTGCGGAGTTGGGCCCACCACCGCGTTGATGCGCCAATGCCCGCGCAGCGATCACTCGTTGGCGCACCACGTGCGAACTTTCGCCCGGCACCCCATCGACGAGATCATCAACCTGCGGCAGACCAACACTCACTCGTAAATCGAACCGATCCAGCAGCGGACCAGAAAAGCGGCGAATGTACTTGGCCCGCGCCGCGTCGTCACACACGCACACGCCGGGCGTGCCCGCGCCACACGGGCACGGGTTGGCGGCGGCCACCAACAAACATCGTGCAGGAAACGTGAGCGTGGTTCGTGCCCGCGATACATGCACCACGCCTTCCTCCAATGGTTGACGCAAGGAATCCAGCACGCTCGGAGCAAACTCGCCGAGCTCGTCCAGAAACAACACCCCCTCGCTCGCCAGCGAAATCTCGCCCGGTCGCATCGCCGCGGTGCCGCCCCCGATGAGACCCACGAGCGAGATGGAGTGATGCGGCGCACGGAACGGCGGAGTGGTCACTCGCCCACTGGCCGGCATCGACACGTGTGCCGCCGAATGCACCATGGTGCACGACAATGCCTGCTCGTTGGTGAGTGCCGGCAGGATGCCCGGCAACCGTCGAGCCAACATCGACTTGCCCGCACCGGGTGGCCCCACCAACAACAGGTGGTGTGCGCCAGCAGCGGCAACTTCCAGTGCATGACGTGCAACGGGTTGACCACGCACATCGGCCAGGTCGGGCAAGTGATCAAGCACGTTGGTGTGCGCAGCGGATTCCTCGCTCAACCAGCTCGCTTCACCACGCAGGCATGCCACCGTGTGGGCCAGATCCGACGCCACCACCGCGTCACTGGCACCCGCCGCTCGAGCCGACGCGGCATTGCTCGCAGCAACCACCACACGCCGATCGCGCACCGCGCCAACGAGTGGCGCAGCACCCACTACACCGCGCAACGACCCATCGAGGCCGAGCTCGGCCACGAACGCGAATTCATCTGCAACGTTGGGTGGGAGTTGCTCGTCGGCAATCAGCACGGCGATTGCAATCGCCAAGTCAAGTCCTGAGCCGCCTTTCCGTTCGCCACTCGGGGCAAGGTTCACCGTGATTCGCCGATTGGGCCAGGTGAACCCACGCGACAAGAACGCGGCACGAACCCGATCCCTGCTCTCGCGGCACACTTCGTCGGGCTGACCAACGATCGTGAATCCGGGCAGACCAACTCCGACGTGAACTTCAACATCAACCGCGCGTCCGACGACGCCCAACAACGTGGTGGAACGCACCGTGGCAAACACCGACATCCTCCTGGGAAATACATCTGCAGTGGGCCGCCACCTGTGAGAATGGAACGGCGATGAAACTTCTCCCCAGTGGTGTGCGCGACCGGGCGCAAAGGTGCAAGAAATCTTCGATCGGTGCGACGCTTGTGACAATCGCACTCGCGATCGCATCCTCCGCATGTGCATCAACGCCACGCACCGCCACCAACTTCTGTCGGGTGCTCGCCGACCGGATCGACGACATCACCACGCCACCCATCAGCAATGCGGAAGTTCAACGACTCATCGGCCACTACGACCGATTGGTGGAAGTCGCACCGATCGAAGTCGAAGACGACCTCGCCACCATTCGCAACCTGTTTGTGTTGGCGTCAGACGTCGATGTCAACGACGCTGCCAGCGTGCAAGCGGTGGCCGATGCTGCATACGCCGCCGAGCGCGCAGCCGAGGACGCCGGCATCTACGTGGGTGCGACGTGTGGTGTGGACCTGTCCACGGGCTTCGCCGTTCAGGCACCTGCGACGACACCGGAAACGATTCCGGCGACGACGCCGTAACTTCGCGCCGAGTCAGCACGCTTCGGCGCGCTGCGAGGTGAACTGGTTAGCGAATTTCTCCGCGCTTCACGATGACCTTGTCGACCAAGCCGTATTCCTTGGCTTGCTCGGCGCTGAACCAACGGTCACGCTCGGAGTCGCGCTGAATGTCCTCCACCGACTTGCCGGAATGCAACGAGGTGAGTTCGGCCATGCGACGCTTGATGAATGCCAACTGCTCGGCCTGAATGGCGATGTCGGCAGCCTGACCACGCAAACCAGCGAGTGGTTGGTGCATCATGATGCGCGCGTTCGGGAGTGAATAGCGCTTGCCTGGCGCGCCAGCGGTGAGCAGGAACTGCCCCATCGACGCCGCAAGTCCAACACACACCGTTGCCACATCGCATGAGATGAACTGCATCGTGTCGTAGATGGCCATGCCGGCAGTGATGGAACCACCGGGTGAGTTGATGTACAACCACACATCTGCCTTGGGGTCTTCGCCTTCGAGGAACAACAGCTGTGCACAAATCTGGTTTGCAGTGGCATCGTCAACATCAGAACCCAACAGCACCACGCGGCTCTTCAGCAGACGATTGAAGATATCCCCGCGCGGATCGCCGGCGCCATCGAGGGCCATGGGCGAGATTGGTGCATGTGCAGGAAGCAGTGGCGATGTCATGCGCGCAAGGCTAACGGTTGGACACGCCGTCAATAGGACTCTCGTTTGCGTGATGTGTCACGGCTTGGGTGTTTCGCGGCGGATACCGCTGAACACCACCGCCACGCGTTCGTCGTCGTTGATGCGATCTCGAATCGCCAGAACACCAGCCAATCCCGCAGCACCCGTCGGACTCACGTCGATCGTGGTCGTGCGATGCGCAAGTACGTACGCATCGTGCACGAGTTGCTCGGGCGCCACCACCGGGAATCCCCCACTTGCTCGCATCGCGCGACACACCGACACCCAGTCGTACGTTTCGTCATCGAGGATGCCGTCGGCAAACGACGTGGGAGTCGTTGGCCACGGTGTCATGCATTCGCTCCAGTGCGCAGCCGCTTGACCAATGGTGGAGAACTTTCCGCTCGCCTCCCATGCATGTGACAGCGGAGCACAGCCCTCGGCTTGCACCGCGTGCAGGGCTGCGCGCGTACCGCCGGCGTGAAACCCTTCCGCAAGACTCGCTGCAAATGCGCCACCACCTGATTGCACGAACAGTCGCGCAATGAGCGGTGGCTCCATGTGTTCGGCAACGTACGCCATCTCCCAACCGATGGTGCGTCCACCATCGAGGCACCAGGCGTTCTCGGGTCCCTGCACGCCGAATGGAATCGCGCCGTCGGCAACGGCTTCGCGGAACCGAAACACGCATGGATCCCCGGCCGGATCGGTGTCGCGGCGGGGACAATGCTGCACGTTTGCTCCGAGTGCGTGAAGGCGAGCCACCAACGCGGCATCGGCCCACTCCGGCACGAACACACTGATGGGCCAGTTCACCGCTTTGGCCAACGTGCTTGCCGCAAATGCCGCGTTGCCACACGATGCAATGGCCAACGACGGACGCGACGTGCTCCCCCACGGTGCAAGCCCGAGTCGCTCGGCTGCAACGAGATGCAGCAGCTCGGTAAAGAGATGACGCGACTTCTGCGAACCTGCAACGTTGTGGGTTTCATCCTTCACCCACACACCACCCGACACGGAGAACCCGAGCGCATCCGACAATTCGTCGGCACGCGCAAACGGCGTGAATACGAAACCGGTTCCCGCCACCGAAGCAACTTGGGCGTCAAGTTCGATGATGAGCGCATCCCGATCGGCCTCGCTCATGCCATGGACGTGGGCGAACGCATCCCACGCGAGATAGCGACGAAACGCAATGAACGGGTTCGCGTGCTTCGCGCGTCGCAATGGTGCGACGTCACTTTCGATCAGCAGTACGTGATGTCGGTCGTTTTCAATGGCATTCGGACAACGCCAGGAAAACGGCGTATCGATCGCCACGCTGGTGCCGCAAGTGGCACATCGCAAGCCCCGAACGATTGGTGGTGTCGCCTTTGGATTGGCGCGAAGCACATTAACCAGCGACGCGGCGGTTGAACTCGTCGATCATCGCATCCCACGCCGGAACGAAGCGACGCAAGTCGCGCCAGAACGTTTGTGATCGCCGCGCTTCGAACACGTCCACCGGGGTGCCCTGCTGTTCGACCCAGGTGTAGTAACCGAGGTTGAACACGCGATTACGGTCGCGCTCGTCACAGTCGAGCATGTAATCGGTGGTAACTGCGCCGAGATGCTCGGCGAACACTTCGGCCGCGTCCGTGGTGGTGAACCCACCGTTGAAGCGGCGAGCAAGCGTCTTTCGACGTTCGCTCGGGTACAAGTCGGCACCGTCCGTTGCAATGGTGATGAGGGCATCGTTGGGGCCGTAGCCGCGCAACTTGGCCACCTTGATCGCTGCAATCACGTTGGCAATCGCAGAGAAACCGAAGTGCTTGAGCGTGTGCAGAACGTTCTCCGGTACGCCCTTGCGCTCGTGCAGATAGCGGAGGCCTTCGTCGGTGTTGAACAACACGTCGAGCTCGTCGGTAGCGCGATCGGAAACGTCGATCACCAAGTCGGTGTTCATCACGTTGTGAATGAGAGGAATGTGTTTGTCGCCGATGCCCTGGATGTTGTGTTCGCCGTAGCCGTTCTCCAACATGGTCGGGCACTCCAGCGCTTCCACCGCGCCAATGGATGTGCCGAACAAATCCTTCAAGCGATCGCCGGCGGCGATGGTGCCGGCCGAACCCGTGGCGCTGGTGAACGCCGCCAAGCGCAACTGGTCGTTGCCGGTGCGCGCACGCACGGTGTCGAACACGTGGGCAAGTGCATTGCCCGTGACCTGCCAGTGCACCAAGTGGTTGGCGAATTCACAGAATTGGTTGAAGATGAAGTTGCGCGGATCCTTGCGCATGTCGTTGCACGCGTCGTAGATCTCCTTCACGTTGCTTTCGGTGCCCGGAGTGCGAACGATGTCGCCCGGGTCGCTGGTCCAGTGATCGAGCCAGTCGAAGCGCTCCTGCGACATACCCGCCGGCAACACCGCCACACCGCGTGCACCCATGATCTTGCTGATTGCCACACCGCCACGCGCATAGTTACCGGTGGACGGCCAAATGGCGCGGTGCTGCGTTGGGTCGAATTGCCCGGTGATGATGCGCGGCGCCAAGCACGCGTACGCCGCCAACACCTTGTGTGCGGTGATCATCGGGAACCGGTCACCGAACATCACGATGATGGGGCTCTCGATACCGGTGAGCGAAGACGGCAACACGATGTGATCGGGCACGGCGACACGGTTGCCAGCCATGTCGTTGTACCAATGCACGCGGAACAAGTTGCGCGCATCGGGCGCGTTCTTGTCCACACCCTTGGTGAGCGATGCGTCGATCAGACGCGGGTCGGCGAGTTGTGCGAACGTCGGCAACACCACGTTGCGTTCACGACAACGCGCGATGCTGTGTTCGAGAGCTTCAGTATTGACGACGGTGTCGGCGAGACCGAGTTGTTCCACCATGGCGGCGTTACGAAGGGATGCGGCTGAAGCGGTGGTCGTCACCTTTACATTCTGTCAAACGCCTGGTGGCACGACTACCCTGAACGAACGCGGGCCGGCGTAGCCCAATGGCAGAGGCACGGCGCTTAGGACGCCGCCAGTGAGAGTTCGAGTCTCTCCGCCGGCACGAAAGTGATCGACGATGCGCCATAAGCCCACCCCCATCGCCTCCAGCGTCCACGAATTGCCCACCCCTGCCGTCGTGGTGGACGTCGATGCCCTCGAGCACAACCTGGCGACGATGGCTGCCGTACTGTCCGGTGCACTCCTGCGGCCACACGTGAAGGCCCACAAGAGCACCGCGCTCGCCGAGATGCAGCGCCGACACGGACATCGCCACTTCACGTGTGCCACGGTGCGCGAGATGGTGGGCATGGCGCGGGCTGGTTTGGGCGACGATCTGTTGTTGGCGAACGAAGTCGTCGATGACGATCGCCTGCGCGAGTTGGCTTCGCTCCAGGACGACGCAATGATCACCATCGCGGTGGACTCCGATGCCACCGTCGACGCCGCTGCTCGCGCAGGGATTCACCACGTTCTCATCGACGTGAACATCGGCTTGCCACGATGCGGATGCGCACCACATGACGCGGCACGATTAGCACAACGAGCGCGGGATCGTGGCATGGTGGTGCGCGGTGTGATGGGTTATGAAGGACATCTCATGGTGTCGGACGACCGCAATGCTCAACGACGCGACACGTTGGCAGCAATGGAAGTACTGCGGTTGGCGGCCAGCGAGGTCGGTGGCGAAATAGTTTCGGCTGGAGGCACCGGCAACCACGACGTGCACGCGGCCAACCGTGCCCACACCGGCGTCACCGAAGTGCAAGCTGGGTCGTACGCGCTGATGGATACGTACTACTCCACGCTCGGTTTGCCGTTTCGCCAAGCCGTCAGCATTCTCGGCACGGTGATCTCTACGCAAGAAAAGTGGGCGGTGGCCGACGTGGGTTTGAAGAGCCTCGGCATGGACCACGGCAACCCAAGCATCGCGGGACACAAGGTGTGGTTTTGTTCCGACGAACACCTCACCTTTGCAACGGAGAAACCCGACGGTGCCGGAGCCGACCACCCCGATTCCCCAACACCTACAACTCGTGCATCACAACCTGTGGTGGGTACGCGCGTTCGCGTGATTCCTGCGCACGTCGACCCCACCATGGCGATGCACGACTCCTTGTATCTGGTGCGTGGCGACGACGTGCTCGACCGACTTCCCATCGATTTGCGCGGCTGGTAACTCCTCGGCGCGCCCGAGTTGCCTCGGCGCGAACTACTCGGCGCGAACTACTCGGCGCGCAACCGTGCGGCCAATGCGCGAAACGCCGCACCGCGATGGCCGAGCGCGTGCTTTTCCTCCACGGTCATCTCGGCAAACGTTCGGTCGGCTACAGCCGGCACCCCGCCAGGGTGCGGCACGAACACTGCGTCGTAGCCGAAGCCGCGTTCACCACGCTCCGCTTGCGCGATGTGCCCCTCACACACTCCCTCAGCCCACAACTCCGAACCATCGGGATACGCCACGAGCGCAACGGTGCGGAGTCGTGCCGTGCGTTGCGCGACTGCAACACCCCGCAATTCGTGCAACAACTTGCGTCGATTGTCGGCGTACGTGGCATCGGGACCAGCAAATCGCGCGGTGTGCACTCCGGGAGCGCCAACGAGTGCATCGACTTCCAACCCCGTGTCGTCGGCAACCGCCGGCAAGCCGGTTGCATTGCAAATGGCGCGAGCCTTCAGACGCGCGTTGCCCAACAATGTGTCGGCGTCCTCGATAATGTCGCCAATAGAGCCCGGTCGCGGAAGAAGCTCCACAACACCGCGAAGCAGATCCTGGATTTCTGCAACCTTGTCGGGATTCGCCGACGCACAGACGAGTTGCTTCACACGCGCAGCGCCATCCGCAACGGAAACGTCGTCACGCGCGCGATGCTGGTGGCACGGCGATGACCGCACGCTGCTGCTCGAACACGTTCGACAATCCCTGCTCGGCGAGCCCCAGCAACACATCGAGTTGTTCGCGTGAAAAGGCTTGGCCCTCCGCGGTGCCTTGCACTTCGACGAACTTGGCTGGACCACCTGCGAGCGGTGCCAACATCACCACGTTCATGTCCACCTCGGCCGTGCTGTCTTCCACGTACGGCAAATCGATGATCGGCGTACCCGAGTGGATTCCCACGCTCACCGCAGCGCACAACGAGTGCAGCGGATTCTGCTTCAGTGCTCCCCCTTGCATCAACCGCGTGACCGCATCGTGCAACGCAAGGTAGGCACCGCAAATGCTCGCGGTGCGCGTTCCACCGTCAGCCTGCAGCACGTCGCAGTCGAGCAGAATCTGTCGCTCACCGAGCACCTTCATGTCGCATGCCGATCGCAGCGAACGTCCGATGAGCCGCTGGATCTCCACCGTGCGACTCGATTGTTTGCCCTTTGCTGCTTCGCGGTCCACTCGTTCGGGTGACGACCCCGGCAGCATCGAATACTCGGCGGTGACCCAGCCCTTGCCGGAGCCCTTCATCCAACGCGGGACGTCTTCATCCACCGATGCCGTGCACAACACGCGAGTGCGACCGAACGACACCAGCACGCTGCCGCTTGCCATCTCGGTGAAGTCGCGTTGAAACGAAATGGGTCGCAGTTCGTGAGGCTGTCGCCCGTCGGGACGACTGCCGTGGCCGTTGTTTGCTTTGCTCATGATGACGCTCCTGACATCCATGGTGACACTTCGCCGAGTTCGGGACCAAGCAGGCGCCGGCCGAGCGAGGCAAACCACTCCACGTCGCCCGAGGAAAAGAAACGTCGGCTTCCCACGGCATTGGTCGCTGCTTCGATTCCCCGTGTCTCGAGCAGATCTCGTGCCGCGAATGCCGTTTCGTTCGCGCTACTCACCAACACCACCCCGTCGCCCATCACCCGTTGAATCACCGGCGCGAGATACGGATAATGCGTGCAACCGAGGAGCAGTGCATCCACGCCCGCGTCCTTCAATGGAGCAAGCAGGCGATTCGCCAGCAAGGTCACTTCGTCGCCGTCGGTCTGATCGCGCTCGACGAACTCCACGAAGCCGGGGCACGCCGCCGAAGTCAACTGCACCTCGGCACCGGTTGCATCCACCGCAGCGTCGTAGGCCTTGGAGGAAATGGTGCCCACCGTGCCGATGACCCCCACTTTGCCGTTGTGCGTCACGCGTACCAAGGCACGCGCACCAGGTTCGATGACGCCGATCACGGGTACGGGCAGTGTCGCCGACAACACGTCGAGTGCCACCGAAGCTGCGGTGTTGCATGCAACCACGATCATCTTTGCGCCGTGATCACGCACGAGACTTTCGGCAAGTTCCACCGCAAAGCCACGCACCTCATCGGCGGGTTTGTTGCCGTAGGGATATCGGCCCGTATCGCCGATGTACACGAGCGACTCGTTGGGCATCAAGTCGATCAACGACCGCATCACGGTGAGACCACCGAACCCGGAGTCGAATACACCGATCGGTGATTCGCGGTTCAACACCATGCGCTTCGTAGGCTATTGCGCGGTGCGGATGACGACGTTGATGGCGAGACGCACACCGTGCTGACTGCAACATTCATGGCGCTCGCCGCTGCGTGTTTGCACGCCGGATGGAACCTTGCCGTCAAGCGAAACACCGACTCGGGTCTTGCATTGTGGGGACAGTTCTTCATCGCCATGTTCATCGCCGGTGGGGTGCTCATCGGATGGTGGATCTTTTTCGACGGGCCGAGTTTCGCGTGGCAATACACGTTGCTGTCGGGCATCACGCACCTCCCCTATTCGATGTTGCTCGTTCGTGCGTACAACACGGGCGACTTCTCCGTGTCGTACCCCATTGCACGCGGCGGCGGAGCCGTCGGCGCCGCGGTGCTCGGTGTGGTGCTCCTCGATGACGTGCTCTCGCAGTTGACCGTGGCGGGCATCGTGACAGCAGCGGTTGGCTTCTTCCTCTTGTCGCGTGGCTCACTGCGCCAGCTGCGATTCGCGCTCGCAACGGCGGTGGTCATCGGTATCTACACGGCAATCGATGCCACGGGCGTGCGTGAATCCGCGGATCCCACCGCATACGCATTGAGCATCTTCGTCACCACCGGGATGACCGTGTCGGCATGGACCTTCATCACGCGTCGCAAGGAAGCACTCACGGCGCTACGCACGCAGTGGAAACAGTTCGGCATCGCGGCCATCGGGACACTCGGTAGTTATTGCCTGGTGTTGTTGGCGATGCGGCGGGCGCCGGTTGGTTACGTGGCGGTGCTTCGCGAATCGAGCGTGCTCATCGCCGCATTCGCTGGATGGAAGCTGCTCGGCGAAGTCGATCACCGACGTCGCATCGGCGGCGCTGCCGTGGTGCTCGTTGGCTTGGTGGCGCTCGTTGCCGGCGGCTAGAAGTAGATGACTTTTTCGGCGTTCGACGCCGCGGTATCGAGATCCACCGTGTAGGCGCCAGTCGACAAGTACTTCCAGCCGCCGTCGCACACGATGAAGACGATGTTGGCACTCTCGCCACGCTCCGCGAGCTCGTTCGCCACCTTCAATGCACCGGCCAACGATGCACCCGAGGAGATTCCGGCGAAGATTCCGCACTCCAGCACCAAGCGGCGCGTCATCTCGATGCTCTCGCGCGGTCGCACGATGCGCTTGCGGTCGAGGATGCTGCGACCCTTCCACAACTCGAACACCGGCGGGATGTATCCCTCGTCCAAGTTGCGCAAACCTTCGACCAATTCACCGAGCGGAGGCTCTACGGCCACGATCTGAATGTCCTGGTTGTGTTCCTTCAGGTATCGCCCGACACCCATCAAGGTGCCACTCGTGCCGAGCCCGGCGACGAAGTGGGTGATCTGCGGGCAGTCGCGCAAGATTTCCGGTCCGGTGGTTTCGTAGTGCGCACGTGGGTTGGCTTCGTTGCTGTACTGATGCAAGAAGCACCACTCCGGATGATCGGCTGCGAGCGCTTCCGCACGACGCACCGCACCATTGGAACCTTCGGGTCCTGGCGTGAGGATGATTTCCGCACCGAATACTTCGAGCATTTGACGGCGCTCGATCGACACGCTCTCGGGCATGAGGATGGTGATCGGGTTGCCGGTGATACGTGCAATGGCCGCCAATGCAATCCCCGTGTTGCCCGACGACGGTTCGAGAATTCGCTGACCCTTCACGAGTCGCCCGGTTGCATACGCGCGCTTGATCATCGCGTTGGCGATGCGGTCCTTCACCGAGCCGAAGGGATTTTGACTCTCGAGCTTGGCGAATAGTCGCACGTTCGCACTCGGCGACAGCTGGCTCACCTCCACTAACGGCGTATTGCCGATGAGTTCGAGCACGCTCGCGTGCGACCGCTCCGCAAGGTTCACTGCGTTGATGTCGGCCATGTCGTGCTCCAGGGGGTGAACTGCGTTGATAACGCTCCCACCAGAAAGGGTGAAATCCCGATAGGAGTAGTCAACAATCTACCTGTGACGTCCAAGGATGAGCGAGTCGGGTCGAGCGTCAGCAGTCACACATGCAATGCCGAGCCAGCGCCCCGAACGGCTCGCCGTACCGGCGCCATGACCGGCTCGCCGCACCACTCTGCTGCCCTGGTTTAGGGACGCTTTTCGACCGCCGTCTCGGTGATCTCACCAGCAACAATGCGGAAATTGCGCAGCCGCGGAGGGTCGTACTTCAAACTGAGAATCGCATAGTTCCAGTTGGGGTCCGGTGCTTGGGCCACGTCCGTGGCACTCGGATAGGCCTCGGTTTGGGTGTGGCTGTGCACTACCCCGATGACGGCAAGACCGCGATCGTCAGCCGACTGCTCGACTCGCATGTAGTCCTTCGGGTCGAGCGTGTAGATGATTGCCGAGGCAGCAGCGTTGCGACATGGATGGAACTCCAATGCCTCGTCGCCACCAGGCGCACCAACCAAGAGACCACACATCTCGTGGGGCTTGCACGCGCGCGCGTGATCCACGATTTGCTGCTCGATTGCATCGGTAATCACAATGCGCTGCGAACTCATCATGTGGAACGCTACCTAGGCTCAACTCACCGCAATGGCAACGAAGAATGACGACACCACCGTGCTGGCAAGCAATCGCCGTGCCAGACACGACTACACCATCCTCGACGTCGTCGAGGCTGGCATCGTGCTGCACGGTAGCGAGGTGAAGAGCGTTCGTGAGGGCCTCGTGCAAATCGCCGAGGCCTACGCACACGTGTCCCGCGGCGAAATGTGGTTGGAAAACATGCACATCTCCGCCTACAAATTCAGCCACGGCGTCGGCGCGCACGAACCGGTGTACCCGCGCAAATTGCTGCTCAACCGCAGTGAAATCCGCCGCCTCTCCGAACGCATGAACAAGGAACGGCTCACCCTCGTGCCCCTCGACGTACACCTGCGCGGCGGTCGGGTGAAGGTGGAGTTGGCCCTCGCCAAGGGTCGCAAGAAGGAAGATCGACGCGCCGCAATCGCCGAGAAGGAATCCAAGATCGAGATGCGCCGCGCTCTCGGTCGCCAACGCCGCGGCAAACCCGAGTAGCCCCGAACGAGCCCAGCACAGTGCCATGACCACAGCAACGTCGAAGGGTCTCCGTCACGACATCCAACAACTCCGCGGCATCGCAGTGCTTGCCGTCATCATCAACCACCTCGGAGTCGCGTGGTTGCCGGGAGGCTACCTCGGCGTGGACATGTTCTTCGTCGTATCCGGTTTCGTCATCACACTGTCGATGCTCTCGAGTGGATCGTCACCGGAGTCGCGAACCCACTTCTTCGTTCACTTCTGGATCCGCCGCATGTTCCGACTCTGGCCGATGCTCTTCGTTACCGTCATCGTCACAACGGCATTACTCCTGGTGACCGGACTGGCAAATCCGGATTCACTGCTCACCGGCCTCACGTCGGTACTGGCGCTGTCCAACTTCCGCCTGCTCTTCGGGCGGCTCGAGTACTTCGCATTAGACACCGGCGCGGACTGGTTCATGCACACGTGGTCACTTGCCGTCGAAGAGCAGATCTACGTGGCTCTCTCCGTGGTGTTTGCCGTCGTTGGCGTGGGCCGAACGGCGATTGCCGCACCTCGGCGACTCCGACGGCTCCTCATTGTGGTTGCCGTGCTCGTGTCCGCTTCCCTGCTGTTGGCTTTTCTGCCGATCACTTCGGAGGTCGTTCGCTTCTACGCGCCGCATACTCGCTTCTACCAAGTTGGTGCCGGTGCATTGATCGCGCTCATTCTCGCCCAACGAACCATTTCATCTGTTGCCCTCCCCCGCAAACAGCGCTTGAGCCTGCTGTTGCTCAGCAGCGTTGGACTTGCCGCATTGTTCGTCTTCAACCCGTGGTCCGGTCGTGTGATCTCCCTCGTCGCAACCTTGCTCACAGTGCTGATCATCGTTGTCGCCGGTGCCGAGCAGCAATCCGGCGGCTTCGTCCGAGGTGGCTGGTTGGGCTTCGTCGGCGACCGGTCATACGCGCTTTATCTCGTCCACTGGCCAGCACAGCTACTGGCAGAAGCGGTGATTGACGAGGGGTATGCACGACATGCCGCGAGTCTCGTGCTGACATTCGTGCTTGGGATTGCCGGTTACCACTTCGTAGAAAACCGCAGCCGCCACTACTGGAAGTCGCTACGTCGCCGACATGCTGGCGCAATCGCGCTGACAGCGCTGCTGATCACATTCGGAGTTACTGCGTTCGCTTTCGATCGCAGCGAACGTATCGCCCGAAGCGCTGCTGTGGAAATTCCACCAGAACGGTGCACACGCGAGGACGCATCAATATGGGTAATCGGCGACAGTCATTTCACCCACGCTCCACTCGAACCGTTGCTCGCGCGCGCAACATACGATGACTGTTTGCTTCTCGGCGGCTACGGGATCGCCATGGAAGTCGTCTGGCTTGATCGCGAGTCGGCCGGTCAGCGAGAAGTTCGCATGAAGCTGAATCCAACAGCGTGGCTCATTGAACAGATTCGAAGTGCCGAGACTCCGCCGCAAGCACTGGTCATCGTTCATTTCTTGTCGGCATTTCTTTCCGACCCGGCCACTGCACCCCCATCCGCCAACTTCGTTGCCACCGAATGGCAATCGAGCACCGGATCCATGGTGACTCGCCAGGAGTTCGCCGAGCTGTTCGCCGAGAATCTCCGACAGATTGCTTCGGTACTGGACGAACGCGGCGGGTCACTGATCGTCACCTCACCCCCACCGGACTTCAACTGGTTGGGCGTAGGCGAAGATCCAGCAATTTGCGCGAATCGAATCGTGGTGAGTCGCGAGTGTGCCATCTTGCGCACGGAAGCACGGATTTCACTACCGGCACATGAGGCTCGTGGTGGCGAGACCCGTAGTCTGCTCGACGGCCTTCAGCGTGAGCTACCCAACTTCACCCATGTGCGACTCGACACCCCCTTTTGCAAGTCCGAATACTGCAGCAATTTCAGCAAGGGCAAGTTGGTGTACCTCGACGACGACCACCTCAACTTGGCCGGCGGACAGATGCTGAGTGACTTCTTCGATGAGGTGTCGAGTCGAATCACGCCGCGAACCCAGCCATAGCTCGCGTCGCGCGGGGACGTACGTCACGCGACCGCACAACCGTGTTGCACGCGTGCGTACACTGATGACGTTACGCAAGTTCAACGGGGCTGACAGGTTTCGACGTCAGTGTCGCTGGTCGAGCGTGCGACCCGAGTTGCTCAGACTCGAAAAACGGGGCAACCAAACAACTGCCAACAAGCAGTTCGCTCTCGCCGCCTAATCACTTAGGTGTCGGAGAGCACTCGTGAGCCGCAAGGTCGCACGGGGCCGATCCACCGCAGCCCGGCAACAGAAGCGGAGGATGACAGCGGGAAAGCACGCTGACATCAGGAAAGACTGATGACATTTCGGAAAGACGGAACGCGACTCAGGTAACTGAGTAGTCGACCCGCCGACGGTGTTGCGACAGCACCACAGTGGGGATGGTCGTATCACGGGCGCTCAACGGCTGATGGACGGGGGTTCGATTCCCCCCAGCTCCACTGCGAGGTATGCACATAAGTTGCTACCTCACATGCACATAACTCCCGGTTCGATGATCGCAACGATCAACAAGCCGGGAGTTTTGCTGTTTCAGGGTGTCTGCCGGCCGTAGCGCATGTTTCGGCGCATAGAAAAACCCCGCCGAGGTGCTCCTCAGGCGGGGTGTGGGCGTCGCGCTACTTCACGTACACGTTCACCTATATATAGGTTGCGCGTTTATCTCACGAGTGCTGGTTGTTGCGGTGGGCTGTTGCTTCGTACGTCGATGATCGGGTTGTGGATCATGATGCCGAGTTTCGGTTTGCGGCCGCGCCGCTTGTAGGTCTTGGTTTTTGGGGTGTACCCGTCGATCAAGCGTCGGTTGGTGGCCTCCACTGCGAAGAGCACCATGAGTCCGGTTTTGTAGATGCCGCGTACGCGGATGCTGCCGCGTTTCAAGTTCTCGGTCGCTTCGTTCTTCAAGTTGCCG
>VFQS010000395.1_pt1 | contig 50984 bp, 47 predicted proteins | sample 3512361 | NCBI WGS metagenome assembly VFQS01 (sample SAMN10412375, study PRJNA504923) | tailings metagenome | isolation source: Relicate 1 Philex TSF3 active mining | place: Philippines | reverse complement strand
AAATTATCCTTAGGATTATCAGTTAATACCTCATTAATATCAAACCATGAATTAGAATTTAAATTAATTTTATTATTATAATTAAATTTAAATGGTAATAAATCATTATGTTTAATAATATTATTTTGAATTAAATTAATTTTTTCTTTAATTTGATTAATTTTTTTTAACTTTAATTCTTTTTTATATTGTTTAAATGTCTTATTAGAAGAACATTTATTATTTTTTTTCTTATTTATCATATTTTATATTAAAATATAATCTTTAAATAAATATTTAAAAATTAATATAACAATTAAAATATTTTTATATATTTATTATTCTGTAAATATATAAAAATAATAAAATAAATAGAAAACACTAGTAAATAATGAACTGTTAATTGCCCTATAGTATATTCAACAGACCAGTTATTAGTCCATATAAGAAATGCACATATTATTGATACACTTCTTTGTTCTCCAAATTTACAATAAATTAAAATTTTTTTATTGTTATTTAAAGAATCAAATATTAATTTTACAATAAAATCAAAATAATTATATAAGAGTTCAGCTGACAAATTAGAATCATTTTTAATTGGTATTCGAATTGTATTTATTGATAAATCATATATATAAAATGGTAAATCATATGTGCAATTAATTACTACATCAAACTGATTTGAAAAGTCTATACTATCTAATCTATTACCTAAATATAGGTTATTAATTATATTATACATATTTAAACTAATATATATAAATAATTTTAATTTTATGTAAATTAAGAACTAATAAAAAATTTATATCAATATAATAAATAATGGAAGAACCAAAAAATGATGTAAATTTAATAAATACTCAAGAATTACAAACATTTCTTCATAATTTACAAATGAGAGACCAAGTTCATTTTAAGACATCTGATTCAAATCCAAATATTGAAAATGACACTTTTATGTTTGTTTTTATTAAAAAAACTGAATTGGGTGAATCTGCTATATTTATAAATCCAGTAATTAATCGTTCTATTGAAATTGATATTAATAATCCTACTCAAAATGAATATAATATTATTTCTATTATCATAGGACCTAATAAAGATAATTCAATTTATAATGAAAATATTGAAGATGATAATGATGAAATTAATGAGTATATTGAAGAATTAAATGAATGGAATAGAGAATATACTGATTATGAAATAATTAATAGTTTAATATCTGAATTACCAAATACCTTTGGAATAAAATATCAAGATGATATAGATAAAATACAAAGAGAAGCTTATAATATTTTTGATTTTATTAAAATTAATCAAAAGATTATTGATGGTCTTGCTATAAGAGATGTAATGCATATTACAAATGAATATAAACCTTTAAAAAATGATTTAATTAATTTCAATTTTAATAGAAATATATATCCAATTGTAGCTGATATAAAGAAATATTATACAAAAGATGAGAGTTTATTAGATTATCCAAATGATGATATTATTTATAATAACAATGGTGATAAAATTGTTCAATTTATAAATGAAGAAGAGGAATTTAAATTTATAACTGAAGCTAAAAAAAGTGGTTTTAATGAATATTTAAAATATCTTTATGATGGCGGTTCAATTGAAATTGAAAATGAAGATGGTGAAAAAATATTAAAATCATTTGATAGTGTAAATCGTTCATATTTAAGTAATGAAAATACCGTTAATTCAACAAAATTCATAACTAAAATTCCTTATAATACTACTGTTTATAGAACAAGTTCTAAAAATGATAAATATAAGACTAATTTTGATATTTCAGACCCAATTAATAGTTCTATTTCATATACAAGTCGTATTGCAGATGGCCCATTAATGACATCAGTTGATAAATATGAAGAATCATTATATACTGATAATAAAGGTAAATATGGTAAAATTTATTCATGTGTTGGAACAAAGGATAATGATATATTTATGGCTGGTAAAAAAGATGGATTCTTTTTTCATCAAATATTAAGACCACCTAAACCAACCAAATTAGTAGATGGTGAAGAATTAATAATTGTCGGTATATTTTTATCTGGTAAAGATATAAATCCAACATTTAAAAATTCCGAAATAATATATGATGATGGTGATACTAAATTATATCCTAAAATAAAATCTAGTGGTTTAGATATTAATGATATATATCTTTATAAAGAAAAAAATACAAAACGTAATGTAATAAATATTTATAATATAAATGATTTTAATTGGAGAGAAATTAATGATGATACTGATTATATGATATTCTTTGATAAATATAGTAATAAAAAGATAGATACGGAAACCTATTCTAGTTATATAAATAAAATTATTCCGAATTTAGATAATATAATTGATAAAGAATATAATAATATTAAAAATTGTGAGAATTTTACAGATATTAATAATATTTTGAATAAATACAATATTGAAATAAGAGATATTAATAAAGAGTTAATGAATAAATTAATGATTAAAACTAATTTAATAAAAAATATAGATAATAATAACAAATATGAAAAATATTTACATAATAATTATTTATTAGCAAAAAGTAATGCATTACAATTTAGAATTATTTTTACTGAACTATTAAATTTAAAACGTACTTCTGATAATTTAGTTTTAGATTCAAATTCTTTACCAAATGATATTAAGAATGAAACTATTAAAAATCATTTTATTAATTCTGTTAATTTATTATTTAAACAATATTCTACGGAAATATTATTTAGTTTTGCTAAAAAACTACTATTAATTAAATTAGGTAATAATGATTCTCGTGCATTAATAATCGAAAAAATTATTAATAAAATTATTGAAATTTCACCTAGTAATTTTAATAATACAGAGTTTTATAAATTTTTAGTAAAAAAAATGAATTTAATACATCCTGAATTTGAAGAAATATTCGAAGAATTCTTAGAATTATATAATATTGAATTTCGTGAAATTAAAAACAATAATTTTATTGATTTTGATATTTTAAAATTAAAACAAATTGATTTTTTTCGTCAATTAAATAATTTACAAAATGTTGGTAAGGAAATATTTGAATTAATGGATTTAAGTATTTATAAAACTAATCAAGGAAATATTGATGAATTAATTGAAAAATATGCTAGACAAGATTATGAATCTCATACAAATAAATCATGGGATGATTTAGACTTAAAAGAACGTCATAAATGGTATCCAAATGAAGATATGGTTGAAAGAATCGAAGATACATTACAAAATTTAAAAGAAAAATATGAAGAAGAAAGACGTGCTATGAAAAAGAATGTAAATAGTTGTGGTAATTTACCTATTGTTAAAATATATACTAGTTTATCAGATTTAGAAGCTGATAATGGTAAAGACCCAATTTATAGAAATAAATTATATGATTCATTAGACTCAGATATTAATGAATATAAAAAATATTCTTCTAAATTTTCCAAACCTGAATCTGAATCTGAAATAAAGGATTTTATAAATCATTTAGGAACTTTACATCCATTTTTATCAGAAGAGCAATTGAAGAATAAATATGATGATATTAATCGTTTTTATGCTAAAAATAATCAATGTAAAGATTTTGAAGTTGATAAAAAAAGACCAAATTGTCGTCCAGTTGATAAAGGTGACATAGCATTATTAATTGATAATGGTAAGAGATTTTTATATAAACGTGTTCAAAATGTATGGGTTATCTTAGATAAATCAACTGCATCATCCATTCAAAGATGTTATAATTATGATGAACAATTTTTAAATATACCATTCGGGGAATTAGAAGAAAAATGTCTATCATTAAATAGTGGTGTAGATGGATGTATTAATGTTAATAGTGATATGATACCAAAAAGATTATTCAATATTATTCATTATATAAAATTTTTAAATAAAAGAAAAGAGAATATTGAAAAAATTTTAGAATTCAAAGGTAATAAAGATAGTTATATTACTAAAAAAATTAAATTATTGAAATCAAATATTAATGATATTAAAAATATTCAAAATAAAAATAAAAGATTAATTGAAAATATTAAATATAAAAATAAGTCTAAAAATGTTTATCCACCTTCAAATATATTAAACGAATTTATACTTATTAATAGAATAAATGATTTACCATTAAAATGTTCTAAATTAAAAGCATTTATTGATAAACATGGTATTCCTTATAATAGAAATTCTTTAGATGGTATTGATGATACGCCTGAAAAATCTAATAAATATTATTATGATTTTGATAAAGTTAATATTCCTATTATTTGCAAGCATTATACTAAATTATTTGATGCGAATTTAGGTGATGATTTTGAAAATAAATTAAATGAAATTACAAAAGAATGGGGTATATTAGAAAAAAATCAATCTAAATATACTTGTAAAAGTTGTGGTGAAGAATTAGAAATGAATAGATTCTCTGAATTTTCAGGTATTGGTATATTTTTACGTGAAAAAGTTGATAGAGAAATAATTAATAATGATATTGATTTAGATTATATAAATTTTACACAAAGTGAAGAGAAAATTAAAAAGACTTTAGATAGTATTATTAGAGTTATTGGTATTAAATTAACAAATAATGATTATATAGATATTATTAGAAAGGTCGATGAATTAATATTAGTAAATACGCCTTTAGATTTTAATGATTATTATTTTAAATTAAAAAATAATCCACCTGATATTTTTTATAAACTATTTCAATCAAGTGATTATCAAAAGCAAGAAAATATGTTTTTGAATGAATTTGGAAGTTTTGATGAGAAAATTGTTTTAAATAATATGATACATAATCCTAAATATTCATCTTTAAAAATTTCTTTTTATAAATTAATTGGTTTATATCAAAGTTATAAGGCACTATATATACTACAATATTTAACTAATTTTTTAATTTTAACAATTATTACTGCTACTCCTGATTATTATATAAAAGGTGCCGGTTCTGAAAGAAGAAATAAATCTAAATTATTAGGAGACCCATTTATAAATCAAGAAAGTATAAAAAATTTAATTTATGATACAGTTCGTAATGATATTGAATTTAATAATTCAAATGATAATTATAAGGGAATTAGACAATATTTTAGTATTATTTATCAAAGTAATTTAAAAAACAGTTTTGCGGATGAAATGAATATTATTTATAATGATATGAAGAATACCTATTATTTTCAAAAAAGGTATTTAGATAAAACTGTATTAAGAAATAAAGAAGATTTAGTTGATAATAGTAAGTATATTAATAAATATAGATGGGATGAATTTTTACCATTATTACCATTTGTATCAAAAAAAGTATTTGATTTAGAAAATACAACTGATTTAATTAATGATATTAAAAATATGAAAAATAGTGATTTATTAAATAAATTAATTTATCAGCAATCTAAGTTATCTTATTCATTATTTACACTTATGAATAATAAATTAGTAACTGAGGAAAATATTAAGACTATTCCATTTAGTTCTTCTGATTATAGTGTAAATTACTTACATTCTCATATTTTAGAGAACTATAATGATTATTATAATACTACACCAATGATTAAAGGTATTCGAAAACAATTACAACAAATTTATGATTTTTGGAAAATTAATAAATTAAATAAATCTAATACAAGTTATTTAAGTTTTATTACGCCATCTAATAGCACTCACATATCAAAAATAGAACAAATTAATAAAGATACTCTTGAAAATAAACTGAAATTATTAATTGATACAATTATACCAAATGAAGGACCATTAAAAGGTAAAAGACGTATTTTTAAAGAAATTAGAGATAAAGATTACAATTTATTAACTAATATTCTGAATATAAATCCAGATATTACAAAAGATGAATTAAAAGAATTATTAACTAATAAAATGAAGGAAATTTATCCTGAAATATCTGAAGATTTTTTAAATTTAAGATTAAGATTAATAATAGACTTTAATGGTATTGCTGAAATTGATATAATTAGCGGAGATTTTCGTAATGATTTAAATGATAAATATAATAAAATAATTAGTGAAACTAATAATATAAAATCGTTAGAAAAATTAGTTAATGAAATGGAAATTATTGCAAATAAAGCTAAAATTAGCAAATTAAATGATTCTGGTATTTTAACTAGACGAAATAATATAATTAATTCTGTAAAAATGGTTATTGAATCATTTAAAAATTTATTTATGGGTAGTGAAAATACATTTGAAAAAATTATTAAAATACAAAATAAATATCAATTTATTAATAAACAAGGTAATAATCCTGAAAATATATTTGAAGATTATGAAATAAATCAATTTAATAAAGAGGTTAATTTAATAATTACTAAAAATTATGATACTACATTACAACAAATGAGATTTAATATTTCTAGTAAATTAAAAAATTATAAAAAAATGAATGAAAATCAAATAAGTAAATTATTAGAAAATATTGGTAATTTAAAACTTTATTGGGATGAAATTAATAATTCTGAACAATTAAATTTAGAATTAAAAATTGAAGGTTTTAATAAAATGGAGATTCGTGATTCTGAATTTAAATTTAGAAATAAATTATATGAACAATTATATAATACAAATAGTATTCAATTTCAAATTAATTTAATACAGTTGTTATTAACATATTTACAAAGAATAAATAATAGAGTTATTACTAAAATTACTATTTTAGATTTTAAAAATCCCGATGAACAACTCAAAACTAATAGTATATATAATAATTTAGTTCTTAATATGAACTCAGTAATAGATAAATTAATTAATAATAATATGGATTTTTATATACCAATTAAAATTCACGAAATACAAAATTTCCTTGATAACTTTACATCATATGAATTACAAATTAATCCAGATGGAGTTTATAATAATTTATTTATTAATTCTCCTGAATTATTTAAATTTTTTATTGATTTTATTCTTATTTATTTATTAAATATTTTTGCTGATTATGATGAATTACAATCTTTATTATTTAATGTATTTGACGTTTTATATTTTATTTATAATACTTATAATATTACTGATAAAAATATTGAATCTATCAAAAAGAAAATTGAGTTTGAAGAAAATAGACGTAGAACTGCTAAATATGATAGAATGTCTGATGAATCTAAACAGTTATATAAAGTATATCGTAATCTTGGATTAGGTAATATTTTTGGTGAAGGTCAGAATGATGATGATTTGAAAGATGTATCTGAAGAATTAATGACCGAAGTTAATATTGTTTCTGTTAAAGATATTATGCATTATTCTTCTGAATTTGATGATGGTGATGGTCAGGATAATGAAGAAACTTATGATTAAATAAATTATTTCATAACTTATTATTTGCGTAATTTTTATTTATAATTACTTGAATAATGTTTTTTTATAACCATAATTTTAACATATTTGTTTTTTAAAATTTTTTTAATATTCATAATTATGATAACAATTATTTTAATTAAAACCTGCTAAAATACCAAAAATAGTAAATAAATTTTACTTACTTTTCACATAAAAAACACATTTTTTAAAATGATTTTAGATTAGCAATTTAGGCAAATTAAAATCATTTTTTCAATTTTAATGACAAACTTTTTAATTTTTTTTGATTCCTGAATTATTTTTTATTTTATATGATATTTGATACTTATGTAAATATAATTCATACGTAAATCTATATATAATTATACGATAAATTTAGTTAGACTTGATTCATTTGATATAAGTAGATGCTTCCTGCATAATTATATATTGGACTAATCGCAATAACTAACTCATACGTAAATCTATATATTAATTATACGATAAATTTAGTTAGACTTGATTCATTTGATATAAGTCGATGCTCGCCGCATAATTAAATATGAAATTAATCGTAAAAACTATATTATTCGTCAATTACAATATAAATTAATTATATTTAAATCCATAAATTAAGTCTATTTACACTGATAAATTTATAAATAAATAATTTTAATTTTAGATAACAAATCATAAAATATTAATTAATAAAAAAGTATGTTTTAAAATCTATTTATTGGTAAGTCATGAAATGATTTTAGATTAGCAATTTAGGCAAATTAAAATCAATTTTTCATTTTTAATTGAAAACTTTATATTTTTTTTATTATCTTAATTATTTTATAATCTGTATGACAATTGCTACTTTTTATAAAATACAAGACATGTTTTGTTTAAACTAATGTTATATATATATTATTACATACTAGAATTATCATTAAAATAATAACTATATATCCATATATAATTAGAATGATATAATAGTCTATTTATACCGTAAATTAATTAATTAAATTTTTTTAATTTTAGATAACAAATTATAAAAAATAAATTAATAAAAAAGTATATTTTAAAATCTATTTATTAGTAAAACATAAAATGATTTTAGATTAGCAATTTAGGCAAATTAAAATCATTTTTTCATTTTTAATGGAAAACTTTATATTTTTTTTATTATCCTATAAAAATTTTTAATTTGTATGACAATTGCTACTTTTTAATTAAAAAATATTATTCTATATCCTTTAGACCAATTAATGTCGAATATATCCTATTTACTATATTTACAGTGGTTCATCAATATAAATATACGGTAATCTTAGTTATACTTGATTCAAAAAACATAAATCAATGTCCTACGGACTAATTAATGTCGAATATATCCTATTTACTATATTTACAGTGGTTCATCAATATAAATATACGGTAATCTTAGTTATACTTGATTCAAAAAACATAAATCAATGTCCTACGGACTAATTAATGTCGAATATATCCTATTTACTATATTTACAGTGGTTCATCAATATAAATATACGGTAATCTTAGTTATACTTGATTCAAAAAACATAAATCAATGTCCTACGGACTAATTAATGTCGAATATATATCATAAAATACTGATTTTATATTGATATAATTTATACCATTATAATATAAAATATTGTTATCATAATTAATAATAAATACTGAATTAGTATATAAAGTATGACCGAACATTATGGTAAAGAAATTTTTCATATAATTATGCTAAACTACAAAATTAAGTAAAAAAAATATAATGAACTTTCAGCAACTTATTTTAATTTTTTGAATTGATTTTAAGTTAGCAATTTAGGCAAATTAAAATCATTTTTTAAATTTTAATGGAAAAATTTATAATTTTTTTATAATCCATAAATAAAATTATACATTGAGTTTTTGAAAATATAAAATTATCAATATTATTTATAAAATAAACTATGACAGATATTATTTTAGAACATACATTTGAAAACGATTTAAGATTAGTTTATCAACAAAGAAAGAATTCATCAATATCATCTATAAATATATTTGTAGGAGTAGGTTCTAATTATGAAGAATTAAATATAAATAATGGTATGTCTCACTTTTTAGAACATATGTTATTTAAGGGAACAAAGAAATTTAAAACAGCGAAGGATATATCGATGTTATTTGACTCTTATGGTTGTTATATAAACGCATATACAGATAAAGAATGCACAAGTTATATAATAAAATGTGAGAGTGAATATTTAGATAAATGTTATCCAGTATTAGCAGATTTAATATTAAATACTGTATTTGATAAAGATGAATTTGAAAAAGAAAGACATGTAGTAGTCGAAGAATTAAAGAGAGTAGATGATAATCCAACAGCAAGAATAATTGATGAATCTTATAAATTTATGTTTAAAGATACACCATTAGGTTTATCAACCGGTGGTAGTCAAGACCAAGTATTAAATTTTAAATTAGAAGATGTTATTAATTTCTATAAAAAATATTATATAACAAGTAATATAGTGATATCGGTGTGTAGTAATTATGATTTTGATAAAATAAAAAGAATGATTAAATATTCGGTATTAGGAAGAGCAAAATCGATAAAAAATAATATACTATCTTTAAAAAATGAAAAGGTTATAAAAAATAAACAGATAGATGAATTTACAGATTTAAGAATAATAAAAAAAGATTTAGAACAAACTCATATAACAATTGGATTTAAAACAGTAGATATTTATTCAGATGAGACATATCCATTAGATATAATTAATGCAATATTGACTGGTAGTATGAGTAGTTTATTATTTATAAATTTACGTGAAAAATATGGATTGACTTATAATGTTGATATTGAACAATCACAATATAAATTAGGAGGTGCATTTATAATATTAACAAGTGTTGATAAAACAAGATTATTAAATTCAAAAGATGGTAAGGGTGCAATACCAGTAATAATTGATACATTAAATAAATTAAAAAAAGACGGAATTGAATTAAATGATTTTAAAAAAATTAAAGGTTATATGAATGGGACATTATCATTAGATTACGATGATTGTCTAAGTATATCAGATTCAAATGGTATTCAAGCAATAAATAATATTAGCCCAATAATAACTTTAAAAACATTATTAAAAATTTATGATAAAATAACCAGAAAAGATATAAATTATATCATAAATAAATATATTAATAAATCATTAATGTCCGTAGTTTTAATGGGTAATGATATAAATAAAGATGAAGTTATTGAAGAATTAAATAAATTAGAATAATCTGTAAATTAATCGCCTATTAAATACAATGGATATATAGTAATATAATATTTTAAAAATGTATGACATCCCTTCGACATTTATTACATTGAATTATATAGGATTACTGTAAAAGTCTAATAAATTAATTTATAAAAATCAAGACATTTTATAAATTAATTATAAATTTTAAAAAATTATTTATTTTGTTTCATCAAATAAAGAGTAAAACAACCAATACCAAAAATTAAAGATGATAATACTATCAAAAATCTATCTTCAACATCATTCATATTTAAAAATGATTCTTTACATGGTTGAACTTCCATATATCCAGGAACATCTTTCCCTTGCATTGCTGAAAATATTTTATCAGGTGATAGAGATAATACATCATTTGCTAAAGATGGAATAAAACCCTGTCCAAATGTAAAAGATTGATTGGTAAAAGTCTTAGTTAATTTTGGAGCAATTTTAAGTCCAGGAGTATTATTAATGAACGCATATCTATCAGCATAACATTCGTCAGATGTCCATGTGTGTCCTTGTTTTTCACATATATCTTTTGTTTTATATTTAGATTTAGGACAAGTTCCAACTTTAACAAAATAAGATGACGCTTCTTTCCCGACTAAACTATATTTTTTGAAAAATTTATCATCATATGGAGCTTTTTGTATATCTTTATTACGAATTTTATTACGTGTTTTGCAAAAAATTTCATTATTACCCTGGCATCCATATATAGGATAATCGGAATTAGAATCAGTTCCACCAGGGATAGAATCACTATTCGGATTTGGGTCAGTTAAATAAGCTTGTAATAATTTAAATGTAATTTTCAAATTATTTAAATATTGTTTACCATTTGGACTCGAACCGGTTGCTTTTGCGGAATAATTATTGTCGATAAAATTACCGTAATCCCAATCATAATTTTTCCATGGATAAACACTATTCTTAACAATAGGCATATTTCGCATTAGTTTTTCGAGAGCCATATTATGACATACAAAATCATTTTGACCATCTGTTTTACATATAGAACAATCTTCTAAATAAGTATCTAATGCGTTTTGTGCAATATTTATATTTGTAGAATTCTCTGATTTTAATTTTTCTAAAACTTTTTTTACTAATAATACTAAATCTGAATTATCACAATCAATTTTAGACATAATATAATATTTATACTTAATATAAATAACACATTATTTTTTAATTTAGTTATAAATGAAATAAATACATTATTTTTTAATTTAGTTATAAATGAAATAAATACATTATTTTTTGACTTTATAGAGATATACACTTGATAATAAAAATATAGATAAAGATATATAAAATATAATTTGTTCTGTTCTATTATTTGAATAATCATAAAATTTTTCAATAGATTGTTTTGTTATATTTGGACAAGGTTGAATAACATATGAATCTGAAATAGATTGTCCCATTAGACTAGCAAATATTTTATCAGGAGACATAATAGCTAAATCATTTGCCATAGTAGTGACTAAACCTTTGGTATTACTACCATTAAAAAATGCCTTTGGTGAGTTATCAACAAAAGCATAACGGTCCATTGAACAAGAACCTGTTCCTTTAGTTTTATCAATTGGTGTCCAAATATAACCTTTTTCTTTACAATCTTTTTCAGTGGTAATATCATCTCTTGGACAAGAACCAACTTTAAAATAAAAAGATGAACTATATTCCCCATCTAATTTTTTATCAAAAAATTTATCTTTGTTTGGTTTTTCTTGCTCTAGCATTCTTCTTACTTTTTGAGTTGTTCGACACATTGGATTATTTCTACATTCTTTTAAATAAGGATAATCACTGTTAATATCATCACTAGCTGGTTTAGATTTTTCATTTGGTATCGGGTCAGTAATAAAACCATCTACTAGCTTTGAAAATGCATTTGCATTTTTTCTTAAACTTTGTAAAGAACCATCAGTTGTTGCTCCAGTATTTTCGACTGAATAATTATTTGAAACATAATTACCATAACTCCAATCGTAATTTTTCCAAGGATAAATATCTTTTACTTTTTTAGGAAATCTTCTTATTAAATTCGATTCGGCTTGTTCTAAACAATTACGGTCATTACGACCTTCTGATGCACAAATACCACATTCGATTTTATATTGTTTAAGAGCGTTATCCATTATATTAATTTCATCATTCGAAAAAGGTGATATAGATGATAAATTACTTGAATCTTTTTTTTCACGAAATTCATCTAAAATATTTATAAAATTATTAACAATCTCTGAATTATTACAAGTAGCTTTGGGTGTAATACAATTTTTATCATAACTCATTTATTATTATATAAATTTATTTTTTATTGATAAACATTTTAATTAATAACACACCAGATATAATTGAAATAATTGGCAATAATGCGAACCAATTCACTTTTGGAATATTATTCCTATCATTATTATTACTTACGAAATCTTCAACACATGGTAATTGTCCGGAACCATCGATAGTTTGTCCAGATAAAACACTCATTAATTTATCTGGCGACAAATTTAAAATGTCATTTAATACACTAGGAACCATACCATTTTTACCCAGAAATCCTTTAGAAGAATTATCAATATAACTAAATCTGGGTTTAAAACAAGAACCATCATCTCTATGCTCTCTTATTTTTAATCCAGTTGATTCATCATAATCTTTTTGTTTAACATGTTTGTCTAATTCACCAGTATCATTAGTATTTGGAATCCAAGAAAATCCCATATCAGAACATTTCTTTTTAGTTTTTATTTTTGTAGGACAACTGCCGGTTCTTATAAAATATGAGCTAGAATGTTCGCCTGTAGTTGGAAATAAACATTCTGGATAATCTTTACGAAAAGATGGATATGGTAATTCACTACTTAATACTTGAGTTTTATTAGATAATTCTACTCTTTTAGTATCTTCCTGAATAATATCACTTACTCCAGCATACATATCTGACGATGGAAATTTATCATTAATAAGAGCTTTACCGAAATTAGCAAACTTTAATGGTGCAGTAATTAATGTATCCATAGTAGGAGCATTAGTAATACCCATGGAATAAGGATTATATTTGAGTTTTGCAGCAGTTTTATAATCAAAATCGTAATTTTGTAATGGATAAATAGTTTTATTATCCATATTTTTTATTCTTGATTCATATAATGGTATATATTTACGTTCTGTATCTTTTAAACTATCATTTAAAGCATTTTTGGTAAATTCATTAAGAGTATCTCTATATTTATTAGCGGATGGACATCTTTCAGGATTATCCCAATTTTTATTCCAACTGCATTCACTATTTCTATATTTAGAATTATCATCTAATAACTTATTTAAACTCATTTAATATTATCAAATATAAAAATATATATTTAAAAAGATTTTTATTAAGTAATAAATATAAAATGAAAATTGTATTTTGTTTACCAGGCCGTCAATATTCAAATAATTTTTTAGTTAGCTGGACAATGGTATTAGTTAATTGTATTAAAAATGGACATGAAGTTATTATTTCTCAAAATTATTCATCCGTTGTTCATTTCGCACGTGCATTATGTTTAGGGGGTGATGTTTTAGCGGGAATAACTCAAAAACCATTTCAAGGGAAATTAGATTATGATTTAATATTTTGGATAGATAGTGATATGGTATTTTCAGATATTGAATTTAATAAAATATTAGAATCACCACATCAAATTACAAGTGGATTATATCGTATGTCAAATGCAACACATTTTGCAGTTGTAAAAGAATGGGATACAGAATATTTTAAAGAAAATGGTTCATTTAAATTTTTATCAGTTGAAGATATGAAAAAATACAAAGAAAATAAAGAAGCACCTAGATATATGGAAGTTGATTATGCTGGTATGGGGTGGATGGCTATTAAAAAAGGTGTAATTGAAAATATAAAATATCCATGGTTTTACAGACCAGCTTATAAGATGGATAAAGATGGGGTAATTATATCAGATATGTTAAGTGAAGATGTATCTTTTTGTAAAAATTTACAAGAGTCAGGATTTCAAATAATGATTGATACTGAAGTTATAGTAGGTCATGAAAAATCTATTGTATTATAAATATTAAAAAAAGATAATGAATTTTTTTTAATATCTATATTTTTTCATTTATATTTTTGATAAAACTATTAAAATCATTAATTATATTTTTTTTAAAGGAATCTTTTAGTGAATTATTACCATATGTTTCCATATATTTAACTATATCTAATTTAAATGTAGCGAACGCATTATCATATCTATTAATAAGTGCAACTTCTTTAGTTTCATCATTACTATTAATAAGTTCATCTGCCAAAATATTAAATTGTTCATTATATAAATTTTCAATTATATCATATAATTCTAACCCAAATAATGCGAGTTTGTTATTATTTATTTTTGTAATTAAATCAAGACATTCAGTTAATAAAACACCTATAGCTAAATTTGTTAATGACTCGCCGAATAATTGTATAGATGGTGTATGGTCTTTAAAATATTCGGATACTAACTTAGATTGAACATTTTTTTTAAAAACTATAGTATATGCATTCATTGCAATAGAATACAGATAATTAGCTAATGTAAATATTAATATTTTTTCATCTCCTAAATTAGGATTTTTACTTAATGAATCCAACACACTATACATATACGTATCTTTTGGTGATAAAATATATAAAATACATGATAATAATTTCTGTTTAGAATAGTTTTTTTGTTGAATAAATAATTTAGAAAATTCGAAAGGAATATCAGAAATAGACATAATATTATTAAATATAATAATTATTAAAAATTTATTTTATAAACTAAATATTTTTTATAATATAAATTTGTTTATCATACATATATTATCTAAAAACTTAAATTCCTATAAATTATCAAATAAAATAGGCGATATTAAAGTGTAAAAATAAATTAAATTACATAATGGTTATAATCGATGCGAATCAATATTTAATATATAATTATGCTTGATTATTTGTAAAAACATAAATTATCATATATAATAAGTGATGATTAATTGTAAAAATAATATTTAAACAGTTTCTTTATTCATTTCAAGATAATGTTCTTGAACAGAAGTAGATAAATAAATAGTAATTTCATCAATTATAATATTTTTACCAATATGTTTATGATACATATCTCTAAATTTATTTATTGAATTATTAAATATCAAATATGCATCATTTAACCCATAACTAAGTATAAAATTTGGTGTAAAATAACCCTCCGCCTTTCTAATAGTATCCTGTGTAATATCATCAAAATCATCAAATATTTGAAATGCTAAGCCATAATTATATGACATTTCATCGATAATTGATTCATTAAATTCATAATTACCCAATATAAATCCACATAACATACATAACTTGAATATAGTCGTAGTTTTTAAATTTAATATCTCCATCAATCCTTCCTTACTGGAATAAGTATCAATAAATTCTTTTTTATTAATACCAGGCATAATCGGACATAAATCCAAAAATTGTCCAGTGCAAGCACCTAACATTCCCATATTTTTATAAATTACACTTAATATACGCTTAGTTACTTCGGCATTTTTATCGAAAGAATCATTATTTTTAAATATGTTATTTCTTATTAATTTAATACAAATATACCATCCATAACCAACAAATAAATTAGCTTGTTTTTCACCAAATTTAATATGGAATGCATCTTTTCCTCGACGGATTGAATCATTGTCCATACAAGGTAAATCATCTAATACAAGACTAATTGTATGCAATAGTTCTAATGATAAACACATTTCATAAATAAATTCTTTATAAGTATTATCAGGTGCCGATTCTAATATACAAAAAAATAAAATGGGTCTTAATCTTTTTCCACCATCTAATACATAATCAAACATTTCTAATATTTTTGGATTTGATATTTCTTTTTTTAAAATCTCTTTAAATTTTAAATCAATTTCAGATTTTAATAAATTGAATTGTTTCATAATTATTATATATAAGTATTATTCTGATATTAGTTAAAATAAATTAACGAATTTATAAATGGTTAATATAGTTTTAATAGAAAGATTTGATAAATTTGTAATAATTACAAAATTATATTAAATAAAAATGGAAGATTTAGAAGAAAAATCAATCAAACCACAAAAATACTTTTCTATTACAATAATCGATAGAAAAGATACTGAAGAATTACTATCTAAATATGTAAATAATAATGTATATATTTTGAGACATAAAAAAAATGATAGTTTTAAAACACCTGAAAGTATATGTGTAATTAGCTATATTTCTAATATAACTAATGAATATATGCATCATGTTTTATCAGATTCAGATTATATTAAATCAATTGAATATATTGAAAGTTTAGGTTATACTCAATTAAAAATTTAATATAATTGTTTTTTATTATTATATATATTATAATAGGAAAAGATAATGCAAAGAACCTAAAAGTCCATCTAAAAATAATAATAATAATAATAAAACACCATATTCACATAATAAAAAATTAGTAGGAGGTGTCTTTAATATAAATAAAGAACAGTTAATAGCCTAGTAAATGAAGGATATGAATGTTAATAACAGTTATTTTTTAAATACAGATGGTGTTATTTCATATCCAATATTTAATAATGGTTCTGTTAATATAGATGAATTATAAATTATTTGAAATTATAATATAAAGATTTTATTAATTAATTAAAATTAATATAATGGTTTATACATTAGAAATTTTAGCAGATAATTCTGAAATTCGTGATTTTTATACAAAACGTGCTAATCATGCATCTGATTCCGGAGTTGATTTATATTTTCCAGAAGACCACAAAATTACATGTTTTGCATGTTTAAAGATTAATATGGGTATTAAATGTCGTATGGTTGATGAAAAAGGTAATACTGTTCCATATTATTTATATCCAAGAAGTAGTATTAGTAATACACCTCTTATATTAGCAAATTCGGTCGGTATAGTAGATAAGGCCTACAGAGGTAGTATAATAGCAGCATTGCGTTATGTTCCAGATTTAAATTATAAAATGGAATTACCGGATTCATTGGTTAAAATCAACTTACCAGTATATGAAGTAAAACGAGGTGAAAGATTATTACAGATATGTGGACCGGATTTATCACCTTTAGCAGTAAGATTAGTAGATTCATTAGATGAAACTGAAAGAGGTGATGGTGGATTTGGAAGCACAGGTAAATAAATAATGAAAAATAATAAAAAAATTTGAATTATAAAATTATTTTATTATTTTTATATAAAAAGTTAAAATGAGAGCTAATATTTTTGTAGTAATAAATACATTTTATCAAATGACAAATTTGGGTGGATTTCCAGTAACAAAAATACGTTTTATGTCAAATGATTTAGATAGATGTCGTGATTTTTATGTTAAAATACATGATGAAAGCGATTTTGATAGACATTTAATTCACTTAGATAAAGTTTTATGTGCTATACCAATGAATAGAGATACAGAAGCGGATGATTTTGAAGAAGAAGTTATTGAATTTGAAGATTTTAATAGGACACCTAGATTAACTGATGATTTTTCAAATCTTAGCTTGAGAGATAATGACCAAGTTAAAATTGAAATTGTTGAAAATAAAGTGTTAAGCAAACAAGCACAAACTGAACTTAAAAATAAATTAACTTATATAAATTTAGATAATGAAGATAGTTTATATATATCTGATAATTAAATTTCTATAACAGTATTTGTTTTTTTATTTTTTTTTATAGTATTAATGATTTCATTATATTTATTAATTGCATCACTTGATGAAACATATCTAGCAGTTAAAAATTTATTATCTTTCTCATTCGATAATGTAAATACAATTTTATGATTATCAGCTTCTCTTTCTAAATCAATAGATTGAATTTGCGATAATGGAACTAATTTATTCTGAGATGCAAATGACCATTTTATAGGTGTATTATGTAATAAAGTAGTTGAATTTGGTAATATAATTTTATGTAAATTAAAAAATATCCTATTAGCCATTTTTGAGAATTAATATTTATTTTTAATAATAAATATAGCTTTAAATATTTATTTAGATATGATATAATTTATTTATATTTATTGAATTTTTCTTTTACTGTAAAAAAAGTTAATGCATCCTCAATATTTTTAAATAAATAATCTACATGTTTTTCTTTTTTAGATGTATTTGGACATATTAAAATAGTATTCCATTTGAATTTATCCTTGGCAGTTTTTAAATTTATAGTTTGGTCTTCAAAAAAATAAACATTTTCATTCGGTTTAATTCGAAATAATTTACTCGCGGTTTTATAAACAGACGGTTCGGGTTTCATTTTATTATCTATCATGTCAGTGCTTAATATACCGTTAAATAATTCAAAAACACCAAGACGCTTAAGAACTTCTTCTGCATGTGGATAAGTAGCATTAGTTAAAATATATTTATTATATTTTACATTATCTAATAGTTGTTTTAATTGTTTTTTTTCTTTAAAAGAATTATAATAAATTCGTTCATTATTAGATTCAGTGCAATCTTTATCTGAATATAATGTAAGGTCTAAGTCAAAAACAAATTTTACCATATTAACGTAATATTATATAATATAAAAATAAAAATTATATTTATTTAAAAACGTGTTAAATATAAAAATATAAAATAGATTAAATTTAAAGAATTTTAAAAAAATGTTAAATAATAATATATTTTTAATGGACAAGTTGAATATTTTTATGGATAATACTATTGAATCCGAACCAATTTTACAGGACAATATGGAGCGTTTTGTTTTATTTCCAATTAAATACCCTGAAATATGGAAGGCATATAAAAGAGCAGAGAGTTCATTCTGGACAAATGAAGAAATAGATTATTCGAAAGATAAATTTGACTGGGAAACCAAATTATCCAACAATGAAAAATATTTTATTAAACATATTTTAGCATTTTTTGCTGGTTCAGATGGTATTGTTTTGGAAAATATTAATTTAAATTTTGCAAATGAAATTCAAATACCAGAAGCACGTTGTTGGTATGGTTTTCAAGCTGCTATTGAAAATATTCACTCAGAAGTATACTCAACATTAATTGATAAATATGTTGATGATAATAACGAAAAAAAAGAATTATTTGGTGCAATCCAAAATATTCAATGTATTAAAAAGAAAGCGGAATGGGCTATGAAATGGATGAACCAAGAAACAGCTACTTTTCATGAACGTATCGTAGCATTTTCTATTGTAGAAGGTGTCTTTTTTTCCGGAGCATTTTGTGCAATTTATTGGTTAAAGAAACGTGGATTAATGCCAGGTTTAACATTTTCAAATGAACTAATTAGTCGTGATGAAGGTATGCATACCGATTTTGCAGTCTTAATTTATTCAATGTTAAAAAATAAATTAACTAAAGAACGTGTATATCAAATAATTAAGGAAGCAGTTGATATTGAAAAAGAATTTATTAATGATGCTATTCCGTGTGCAATGATTGGTATGAATGCTACATTAATGAGTCAATATATTGAATTTGTTGCGGATAGATTATTAGTTCAATTAGGTTATCCTAGAATATTTAATTCTGAAAATCCATTTGATTTTATGCAATTAATATCAATGGAAGGAAAGACAAATTTCTTTGAAAAAAGAGTTAGTGAATATAGTTTAGCAGGTGTATCAGATAATTTAGATAAAAAAGATGATTCAATCGATTTTGATGCCGATTTTTAAAAATTTGATTTTAATTAAAATAATAATATTGTTCGATTATACACACAATGTCATTATTTAATAATTCTATTATAAAAAAGAATAAGGATTTTATAGTTTATAATTATAAAAATATTTATGAAATTGCGTTTGGTAAGACTCAATTAGGAAATGATAAAATAATTGATTTATATCAAGATGTAAGAAATGATTGCTTTTGGTATCATTTATATTATGATACTAGTGCTCATTTAATTATTTATAATAAATCTGAAAAAACTATACAAACAAATGATGAGAATACTATTCTAGAATATTTTTATCCAAAAGATAAAATTATTTCAAAATCTAAAAAACCTATAATTATGAAATGTTTATTATCTGATATAAAAAAAACTAAAATACTTGGTATGGTTAATTTTTCAAATGAAATAGTTATTAAAGTTTAGAAATAAATTTTATTTTTATAAAATTTGATTATTGTTGTTTATATTTTAAAGATTATAAAAAATGAATGGACAAAATAATATCAAATTGAATTTAATAAATTATATTAATAATGAAGAATATGATTTATTTAAAGAATATATTAAAAGTCAAATAAATTTAATAGATAAAACTGATTTATTTTATATTAATCTTATAAATAGAATTATATTAAGAAACAATAATATTAAAATTCATAAGCAAATTATATTATTATTACTAGATTTAGGTTTTAAATTTACTAATAAACTATTATTGCAAAATATATGCTATAATGTATATGAAAAATTTATAATTAAACTTTATAAAAAATATAATATTAAATTTGACGATAATGATTATAAAAATATTGAAAATAATTGTTTATTTGAATTAATAAAAGCTATTTATAAAAAAGAAGGTTTTACTAAAAATATATTGAATTTTTATGATAAACATTATAAATTATTAGACTTAACATTACCAAGTATATATAAAAAATTATTTAAAATAGATTTAAAAGATTACAGTCGTTTAAATTTATTAATAACTGCTAAAAAGAATGATTATAAGAGGAAAATTGATTTGATTAGTGAATTAACACCATTTTATAAGGATATTGGTGATATTATTTATGAGTATCATTTATAAAATAAAATTAATTATTTTAAATAATACTATTACATAAAGATTATTTTTTTTAATTAGATTATTAATAAATAATGGAAATATTAAATAATAATTCACCTCGTTCTATACAACCAAATTCTGAAATTAAATTATGGAATCATCAATTAGCTATGTTAGATAAATGCAAACGAATAGAGACTTTAAATAAATATGGTATAATGTCTGATTCAGCGGGGTCCGGAAAAACATATGTCATTTTAGCTTTATTACAAGAATCAATACAAAATAATCCAAAACAAACTAATTTAATAGTTGTCCCTCATAACATATATAAACAATGGAATGATGCAATTAATTTATTTTTTAATAAATCACCAATTAAATTTAGTAGTTTTATAGAATATTCAGATATTATAGATTTATATCATGATGATTCGAAGCTAACCAAATCACAAATTATTTTAACAACTACAATTTATTATACTCAAATATTAACATCTTTATGTAGTTCTGAAAATAAAAAAATTGAAAGAATTATTTTTGATGAAATCGATTTTGTAAATACTACTATTAGTTCTATAAATAGTAAATTAAAAAATACAAGCACATATTCAAATATATCAGATGCTAAAAAGGGTATTAATACTATAATTTCAAAAATAATCTGGTTTATATCAGCATCATTTAGTAAAGAATATAATGGAGGATTTAAAATTACAGATGAAGAATTAAATTTAATGACATGTAAATGTTCATCAGAATTTATAGATGAAAGTATAATTTTAGAACAACCAATTAAATATAATTATATATGTAAGGATAGTTATATTGGTATTTTATATAGTATTTTAACACAAAAACAAATTACAAAAGTAAATGCATTAGATTATAATTTTGATTTTAAAAATATTTCTAAAACCCCTAAAAATGATAAGGATTTATTAATGTATTTAGTAGAAGATATTATTATTAGTTTAGATAAAGGTAAAGAAATTTTAAAATCAATAAACAATAGTATAATAAATGGAAATTCTAAGTTAATTGAATTTACAAATAATCCTGATTTTGATTTATATAATGAATTTGAATCATATACACAGCTTATACTTGAAAAAGGTCCTATTACTGACCCAGAACATAAAGAATTATATAATAAAATAAATTCAGTAATTTTATTAATTCAACAAAAAGAAAGTTTAGAAAAAGAAATAAATAATAATGAAATTAAAATAAAAAATATAAATGAACGTTTAAAAGAATCAAATATGTGTTCTATTTGTATGTTAGAATTTGAATCATTAGATTATAAAGTTATAACTAAATGTTGTCAAAATAGTTTTTGTAATTCTTGTATTGAAAATATAAGAAAATCTGAAAAATACACTCAATATCATATTAATTGCCCTATGTGTCGTTCATCTATAAATATAAAAGATGATACGGACGATATAATTGTTATTAAACTTAAAATGGATGATATATCAAACAATACTATATGTAATAATATTAATTTAGAACAAACAAAATCTAATCCAGATAACTATATACGTAGAGATGATAAAACTAAAATAGAGATTTTAGAAGAGATATTAATAAACAAAGGAGATAATTTCAAAATGATTATTTTTTCAGATTATGATTTTATATTTAAACAAATTAAAGATAAACTAAGAGAATTAAATATAAAATTTACTGCATTAGACGGTGGTAATATTAATGACCTTAATAAAACAATAACTAATTATAAAGATAAAAATTATAATGTCTTAATGTCGAATTCGTTTATGTATGGTTGTGGTATGAACTTAGAAAATACAACAGATATTGTATTAATTCATAAAATTAATTCTTCGTCTAAATATAAACAAATTATTGGTAGAGCTCAGCGTCCAGGTAGAACTTCACGTTTAAATATATATGAATTAGTTCATGAAAATGAATTAAATAATGATATTATAATAGATGTTCAAATGGAAACATCTGAATCAATTATGAATCAATTTAATTCTGTAAATATGGATTCAGTATTATTAAATAATAATCAAAGTAATGTCATTACAACTACACCAGTTGCTATATATAATTTGCAATCTGATTCTTCGAATAATATGTTTGCAATAAATAATTTACCATCTACAATTACCACCAATTCATATAATACAACTCAAATTTTTTTGGATAATAATAATCATTTTAATGGTTCTAATAGCACATTATCATTAAGCACTTCTAATAATTTAGTAAATCAAATCCTAGAATCATCTGATAAAAATAAATGTATAATATCATAATTAAATTTGATTAATTTTTATTTATTATATATTTAATTATAAAATAAATAGAAATGAATGATTTTATTAATTATTACTTTAATGTATTAAATAAACCTATTGAAACAAATGGATTTTATACTGGATATTCATATGAAGAATTTAATCGTATGAGACGTAAGCCGAATAATCAAATTTCAATATCAACCGATATTCATAATTATGGTGTTGAACATATTGAAGAATTTGGTGGTAATATGGATTTGGTATCATTATTTAATGATTTATCATTAAAATATAGAGCAAAAGATGTTATAAAAGTAATAAGTGATTATCATTTATTTGGAAGTTATAGTTTGACAAAAGAAATATTAAATTCAGGTGATTTTGAATTAATAAAAGTATTTATATTATCAAATAGTTTATGTTATATACATTATAATTTATTAGAAGATTGGTTTTATAAAACAAAAGAATCAATAAATAATTTAAAAATATTAAAATTATTATGTATAAAATATTTCAATGTTTCATCAAAAGAAAATCAAAATAAAATAAATACAATAGGTAAAAATTTAACAAATGAATTATTTAATAATTATATATCAAATATCTAAGTTTATTATATATTATAAAAAAAATGCAAATTGATTATAAAAAATTTATAATAATGGCAATAATTTTAACTATTATTGATTTATTTTTTATAGGAATAGTTACGAATTCATTATGGAAAATTAATGTAGAAGGTATTCAAAAAACACCTTTAAAAGTAAATGGATTATATGGTTTATTATCTTATATTTTTATTTGGATAATATTGTATTATTTTATTGTTAAAGATGCAAATAAATCAAATATAAAAACGAAGGTGTTTGAAGCTTTTTTATTAGGTTTTTCAGCATATGCAATATTTGATTTTACAAATTTAGCAATATTTACAAATTATAAATTATCAACTGCATTAATTGATATGACATGGGGTGGATTAGTATTTTTAATAACAACTTATTTAATTGTGAATTTAATATAAATAATTTTTTATATTAAATAAAAAATATTATTTTTTTTATTATAAATTTCTATATTCGTCTGGTATTTCTTTAGGATAATTACTTGGATGGTCATAAAACCATGTATAATCTTTATCACAACAGTCATTATCTACACAATAAACTTGTCCATGATTTACTTTTACACAATAATTAATTTTATTACAAACACTACATATACCAATACCATCTTCTTCAATATCCAAATCTGAATTATATCCATTAAAACTATCGGATGATTCAGTTAAAATAGGCTTTGCAGAATTCCATTCTTTTAAGATATCTGCTTTAAACTTATATCTTTGCTCATCAGTGCCTCTTTTATTTTTAATAATAAGTCTTTCTTGTTTGCATTTTTCGAGAAATTCATTAATTGAATTATTTTGTTGTATTTTTAAAGTAGCTTTTTCATTTTCTTTAATGGTAATATTAATATGTTGTCTGCACATATTATTATCACCAGATACTTTTCTATTACAATTTTTGCCTTTTTTAGTAATAGATGCACATAGATTTAATTCCGAATTCATTTTATATTTTTTGTTTGATAATATATGAATAATAATATATTATCAAATTTATTTATAGTAAATGGTAGTTAGAATTTGCAATATAAGCATGTGGTAAATTTGGTTGAGATATTTTTAATGCATGAGCTGATGGAGTAATAGATTGAGATGTTGGTAATGCATGTTCCATTGCGATAGATTCAAATAAGAATGGATTTTGTGGTCTAGAATTACATCCAGAACTGAATCCTTCAATATTATTTATAGGATTATTATTTCTATTAGTAAAATGTTCATGACCTCCAGAACTATGACCCCCTATTGACATTGATGAACTATGAGAACCTGATGGACTAGATACATGAATACTAGGAACAGTTGTTGGTTTTAATGATGGACCCATATTAGGAATTTGAGGTAAATGTGGTTGTTGTGTTGGAGGTCTTGGTCTATCATGGTCGTGGTTATAATCTGGTTTATGATGAGGATAATATGGTCTATAATAAGAACCGGATGAACCGCTTCCATACCACCACCATGGATACCATGTAGTAGGATTCCACCATATCCATGGTTCAGGTTCAACTAATACAGTTGTTGTAGGTGAAGTCGCAATTGGTTGAGAAGAAGATAAACCATAATTGTATGCAATTAAAATAATAACTAAAATAGCTAAACTAGCTACTATATAAGTTTGTGTATCGTTCATTTATATAATAGACAAATATATAAATAAATGATATTAATAAATAAAATATATTTTTTAATTTTCATCATCAGATTCTATAAAACAATATTCTTGTTTTAATGTTTTTTTATTATTTTTCATATCTTTTTGAACTAATTTTAATAAAGCCATTTTATTCATACCTTCAATATCTTCAACAACATTTTCATCATCTTGTTCTAAATCAGATTCATCATCTGAATCTTGTTGTATATTTACTTGGCCTCTTTTAAATTCTTTTTTTTTATATGTTTTATCTAATTGAAAATCAAATGATGCTTCATTACTATTATTATCCGATTTAATATTTAATTCATAAACGTCATAATTAAGTTTTTTATATACTTTTTCACGTTTAGAATATTGGCGAGGAAATACTGAAAATCCATCTACAATATCAAATGCGACGGGCATTCTTTCATGTGCTTTACGAATAATACGACCGATAGATTGTTCTATACTAGATTTTGATGTAGTAAAAACAGCCGCATCTAAATCAGGAATATTTAAACCTTCTGAACTCATTGGATAAGTTCCTAAAACAACATCCATTTTAGCGGATATATCTAAATCTTTTTGTTTCATACCACCAACATAAAAACCAACTGTAGCATATTCTTTAACCATATTATAAATAACATTTAGATGGTCTCTTCTATCACTAAGAACTAAGATATGTCTTTTATCAGCTACTAATCTTTTAATAATACAATTAATTAGTATATTTCTATTTGTAAAATTAACAATATTAGTAACCATTCTAGGGACACATACTTTACCATAAACAGATAATTCTTCACTTGAATATTCTGGATTATTATCTTTAAATCTGATTACATTCACTCTAACTTTACGGTCATCGCGTTTATCTATTCTATAGATCATTGGACCTAAAAATAAGTTCATTACTTTTTGTAATCCATCAGCTCTATTTGGCGTTGCTGATAACCCAATTGAATACCAACAATTTATTTTCGGTAATGCTCGAGAAAACACTTCGGCACTTATATGATGACAATTATGCACAACAGCACCATTATCGGAAGTTCGACTACATATTATAAAATTATGATTATCTTGGACTTCAATATCATATACTTTTTTATCGATATTATCAATATAATTAATTTTATCAATTTTAAGATATCCTGTTGTATTATTAGATATGATTAAATTATTTATAGACAAATTTTTAGCTTTAACCCAACCATTTGTTGTTAAATATTTATGATTATAAGTGCTTTTAAAAATATGATTTTCGCAATGTAATTCAATTAATTTATCATTGTCTCTTTCCCATGAATATGTTAATTTTTTCCATTCAAAGGATTTTAGTTCTAAATTATAGGATTTTATTAATAATGTATCTGATTCATTATTTTTCCAATAATTATATAAATCACCAATTTGAATATTACCTTTATTTGTAATAACATTTTGGTCATATGGAAAACATTCATCAATTGCAACTGTACCAAAAGAATCAAATAAATCATCAGGATAATCTTTCATAGATAAACTCTGAAGCATCCCGATAACAATATCTTTATTTTCAATATCAATCTTTTGTCCTTGAATTGTTCCAATACGAGCCCCTGGTAAGAAATTTTTAATTTCGCCAATCCATTGGTTTAATAAGAATTCTTTATGAACGACGACGAGTGCCTTTCTACCTAATAATGATATTAAATTAATAGCACAAGCTGTTTTACCAACACCACATGGAACAGATATTAATCCACCATTTGATTTAGTAGTTAAACAACCTTCTTTATCAGTAGTTGATTCAATATATGCATTTATAATTGGAACTTGGGTTTCTTTCATAGTGCCTTTAAATGTAAGATTAATTGAATCACCTTTGGTAATTTTAATTTGGTCCGGTTCGCCAAAATGTTCGAAGCCATAATGCTTAGGAACATATAACTTATTATCATTTTCTAAATATATAGGAAATGGTCTAGCATTATTGCCGAAATCTTCAGGGATATATGGAAGCATCATTAAATCATTTTTAACTTTTTCGATTTGTTCAGAAGTAAAATATTTTTTAATTAATGTATAACCTTTTTTACCATAAATGGTTTTAATTTGTTTTTTATTTTGCATTAGTTAGGTGTTTATATATATATTAATTATATAATTATTATATTTTTATCAAATTTAGATAAAATAAAAATAAGAAAAACCACAATATACATTTATGATAATTATTTAAAGATTTCTCAAATATAATAGATTGAGGCGATGATGTACTAAAGTGGTTAATAGGCTTGCCTGCTAAGCAAGTGCTCTCTGAGCGCGTGGGTTCGAATCCCATCATCATCGTAACCTCGTTGAAAATATACTTAGAATATTAAGTAGTATTCTAAATATATTAAAAATAAAATTTAAATCAATCACTGAATTTATTTCATATTATCAATCATTAATTTATAAACTTTTAATTTATCACTATCAAACGTAAATGTTTGAGCAATATCATTTATATATTTTGATTCAATTTTATTATATTTTAAATAATCATTTAACATCATTTTTCTATGACTATCAAATGACATAGATTTAAGTATATCTATTAATTTGTCATTTTCAATATTACTATAATCTATTTTTTCATTTGAATTTTCTGGATATACTTTTTTACCATTTAAATATGTTATCGTTTTTTCGGATTTATAAAATGGAAATTTATATGTAATTGTAGTTAAAGTAGTTTCATCTGAATGACTTGATTGGATTAAACCCATTATTAAATTTTATATTTAAAATATAAATAATATTGTAAATATCAAATTTTTATTAACTTGAGTTTTTTTATTTAATAGCAATTAATAAAGAATTATCATAATTATTATTACTATTTGGAATTGTTATCATAATACTAAAGTCTAATTTTAATTGATTACATAAATCTAAACTATTAAATGCATTAATTGTTGTTGGACAAAGGTCTTCAATAATATATAATCCACCCTTTTTAAGTTTATACAAACTATTTGTCATAAATAAATAATTTCCATTAAATTCATGCAAACCGTCATCTATAATTATATCAAATTCTATATCACGCATATTCGACCACATATCATTAATTAATAGTGGATTAGTTTGGTCTGTAAAATAAGTTGTTATTCTATCTGTTTTAAATAATATATCTTTATCAATATCTGCACCATATATACGTGTATCTTTATTATAAAAATACTCAGACCAACCATATAATGAAGCACCAGGCTTACCATTTACACCCATATTAGATGGTAATGAAGTATTATTAGAACCTAATCCTAATTCAAAAATATTTATTGGTTTATCTCTAATATGATTAAATACTTTATCATAAAAGGTTGTAAAATTATGCCAACCTAAACCCTTATCACTACCATATTTTTTCATAATATGACAACATTCAGTGGTATCAGTATAAAATTCAGTTTTAATTAAATTTAAAATAGTTTCAATCTTAAACATTATAAATAATATACAAATAATCTTTTTATTTAAAGATAAATTTAATAATTAATTATAATTTTAAAATGAATTTAATTAATAATATTAAAGATAAATTATACAATATATATAGTTTTTTTATTAAAAATAATAAAAGAGAAATATTATTTAATCACAGTTTTGATTATATTAATAATAATTGTTTAAATAATGGATATAATTGCACAATTATAGAGTTAGATAGTAAATCTGGATTAGAATTAATTTCTAATGGAATATTAATTACCTTTTTACCTAGAAATAATGAAGAAAAAATAAAATATAGTAAATTTATAACAGAATTAATACAAAATTCTATTAATAATAATCAATTATTAGGTAAAAATAAGATAATAATAAAAATTGGATTAAATAATACATTAGTTTTTACAACATATAATTATGATATTTTAGGTAAATTAAGATATTATATAGAGAATTTGGATAAAACATATAATTTAATAATTGTAACAAATGCAGATTTTTAATAATTGAATTTAATTAAAATTTTATCTATAATATAATTATATAGATAGAATGTTAAACGTATTAGAAAAATTTTATTCAGATGTTTGTGGTAGTAAAAAGAAAGAAGAATTTCAACCAAATGGTATGCCAACTGTCTCTGGTTGGTCATCATTACCAATGATTTTAGCATTAGTAACTGTATTAATTTTACAATTATTAATTGGTAAATGGTTATGGAATACTTTTTTAGTAAAAGCTGTAACTATTGTTAATCCATTAAAGAGTGCAATTGATGTATTAGCATTATCATTATTAGCTCGTTTAATATTAGGTTAAATAAAAATATTGATTTGAAATATATATAATTTTTTAATCAACATTTTAGATTATTATTATCTTGGAATATGTTAAATATGAAAGATAAATTATTTATGTATTTATCAATAATTTTTTTGGTAATTTTAGTTTTATTACATATTTATTATCGTCGTCAATCTAATGTTTTAGATAGATTAGAATCAAAAACATATAATTTATTTACTGAAAAACTAAAACTAAAACCAGAATTAAAGACAATTGATTTAGAATTAGTATTAAAAGAATATAATCAATTATTAAAACCTATTTATATTGAAAATGTAGTAAAAAAATATCATTATTCAAAAGGTAATATAGATACACAATTAAAAGATACATCTACAGATATTATTAAGGAGATTTTTAATGTTATAAATACCTATTCTTTAAATAAATTTAAATTTTATGATATAGAAAATATTACTGAATTTAAGAATAATGCAAATAATAAATTGATACAGGTTCAATTTTTAATTCATGAAGTAGAAAAGCATTTTACAAGAAAACTTAATTTAGAGTATATTATTCATAATGATAATACTTTATCCGTAAATGCATTAAATTTTGTTTCAGAAACAAATACAATAATGTCTAAACCTGAAAATAAAGTCTTAGAAGTTAAAAAACAAAACTCAAAAGATTATTATGATAATATTCCAAGAACAATATCATTTTCATGGAACTCAACTATTCATCCTTTTTATTATTCATATAATAAATCTTTACCAGCTTGGATTCAAATATCAGGACAATTTAAAAATGATATAGAAACATTACATAAAGTTTGTTATACACAAGAACCATGTAAATATGATTTAGATAAATGGGATACACATGGTGTAAATAAACAATCTAAATTAAAAGAGAATTGTAATATAATTAATCATAGTGATAGGATATTACCAATGGAACCATATATTAATCCAACACTATTCTCAATAGATAGTTAAATTAAGAATATTATTTTTTAAAATGAATAAATAATATTATTTTATATTATAAATGAAATCTACACAAAAAAGACAATCTCAAGAAAGAAGACGTTCTCAAGATAGACGTAGAAGACAACAACGTGGTGCGGGTTTATTTGATTTTTTTACTAGTTCGGATGCTTCTAATAATTCTGTTAATACAGTTGATAATTCTAAAATTGAAGATGAACAATTTCAATATAATTCTGAAGAAGATAAACAAGTTTTAGAAAATACTGAGGACCAAATTCAAAATATGGAACAATTAGCGGAAGCTCAAACTGATGAACAAACCGGTGGTCGTAAATTATTAGAATTTGTTACCAATAAAGTTTCATCTAAAAATGCTACTGAATTTGTTAAACGTGTTGCTTCAAACAGAATATTAGATTTATTTCTTAAATATTTAGGTATTAAAACATTAACATCTGCTACTTTAGTTCCATTTGCATTAATTTTAGGTAAAGAAGCATTTGAATCTTATGTTATGAATAAAGGTCAAGTCGGTGGCGCATTTTTAGATATTAAAATTCCAGTTTTAGACCATCCTTTAGTAGGTAATTTTCTTAAATTAGCTGGTATTTCTTTATTAAGAGTTAGTCCAAATACTTTAGTTCCATTAGGTATTTTAATGATTGCTTATGATAAATATAAAGACTCTAAACAAACTGGTGGTAAAAGACAATCTCAACAAAGACGTAATAGTCAAAATAGAAAACAACAACAAAATAATAAAAGACAATCTCAACAAAGACGCAATAATCAAGATAGAAAACAACAACATGGTGGTTCTTCTATCTTAGGTAATTCTATTCCTCCTAATGCTGCTCAAGTTTTAGGTAATCAATTATCCGGAGTTGTTAATGGTGATGATAATCTTTTATATAAAAATTATCCATTTGGTTCTCCAGAATATAATAATAGTCTTACTACTAAAACACAAGAACCGAGTGGTATGGTTCCTGTAACTAATAAAATTGAATCAGCTGTTCAAGGTTTTTCGAATTATGGTATTCCAGACTCTGTATCTAAATTAGAATATGTTGCTCCAACACAACAAGTTAATTCTTCATTACCTTCATCTATGGCTGGTGGTAAAAGAAGAAATTCTAAAGAAAAACGTCGTTCTCAAGAAAGAAAACAAGAAAATCGTCGTAATCAACAAAAAGGTGGTTTCGGTTCTGATTGGATGAGTTCTCAATATTCTGCTGGTCCTGTTAATACTCCTGCAATGGACCCTTCAATGTTAAAAGCATTTACTCAAACTGGTTCTGTGTCTAATAGTAATGTTAATAATACTCCTTTAAAAATTGATACTCCATTATATCAACAAGGTATGACCAATGAAATTCAAGGTTATAATTTTAATGGCGTTTCTACAAATAAATTTGGGGGTTCTAGACGTAATTTTATGATGCGTGATTTACCAGGTAAAAGACAATCTCAAGAAAAACGTAAAAGTCAAGAAAGAAAAAGAAGATAAATTAATTAAATAATTATTTATAAATTTTTATTTAATTCATTTAATTTTGATAATTATTATTATGATTATAATTATTTGGTTGATTTTGAAAATAATCAGAATAATTACCACCAAAATAAGATTGTGTTTGAAAACCTTGGATATTACTTTGATTTGATTCTTTATAATTATTCGGATGTTGAACACCTTCTCTAAAATCAACAACACCCATTGTAATATTTTTTTGATTATTTGGTATTAAATCAAATATTCTACTCTCGAATTGTTTTATTTCTTTTCTATTATCATTATAATTTTCATTAAAATATGAAGGAAATATATTTTGTGTAGAACTAGATTGAAACATTTGATTATTTCTTTCAAATATACGATTATTAAACATTTCTTTATTATTAACATACTCTGTATGTGCTCCTCCGACAGTCTTATATATAGAATCTTTATTGACTGTTCTTGTTGACGCACCAAAATTATTAATTGTTGAATTTACAAATGCATTACTTGTTGGCGGACTATAGTAGTTATTATTATTTTCCCTATTATAAATTGGATTCATTTATCTTATATAATAAAAGATATTATTAAAGATTAAATTATTTTACGCTTATAATATATATAATGACATATACATTATTAGCGATTGCATTAGTTATTATTTTAATTATTGTTATTGGTTCTATCAAAAAAAATAAGAGTAAAGAGAAATTTACAGGTGTATACATTGCTCAACCATCCAAATGTTATCAATGTGAATATGATTTGAAACAAAAACAAAAATATATGGGGGGTCCAACTAAATGTTTTGACTGTGAAAAACAAATGTTATCTATGGGTGGTGATGCTAATTTAGGTCATAATACTAAATGTTTCGACTGTGAAAAACAAATGGCTAGATTTTAATTATAAAGTATAATTTACGTATAAAATCATCGATAATTTAGTCTATTTATAACCACGCCATTCAATAATCAACCTAATTTACGTATAAAATCATCGATAATTTAGTCTATTTATAACCCGAACTTTAAATAATCAACTTAATTTACGTATAAAATCATCGATAATTTGGTCTATTTATAACCATGCCATTCAATAATCAACCTAATTTACGTATAAAATCATCGATAATTTAGTCTATTTATAACCCGAACTTTAAATAATCAACTTAATTTACGTATAAAATCATCGATAATTTAGTCTATTTATAATTTTTGAATAATACGATGTTGATAGCCATAAGTTGGTAATATGAATATTTCTCTATATTTACCGGAATTTATATAATTATTTACATAATTATTAATATTTTCATTATCAGTATCATCTATAATTATAATACCACCTGGTTTTACTAATATATCACTATTAATAAAATCATTTTTAATATGTATATCTTCATGACCACCATCTATATGTATTAAATCATATGTTTCTTTTACATTTGGATTATTTGCAATCCATTCTGGCATTGTTTTAGTAGAATCACCTATTATATAATTAAAATCAACATTTGCCGATTTATTACTAATAAATTCTATGCATGGCATTGTATATAGATGATGATTTATGTCAAAAATAGTATAATTTAATTTTTCTTCTGATTCTCTTCCGATTAAAAATAATAATGCAGAATGACCAGCATTAAATCCTATTTCACATATATTTTTTATATGATTTAATGAACCTAGTTGAAATAGATTGAATTGTTTATTATAAAAACAATCTGTTCGATTAAATGTCTGATGTTCATAGAAACTATTTCCTTCTAAATATTCATTTGTTTTTAAAACAATTTGTAATATTTCATTTAGAAAATATTCTAATTTTTCTTTTCTTAAATTATTAAATTTTTCTATTTCTTTTGGAATAATATTCATGCTTTATTAATTTGTCTTAATTTAATTTAATAATTAAAACGTATAATTCTTAATTATTAATTTAATAAAATAATGGTTTGTCTCCATCATATTCGCCAACTTTATCACCTACAGAATTATCTTCTTTGATAACGGTATAAATACCTGCCGGTTCTTCGTTCGAAATATAATAATATTTCTTACCAATCTTTTTTACTTCATACTCAATCTCTTCTTCATCTTCAACAGTTTCTTCATCTTCTGCAGTTTCTTCATCTTCAACAGTTTCTTCATCTTCAACAGTTTCTTCATCTTCAACAACTTCTTCATCTTCAACAACTTCTTCATCTTCAACAACTTCTTCATTATTATTATCTTCTACATCGTTTTCAATAACTTCGACTTGTTCTTGAGAAACATCAGAAACTATTTCATTATTTATATCATCTTGAATAGTTTCGACTACATTATTTTCGTGTTCATGAATATTTTCAATTGGTATTTCAACTGGAATAATATTTATAATTTCAGTAGAGGTTTTAATATGTGGTGATTCAGATACTATTTTAAGTTTTAAAGTTTCAATTTTTTTTTGTAATAAGTCTATAGTTAAATCTTTTTCGTGTAATTGTTTATTCATAGCATTTAATAAACTAACTTTTTTAAGACTGGTCATTTCATCTAATAATTCTTTATTACGTTTTTGTAAATCAATTAATTTATTATCTAAATCTGTTTTAATTAATAAATGTTTTTGATTTAATTGTTCAATCGTTTTTTCATATTGAATTTTAATATCATTTATATTTGATTGAGATTTTTCAAAGGTGTTTAAAGCTGATTCATAACGTTTAATTATTGAATTGCAATATTCACTTAATTCATTTTTAATATTTTCACTATCTAACTTAAAATTTTCTAATTCATTTGAATAATTCATTGTAATTATTAATATAATTATTAATCTTTTTAAATAAATATTTTATTTTCTGTTTTGTTTATTGACTTTATATGTTTTATAATTATTAAAATCTGATATTTGTGATATTTGTGATGAAATTCGGTTCATAGTTTCCGGAGCAGAAAATAATAATTCTAATGGCATATGTTTTATAATCGGTATTTTGTTTTTTCTAGGTAAAATTACATTTTTAAATACTGTCATTGGTTTAAATATCATTGATGGATTAAATAAATATGTTGTTGCCAATGGTGCTACTAAATCTACAGAGTTTGCCATTCCTTCTATTAAATTATTACCTCTATTTAATACTTTATTTATTGTATATAAATTTGTAACAGTGACATCAACCATTTTTGCAAATGTTGGAAATATTTCCATTGCACTTATATATGCTAATCCCCATTGTTTTCTTGATATATTAAAAAACATACTTAATAAATCTAAAAAATGCTCTAATAACCATTCTAATGGTTTAGATGCTAATACATTTGCTGTAGATAAACCTGCAAAAAAAGTATTAATACCTGGTATAGGTATTGCAGCACCAATATTTAAAATTATTGTAATTATTATTGGTATAATTGGTCCGAAAAAGTTCATTATAAAACCACTATTATCAATCATAACACCGATTATATCGAGTGGTATTGATATTAAACCGCCTACGATTGGTAAATTTTCCATTTGATATAAAGGAAAAAATACCCAATTTAATCCATAAATAAAAGCGTCTCCAGCAAATGAAACTACATTAAAACCTAATTTAATAGCATTTATTGGATTAAAAATATTAAATTTTTGAATATATTCTTGAATAATAGGTGTATTTACAATTTCCTTTGCATTATAAATAAATTCTGGATTTGTTAAACTTCTATCTATGAAATTATCTTCATAAAATTTTTTATTAACATAACCACCAGTTTGTATTTTATTTGGTGTTGCATCATTTAAATTTACTAATTTAAAATTTGTATTTTTAAATGAATCATAAAATTTTATTATTGATTTTGAATAATTATTTAATACACGTTCTGCTAAACTCTTATCAATAAATTTATTTCCATCTCCATCTTCTAATTTCATTAATAATTCTATTTTTTTTTCATTACTTACTTTTTTCTTGAAAATTATATATGAATTATAAATTAATAAATTGAGATGATATAAATCATGCATTATTTTGGAAAAATCTAATTTTTCATTTTTATCAATGATACCATTATCAGCCATATATCCAAATATACGCTGTAAATTTATATAACGCTTATTTACAGTATCTTCCATTATATAATAAAATTATATTTTTATAAATTTTTTTTATTATCTAGTAATAATATAAATTACTAATATGTATTGTGCCCCTAAAAATTCAAAAAATGATATTACTTGTTTTTCAAATTTATCTTTAATCAAAATTGCTAAAGAATATAATAAAAATTCATTACATCATAATAAAATAATAATTCCTGAAAAATTATCAAATGATTCTCGCTCTAAATTATGGAATGATATTAAGAATGCAATGAAACAATATACACCATGTGATTCTGACTATTGTCTTTTAAATACTGAATTAGTTAAAGGTATTAATGATTCAGAAATTAATAATACATTTAGACCTGAAAAACCGATTGAGTGGTATAAAAATAATAGAACTTGGTTATCTACTATAGATATTGATAAAGTTATGAGTCAATATGAAGATAATACTGATTTTAGTTTTATTGGTCCAGTTCCTATTGATTTTGATTATCAGATTGGTTTTGGACAATGTATTGCTAATGAGTTATGTAAATTAGATGTTTATAAACTTTATAAAAATAATAAACGTAAATTAGGTGTTGTTTTTAATTTAGACCCCCATTATATGTCTGGTTCTCATTGGACTGCTATGTATTCAGATTTAGATAAAGGGGGTATTTATTATTTCGATTCATATGGTGTATTACCACCTAAAGAAGTTATTGAATTAATGAGACGTATGAAAGTTCATGGGAATTTAATGATACAAAAAAATATTATTAATATTAATGATTTATTAAATGAACATAATTTAGTTTCCAAATATGAAATAGTTAATAATGAAAAAACTAAGCTTAAAGTTAATAATATTTCGAAATATCAAATTCATACACCTGTTTTCTTTATTAATGATATTAATAATACAAATGTTAATGTCGATGCTAATTATTTTAATACTATTAAATCTATTGGTAAAGATTATATTGAACTAGATAAACCTATTCGCGATAATGAAAATACTGGTATTTTATTGACTAAAGGTTTTCAATGTTTTTATAATGACCAACGTTTCCAATTTAAAGATTCTGAATGTGGTGTATTTTCTATGCATTTTTTAACTGAAATGCTTAAAAATCGTAAATTTGATGAAGTTATTCATGATATTATAAATGATGATGCTGTAAATAAAAAACGTGATTATTTTTATAGACCAAATATAGAAAAAATAAAAAAAAATAAATAATCAATATAATTTACATATTTAATCATCAATAAATAAGCATAATTAATACAAAATAACATTATTCGACATTATTTAAATGTAATAAAATGTAAAACTAGTATTGTTATTGCCTAATTTAGTAATTTAATCTTTATTAAATATTTATTATTTTAATTAAAAATTGTAATTAAAATAAAAATATGAATTGTTTTATTAAATCATTAAAAATTTTGGACAAATTCTAATTCGAGCATTATTATTTTTAATAGCTTTTAAATGAAATGGACGATGTTCGCTCTCATTAATAGTATGATTTACAATATTAAAACCAACTAATTCAATTTCTTTCTCAATAGAACCATCTGGATATAATGTTTTATCAATATCTGATTCATATGAACTATTAATAAACAAAGGTGTTCGATAAATCATAAATCCATTATAGGCGGATAATACTGGAATTAACTCCGATGATTTATTCATTCTATAATCTAAAATTAAATTTGCAAGGTCTTCTCGCATTTTTTCAGCAACACGATTCCATGATTGAAAGTGAAGAACACTATAAACATATGGTTCAAATGACAGAGACCATATATCTGAAAAACCAGTAGAGCGATTAAAACATACAGCATCCCAATCATTTCTATCTAAAATATAATTAATTAAATCAATATCAATTTTAGTATCCATTGTAAATTCATTAATATCTAACATAATAAAATATGGTATAGATGAATAATTATTACGAATTTCATCTAAAATTAAATTTCTAGCATTTGCATATCTTTTTGTTCTTTGCAATCCTCCAACAGTATTAACATAATTTAAAATAACAACTTCTACATTTGGTATATTTATTTCTTTCAAAAGTGTTAATGTATTATCACTTGATTTATCATAAGATATAATAAATATAATTTTGTTAAATACATTTGTTAAATTTGAGATACAATTAAGCAAGAACTTTAATTTTACTTGAATATTATAAGCATATAACCCAATAATACAATCCATAGAATATTAATATATAACTAGATAATAAAAAAATATTTTTTTATACATCATTATATTACATAGATAATCTTTTTATTATTTCTTTTGCATTATTCTTAATAACTTTGTCTTCACCACTCTTTACTTTTTTTTCCCATAATTTATACATTGTTATTGTTCGACCATTTGTTGCAAAAAAATTTTCATTTTTTATTGTAGGTGCATCTCCTATATAATTATAAAATAAGGTTTTCATATCTTTATCCCATTTACCATCTGGTTTAAATTGACCATTTGACATCTTTACAAGGTAATTATCGCTTGAAATATACGGCTTAGAGGTTGTAAATCCGCCATCTGCATATAATATCATACAATACACATTATTAACCATAACCCAATCATAAGAATCAACTGCAAATTCCATAAACCATCTATATACTTCATGCGGATGAAATTTCATCAAATTCATTATATTACCCATAATCATTAATCTTTGAATATGATGTAAATATCCATAATCAAATGCATGTTTAATTGTTATATCAACTGGTGTCCATCCTGTTGTTCCAGAATACCATTCCTGAGTTAATTTATTATGAGAATCCATAAAATTACCATTTTTCATTTTATCATAAAAATATACATATAAAAATCTACTGTATTCTCTCCAACCTAGAACTTGACGTATAAAACCTTCAATATTATTTAATCCGATTGATTTATGGGAATTATATAATTCCTCAATCTTTTTAACGACTTTCAAAGGTTCTAAAAGTCCAATGTTCATCATATGAGATAAATTACTATGAAATAAATAAGGTTCTTTAACTGAAAATGCATCCTGATAATCTCCAAAATGAAATAATCGATGTTTTATAAAATCTTCTAAAGCATCATTTGCCTCTTCATGACTAAAAGATAAATATTCATAATTATTAATATTACCAACATTATTTTTAAAATTACTTTCAATATATTTTATTCCTTCTTTAATATATTTATTTTGACTTTTTTGATTCGATTTTGTTTTATTATAAGTTTTAGGCACATCAACATTTGGATTATATGGTAATCGATTTTCTTTATCATATGATATTTTACCTCCTAAAAATTTACCTTTATTCATTAATATATTAAATTTTTTACGACCAAATGAATAAAATCCATTTTGTAAGATATGTTTATTATCTTTAACTTGTTCATAATATTCTGCTATATCAGCTTTATTAAATATAAAATATGGTGTATCTAATGATTCATTTAATTTAATTTTATTTCTATTACAAAATTCTTTTAATCTTTTTTCTAATAAATGGTCACAAAAGTCATATACATCTAGTTCATCAATATTATTATCTTTTAATAAATCAATAAAATTAATATTTTGATATAATTTATCAGAAAATTCAATATATTTAGTATTTTTAAATAATTTTACTAATTTATCATAATATATTTTCATAGATACCCGATGTAATAATAATTTTAATTTATTAAAATTTACTACACGTTCTTCATCCTTAAAATATAGAGAATCTTCAATTAGACATATTAATTTATAATTTTCTAATTTATCTTTTAGATTATCTAAACTAAATAATTGATTTGGATAAATGAATAATGCTTTCATTATATTATATTAATTTTTTATTTAAAAAAATTTTAATTATTTTATTACAATTATAATTAAAAATATGAATATAGATAACCAAAATGATTCTTATAAAGATTTGCCTAAAGTATCTGATTTAATGTTATTTGGATTATATTCACACTTTATTTATATAATTTATATATCTTTTTATGATTATAATAATCTTTTAATTTTATTACCTATTATCTCAGGATATTTTGGATTAGTTAATCAATATGTATATTTAATTAATTTTTATATTTATGGAACTTTATTAAGTAATATTTATAGATTTATATATTTAGTTAATTATTTATCAATTGATGAAAAAGATACTCTATTTAATCAATTAATATCTATTATTTATGGATTTGAGTTATTTATTACTGAATATTTTATTAATAATGTATTCAAATTTAGAAAAAGAATTGAAATTTATAAACAAAAACATACAATTTATGTTGTATCCAATGACAATAATGTTTAATTATATCTAAATTATATTTAAAAAATATAATGAAAATACAATGTCTGATATAAATCCACCAATTGCAAATATAAATAAAATATATTCTAATTTATTTTTATTTTTTTTATTATATAAATAAATTATTAATAACCAAAAAAATGGTATAGCTATTATATCTCCATAATTACATAAATTATTAATACTTATCATTAATATATTATTCGTTAATTATTTCTTCTGATACTTTTTCTTTTGTTCCACCATAATATTCATAACCATGTTTTGATTCTATCATCTCTTTATTTATTAAAATAAAATTATTATCTAATCTTAAATTCATACCACATAATCTCAAACGTATCTTTGATGCATATAAATTTACTAAAGGTCTTCCATATTTACAATATCCAAAAAATTCGGCTTCAATATATTTTTCTTCCATTAATTTAGCAAGATAATCTTTCGCTTCGTGTGCTCTTTTTATTTCGTCTTCTCTATCTTTCTGTTTTAGAGGTGGTTTAATTTCAGGAGAATCATAGCCATACATCCTACATTTATATTTATAATATTTACCATGTATTTTAATAGCTAACCATAATGTATCTCCATCGTATATTTTAAGTATTTTACATGCTAATCTTTGACCATTTAACGAATAAGTTGGAGTATTATCAAATGTACATTCGTCTAATTTATTATTAAAACAAAAACAATTACCCATTTTTATTAAATACTATTAATATTTAATAAATTGTTTTTAAGATAGAATCAAAATATTTTCTGTTTTTAATATATAGAATAATGGATAAAACTAACTCACCTAGTAAATCAAAATCACGTTCTCCTAAAAGAAATGCTATGATGAAAGCAGAAGAACAAGCTAAAAAATTAGGAGTTTCTGTTGTTGAAGTTAAAGAACACCCAAATGGTTCATTCGGTGCAAAATTTTCAAATGGTATTTATAGAATTGTTCAATCTTCATCTTCATCTGCCTCTTCTGCAAGAACTTCTCCACGTGGTTCTAAACCATTATCCCCATTAGCTGCAGTCCGTGCATTTTCTAAATATTATAATAAAAAACCTTATACATCTGAAACTAATCGTCGTCGTTCTATGAAATTAGATTTATGTCGTTCTAAATCTCCTAATAAAACTACAGTATCTTCACCATATCGTAAAAGTCCATTAAGATATGATTATCCTGGTTTAGATGATGGTAGTCAATGTAAAAATGCTGACTCTTTTATTAAAAGATTAAGAAGTTCTGCGATTAGACGTTCTAAAAAAGCTGAAAAACAACTTGAACCTGTTCCTTCTGCTGAACCTGCAATGACTTTACCTTTTACAAATCCATTTACAACTGTTCAAACTCCTGTAGAACCTGTTACTGCACCAGTTCAACAACAAATGCCTGTAGCTGTTCAAGAACCTATGCCATCTCAATCTCAATCAATGGTTCCAACTCAACCTATTGTTGGTGGTAAAAAACAACAACAACGTCGTTCTCAACAAAAACAACAACAAAGAAATTCACAAGAAAAACGTAAAAGTCAAGAAAGAAAAAATAAACAAAGAAATTCACAAGAAAGACGCAGAAGTCAAGAAAGGAAAAGAAATTAGATTATTTAAAATAAAATAATTATATTAAGATATTTAAATTAATATTTTAATATGACTTATACAGTTCAGTTAGTTATTGATAATCGTGAATCTATTAAGGATAAACTAAAAGAAATTATTCCAAATACAAAACTCGATAATTTAGATATAGGCGATTATGTATATTATTTAAATGATGAACCTGTTTTATATATCGAACGTAAAACTATTGCAGATTATGCTGCATCTATTGTAGATAAGCGTAAAAAAGAACAAATACATCGTTTAAAATCTAATGTTTCAAAAGATAGATTATTATATCTTGTAGAAGGTGATTTAACTAAAAATAATTCCAACTTTCAATTTAATAAAATTAATAAAGATACAATTGTTTCTTCAATGTTAAATACAATGTTAAGAGAAGAAATTTATGTTTTACATACTTCTAATATAGAAGAAACATTAGAAGTAATGGATATGATTTATAAAAAATACCAAAAACAAGGTTTAACTTTTATGGAACATAAAACAAGTCATAAGGATGATTTAGTTGAAACTGTCAAATCATGTAAAAAAGCTAATATGACACTTGAAATAGGTTTTAAAATGATGTTAAATGCTATTCCAAATGTATCTAATAAACTTGCAACTCGTATTAATGAAAAATTTTTAAATATGAAAGCTTTAATAGATTGGTTATCTCAATTTGAAGATAATGATACACGTATTAAATCATTAGTTAATTTAGGTATGGATAATTCTGATAAACCTAGAAAAATTAATAAAAATGCAGCATCAAATATTATTTCTTATTTAGGTTTTTAATTGATTTAATAAATAATTTATTATATTTATTAAATTAATAATTAAATATTATTTGTTTCACTTTGCATCCATGGAAAAACTGCTGGATAACCTCCACATTTTTTTAATGCTATTAATTCAGCCATTTCAAATAATGAACAATCTGGTATATATCCAGCATTAAATTCTTCTTCCTGTTCTTCACGAGCTTCATCAAATGCCGCCTTTATATTGGCATAATCATATAAAAATTTCATTTCGCACATTCTTCTTACTACTTCTTCTACTGTATAATCTTTAATAGAACCATCAATAAAACCTTTACATAATTTACTATCATTTCTAATACTGAGTTTATATTGTGCCATTAATGTTTCTAAATCTTTTTTACGTTTTAATTTAGAATTCATTGCATTTAATAATCTTTTATTCGAAAGTTCATTACGTTTATTTTCAAATTCTTTTAATTTACATTCAACATCATAATCATCTAATAAACCATATTTAAGTTTAAAAACATTTACTACTTGTTCTTTATTATATAAATACATTTCTAAACTACGACGATGTGGATTATTACGAATCTCACATTCAATATCTTTTAAATCTTCATCTGTTAATTTATATATTTTTTTTGCATTTGTTAATGTAATATATTTTTGATTTGTTTCTTGAATTTGTGAAGTCATTTATTAAAAATAAATAATAAAAATATATGTAATATAATACTAAAAAAGTCTTTATATTCTTTTTTCTCTAAATAAATTATTTTTAGTTATTAATTCATTTAATGTATTATATGCTAATTTAATTGCTTTTTTCTTTGCATCTTTTTTTATATTTGAATTTGCATTATATATATATTCAATATCATTATATTTAATAATTATATTGCATATATATCTATTGTTTTTAATATTTTCTGGTAATGGTCGTTCTTTTAAACTTAAATCATCTAATTTAGGAATTTCATTTGTTATAAAATTCATTTTAATATCTATTAAATCTAAATTTATTTTATCCAATAATTCTTTCCATTTTTCTTGCATATTTAAATTTCTTTTTGATGCATGTTCTCTTGCTAATAATGATAATAATAAATGTTGTTGTTCATAATTTAATTTTTTAAATTGTTTATGAATTTTATTAATTGAATCCATTTTTTATTTATATTATTATTTTATTGTAATAATTATCAAATTTATTCATTTTCATTATTATCAGAATAACTATCATCATTATTATCTGTTGTTGATAAAATACTAATTACACTACTTTCACTATCTGATTCTTCTATATCTAAATTATTTGGTGATGGTATATAAATAGGTAATTCTATATTAACTTGAGTATTTATTTGTAATGGTATTGTATTTCTTTTTCTTTTATTTTTAGAATGAATTATAGAATGACCATCATTAAAATATAAACCTAACTTTTTTGATAAATAAATATATTTATCCTTTGCATGACCCATATAATATATATCAGAATCATTCATAAAATTTATTGTTAATATGGGTGTTATTAATAATCTAAATGTATTTGGATGTTTATCCAATACACATATTTTACAATATGACTTTTTTATTTCAGGATAAACTTTTATAAAATCATTAAATTCATCCCACCATTCATCATCATCTAATGATTCAATATATTCATTATGAACCTTATATAAATTATTAATTGCAAAATTTTTATTAAATATATCAACATCATAGTAAGAACTTATAAACTGATATAAATAACTTGGTATCTTTTTACCATAAATATTATATTGTTTCTGTATAAAATTGCATATTTCAACTAATTGTTTTAAATTAAATAAATTATTTGTATATGGATTTTTAATTGGTTTTGGTGTAGAATAATCAATACTTCTATACAATAAACTATATTTAAAGATACGAACTAATTCACAAAATCTAAATTGATAAATAGATTTATTATTTATATCAAATAAATCTAACTTATCCAGGTCTATTACATTAAAACTATTTAAAGCTAAATCGGTATCATTTATAATTCGACATTTATTTAATTTTTTTAAATTTATCTTTCTTCTAATAAAATTTCGAATTTTAACATATTTTGAATAAATATCAAATATTTTATCTTTATTAACATATTCACTAAATAACCCCTTATTATTAATTATTGATAAATAAGTTTCAATTAATTCAGGATATTTTTTTTGATTAAGATTTTTTATCAAAGAATTTACATTATTATTTATATTAAAATCTCCTGAAAATGAATATATTCCATTAAATACTTTATTATTTATATTAATTTGATATTGTTCAATATTAAAAATTCTAGTTAAATTTAAACTTGAATCAAATTCCATTACTATTTATTATAAATATTTTTTTAATATAAATAAATTTGATAATTACATAAATTATTTTATTTTTAATATAAACAATTTTTAATTATTAATTACTAAAAAATGTCATATGATAATAATGAAATATTAATTTTAGACCCTTGGAATTCTTCAAACAAATTATTGACTGAAGATGATATATATAATATATATCAAAAAGTTGGGTTTAAAAATGTTAAAAAATGGTTAAAAATAAATGATTTATCATTATACCAAACAGCATTCGTTCATTCAAGTTATGTAAAAAAATGTATATTAGAAATTAATAAAGATAATAGTAAAACTGTTTCTATTACTGAAAAACCTAGTGATGCAATTGAATTATTCGATGAACATCAAGATTATGAAAACATGGAATATTTAGGTGATAGAGTTCTTGAATTAGGTATTGCATTTTATATATATCGTAAATATCCCGATACAAACCAAGGATTTAAAACAGTTTTAAAGACAAAGTTAGTCAGAAAAAATACGTTGGCAAAATTTGCGAAATTTTTGGACTTACCGAAGCATATTATTATATCAAAGCAAGTTGAGGAAAAAACTCAACATGGTAGATATAATGAGCGTATATTAGAAGATACTATGGAAGCATTAATATGTGCAATTTATTTAGACCAAAATTTAAGTATATCTGGTGATTTCAAATCAATAACTGATACTATATCTAAATTAGGTCATACTAGATTAATTGGTCCTGGATTTCAAATTGCTAATGCATTTATTGAAAATTTATTAGAACAAGTTATTGATTTTGAAGATTTATTAGCTAAAGAAGAGAATTATAAAGAACAGTTATTACAATTCTATCAAAAAGAGTTCAAAATTACACCTGAATACATTTCTATTTCTGTTGAAGGACCTCCACAAAGACGTATATTTACTCAAGGTGTATTAGATAAAGATGGAAATATTATATCAAAAGGTATTGGTAAAAGTAAATCAGATGCAGAACAACAATCATCTATGTATGCTTTAAAATATTTTGGTGTAATTTAATAAAATTTATGATATTATTTAAATATCATAATATTTATTTTTTTAAATGCATTTGGTTAAAAATTTTATAATATAAATATATAATAAAAATATCGAATATGTCGGCTACACCAAATAAAACTGATGGTATTTTAACCAAAATTTATATACCTTTAAAAAAGAATATATTTCCTATTATGTTTGCAAATAAAAAAGAAATTAAATTATTAGCAAATCAACTAAAAGAAGAACCATTTTCTAAATTAATTCCAAGAGGTATTCAATATGTTGATAATTCTTTAGATATTACAAATGATGATTTAAATGAAATGATTGAATCTGAAAAAGATATTTCTAAAAAAATTGTATTACGTTCTAAACAATATGATATTTTAAGAAATATTGATACCGCTCGTAAATTATTATCTGAATTATATGAATATGAAAATACTATTGATATTGGTTCTCTCTATAACAAGGATTCATTTGATTTATTTAAAAAACAATTAACTATATTTATTGAGAGAAATGATAAAATTGAACTTGATGAACAAAATAATACGGATGCAATTAAATTAGATATTGAAAATTCTGTAAATCCTGTTCTATTTAGTAATCCAAATACATCGGACCGTATTAATTTATCAAACTGGATTTTACCTAATCGTAAAAATTTCACAAAATTTATTACTAATACTTTTGAACCTATTGTAAATCAATATAGTAGAGAACCTATTAAATATTTTGAAAAAGGTGAATTAAATTATCATAATGCATTTCCTCATCAAAAATTTGTTTCTGATTATTTATCTGAAAATAGTCCTTATCGTGGATTACTTTTATATCATGGTCTTGGGTCTGGTAAATCATGTTCATCTATTTTAGTTGCTGAAGGATTTAGACATAGAAAAGTATGTGTTCTATTACCTGCATCATTACATTCAAATTATTCGGATGAGATTATTAAATATGGTGAAATGGCATATAAAACTAATTTTTATTGGATTTGGATTAAATTACCTATGAATACGGTTGAATCCCAAAATAAGGTTTATAAATATTTAGAATCTAAAGGTATTGAAAAAAATCTTGCTGATAAAATCATTGTTAAAAGAAATGGTCATAAAGGTATTTTTATGATTGATAATAATCAAGATGAACAAAATTATGATAGTATGCCTATTTCAGACCGTGAAATTTTAGATAAACAAATTAAAACTATGATTGATTATAAATATACTATTTTACATTATAATGCTGGTTCTTATTGTATTAGAGATATATTTAATGCATTCACCCCTAATTTTGATGAAATTAAAAATAAATTATATGGTTCACCTAACAAAAATAAATTTACTGAAAATGATTTAATTTTATTATTTAATTATGTTTTTAATAAAGATAATAAAGTTAAAAATCCTCTTGATGATAAATTAATTATTGTTGATGAAATACATAATTTAATATCACTTATGACTGGTTCGGGTGCTAATGGTAAAATGTTTTATGAATTAATTATGCGTTCTAATAATTCTAAATTAGTATTTTTATCTGGAACAATCGCTATTAATTCAGCATTTGAATTTGATGTTATGTTTAATTTATTACGTGGTTATATTGAAACATATAATATAAAATTAACTAAAATTAATGGTATATTTAAAGAAGATGAAATTAAAAATTTACTTAGCAATTTTAGATTTATTGATAGAATTAATATTAATCAAAAAGATAATTTAATCGAGGTATCTAGAACTCCATTTGGCTTTATTAATAATTATGATTCAACCGGTAAATATATTGGTGTTATTAAGTCTATTGATGGTGAAATTAGTGATGAAGAATTTATTAATTTATTATTATTACAATTATCTGGTAAATATCAACAATATGGTATTATTGAATCTAAAACTTATACAATGTTTCCTGATATATTAGTTAATAAAAGAAATAAAGGAACGTGGATTCATAAAAATAAAAAATTAGTTGATAAAGTTCAAGATGATTTTATTAATAAATATGTTGATACTGGTAGTTTTGAAATTAAAAGAGATATTATATTTAAAAATAAAATTGTTGGTTTAGTTTCTTTTTTTAATGAAATTAGTGGTATTGATACAGCTACAGGTGCAAATTATTTCCCTGATAAATTATATGCATCCGATGAAGAAACATTAGTTGTTATGACTAACTATCAATTTTTAGATTATGCTCTTAAACGTCAAGTTGAACGTGATTTAGAAGAAAAGAGTGTTAAATTATTAAGTTATAGTCAATCTGCTGAAGTTAGTAAAATGTCTCTCGATACAGTTAATAGTTATTTTCGTATTTATACAAGACAAAGAGGTATATTTGTTTTCCCACCCGACATAAGCAGACCTGAAAAGAAAGAATTTTATAAATTAAAAGATGATGAATTATCTAGTAATGAAATTGATACTGAATTTAATTCATATGATGATGCTTTTGATGATGAAATTGAAGATACTGCTAGTGTTAATAAAAAATATGAATTAGCATTAAAACAAGCGGTCGATAGATTAACCAATAAACATTTAACAATTAATGATTCTAAATATAATTTATCTACATTATCTCCTAAATATGTTAAAATATTGGACAATATTAATAAAACTCAAGGTTTAGTTTTTTGTTATTCTCAATTTAGAGGAACTGAAGGTATTGCTGTATTTACAAAAGTATTAGATGCAAATGGTTATTCAAGATTATTTGTCGAAGTTAAGAAAAATGGTAAACCTAAATATATTTTTGATTCTAAGATTGTTCCTGGAAAACGTGTTCGTTATAATTCAGGAAATGATTTATGGCTTACTGGATTAGTTAAAAGTGTTCAAAATAAAGAAGTATATTTAGAGGGTGTTAAACGCGTTTTTGATATTGAGGAATTGTATCCATGTTTATATGCATTATGGACTGGAGATGAAACAACTGAACAACGTAATGAAATTCAAAAATATTTTAAAGATGATAGTAATATGTTTGGTCAGAAATGTTTAATTTTATTAGCATCTGCGTCTGGTTCTGAAGGTATTAGTTTATATTTTGTTAGACAAGTTCATATTATGGAACCTTATTGGAATAATGTTCGTGTTAATCAAGTTATTGGTAGAGCACGTCGTATTAAATCACATATAAAATTACCAGAAGGACAACGTAATGTTAAAGTATTTCAATATAAAATAAAATTTAGTAAATCTCAAATAAATGGAACATGGGTTAAAGAAATTCCTGAAAAAGATTTAATAACTTTTTACGATAAATTGGTTCAAATTAAAAAGGAAAATAAATTAAAATCGGATAAGGAAGACAAAGATAAAAAAGAAGATTTAGATATTGGAACAATTAACGAAAATTTTAAAGTTATGGGCAAACAAATTTCAAATGAAATTGAAAATAAAGATGATGGATTAACATCAGATGAAGTTTTATTTGAAATATCCAATAAAAAAGAGCGAATTTTAAATAACTTTCTCAAAGTAATACAAGAAGCAGCAATAGATTGTAATTTTAATTATCAACGTAATATTAATTCAGATATTAATCTTAAAAATAATAAATGTTATAATAATATTCAAACTACTGACCCAACCTTTACATTTGAATTAGACGATACTAAAGATGAGATTATACAAAATAATGTTGTTCAATCACAAAAAAGTCTTATAGATTTTAAAATTGAATTAGATAAATTAGGCATTATATATTGTATTACTGAAAAAGTTGAAGGAGATAATTATCCTGATAATCATCCAATTTATGATTATTATTTATATAATGGATTATTTTATAAAGAAGATACTCCTAAAAAACTTGTTGTAATTGGTAAATTTAAAAATAAAGTTGCAGAATTAAATGGTGAATTTATTGATAGTAAATTTGAAAATTATTCTTTTATTTATCAATGTATGAAAAAATTAGGTAAAATACCTAAAGAAGGAACAGATGAACGTAAAATATATATTGAAAATTTAAAGAAATGTCATCAAGAATCAGAAACATACTGGACATGTATTCAATGCTTTAATAAAATTATAAATGATGTAGAATTATGTAGTAAATGTGGAATTCCAAAATCAATATCAGA
>VFQS010000394.1_pt1 | contig 51180 bp, 52 predicted proteins | sample 3512361 | NCBI WGS metagenome assembly VFQS01 (sample SAMN10412375, study PRJNA504923) | tailings metagenome | isolation source: Relicate 1 Philex TSF3 active mining | place: Philippines | reverse complement strand
ATGCCGAGCCACAGCAGGATCGCCGTGCCGAAAAAGGTCGCGAGCAGGATGGGCCAGAGGCGCGGCGCACGTTCATGCGGCCTCATGACTGGCGGCGCCCCTCGCGCGCGTCCATCTTCCATTGCTGGTTCAGAAGCACGCCCTTCACCGGGCGCAGCAGCGCCAGCGGCAGCAGGATCAGCACCGGAATGGCGATCAGCAGGTGCACCCAGAAGGGCGGCGTGTAGGCCACCTCCACCCCGAGGATGGAACCGACGCCCACCACGCAGATGAAGAGCATGACGAACCACGCCGCGCCATCCCCGCCGTCCGCGAAGGCATAGGACAGGCCGCAGCTGGGGCATTCCCGCGCCACGGTGAGATAGCCCTCGAACAGGTTGCCCCGCCCGCAGCGCGGGCATTTGCCGGCGATCCCGGTCGAGACGGGTGAGAGGTCGGGATAGTAGTTGTCATTCATGGCAGGTTCCGGAAAAGCGATGGGGCCGCGGCGGTGTTCCGCTGCGGCCCCATCATCCTATCATATGTCAGCCGGTCAGTGTTCCGGAATGACGGCGCCCGCCGAACCCCAGATGTAGATCGCGGCGAACAGGAACAGCCACACCACGTCGACGAAGTGCCAGTACCAGGCGGCGGCCTCGAAGCCGAAATGCGCCTTGGGCGTGAAGTGGCCCTTGTAGGCGCGCACCAGGCAGACGATCAGGAAGATCGTTCCGACCAGCACGTGGAAGCCGTGGAAGCCCGTCGCCATGAAGAAGGTGGAGCCATAGATGTTGCCGCCACTGTCGCGGCTGAAGGCGAAGGCCGCATGGGCATATTCATAGGCCTGGACCATGGTGAACAGCACGCCCAGCAGAACGGTGGCCCAGAGGCCGTACTTGAGGCCCTGGCGGTCGTTGTTGAGCAGCGCATGGTGCGCCCAGGTGACGGTCGTGCCCGAGGTGAGCAGGATCAGCGTGTTGATGAGCGGCAGGTGCCAGGGGTCGAACACCGCCACGTCCTTCGGCGGCCACACGCCGCCGGTGGCGGCGACGCGCGAGGCCTGGATCGCCTCGCCGGTGAACAGGCTGGCGTCGAAGAAGGCCCAGAACCAGGCGACGAAGAACATCACCTCGGAGGCGATGAACATCAGCATGCCATAGCGCAGGTGAAGCGCCACGACGGGCGTGTGCTCGCCCTTCTGGCCTTCCCGGATCACGTCGCGCCACCACATGAACATGGTGTAGATCACGCCCGCGAGACCGATGATGAGCACGGCCGGGTTGGAGCCATGCATCCACATGACGGCGCCGACAGCCATCACGAAAGCCGTGACGGAGCCGACGAACGGCCACGGGCTCGGGTCTACGAGATGATAGTCGTGGTTCTTAGCGTGAGCGTCAGCCATTTCCCCTTACTCCTTAATTCGCGACGCTGCCGGGGGCCGCTGCCGGGGCCTCCGAGACAGCCTTGGGCTTGTCCACCGGATAGAAGGTATAGGACAAGGTGATTTCCTTGATGCCCGCCGCATCGGGATCCTCGAGCATGTCCGGGTCCACGAAATAGGACACGGGCATCTCGATCGATTCGCCGGGCTGCAGTGTCTGCTCGGTGAAGCAGAAGCACTGGATCTTGTTGAAATAGACGCCGGCCTGCACCGGCGTCACGTTGAACACGGCGGAGCCGGTCACCGGCTTGTCCGAGGTGTTGGTGGCCCGGTAATAGGCCATGTTCTGCTCGCCCACCTTCACCGTCATCGAGGTCTGGACGGCATGGAACGACCAATGGAGATTGGCGGAGGTGTTGGCGTCGAAGCGCACCGACACGGTCTGGTCCGACGACGTGGCGGGAGCGGCCTCGGCGCGCTGGGTGGTGCCGCCGAAGCCCGTCACCTGGCAGAACAGCTGGTAGAGGGGCACGGCGGCATAGGAGAGCCCCACCATGCCCACGGCGACACCGGCGGCAATCGCGGCGGTGCGCAGGTTCCGGATGCGGTCTGGCGTGCGCATCAGAACGCCCTTTCCGCGACTGCGCCGCCGAGGCGCACGAGGGTGGTGATGAAGAACAGCGCCACGAGGGCCGCGAGGATCAGCGCCAGCGCGAGGGCACGCCTCTTGCGCCGCGCCATGTCTTCCGGGCCGAAGGGGGTATTTGTCATTGCGTCTTTCATCCGAGAACCGGCGCGAACAGCGGCAGTCCGGCGGCCCGCTCGACGAGGATCAGCGCGAAGACGATGAACAGCCACAGGGTGGAGAAGCCGAAGAGCTTCTTGCAGGCGGCTTCCGCCTCCTGGCCCTCGCGGATGCTGAACACCTTCCACGCATGCCAGATGAACATGACGCCCAGCGCCACGTTGGCCAGCGTGTAGAACCAGCCCACCGTTCCGGTCAGGGCGGGAAGCAGCGTCACGGGCACGAGGATCAGGGTGTAGATCAGGATCTGGCGGCGGGTTTCGTCAGCGCCCGCGACGACCGGCAGCATGGGAACGCCGGCATTGGTATAGTCGGCATTGATCTTCTTCCACAGCGCCAGCGCCCAGAAATGCGGCGGCGTCCACATGAAGATGACCAGGAACAGGGCGATGGAGCCGAGGTCGATCGAACCGGTGACCGACACCCAGCCGACCATGGGCGGGAAGGCGCCGGCCGCGCCGCCAATCACGATGTTCTGCGGGGTCAGGCGCTTCAGCCACATGGTGTAGATGGCGATGTAGAAGAAGATGGTGAAGGCGAGGAGCGCGCCGGCCAGCCAGTTGACGAGGAGGCCCAGCACGAGGACCGAGCCCGCCGCAAGCACCATGCCGAAGCCCAGCGCCTCCGTGGGCGTGATGGCGCCCTTCGGCACCGGCCGCTTCGAGGTGCGCTTCATCACCGCGTCGATGTCGGCGTCGTACCACATGTTGAGGGCGCCCGCCGCCCCCGCCCCCACCGCGATGGCGAGCAGCGCCACGAAGCCGAGCCAGGGGTGGATGGTTCCCGGGGCCGCAATCAGCCCCACGAAGGCCGTGAAGATGACGAGCGACATCACGCGCGGCTTGAGCAGCGCGAAGTAGTCGCCGACCGATCCCTGGCCGCCTTCCGCGGCGGCCGGGGCTTCGGCGATATGGGCGTTGATGTCGCTCATCTGTTTCGTGCCGTTACTTGATCACGGGGAGCGTGTTGAACTGGTGGAAGGGCGGCGGAGAGGAGAGCGTCCACTCCAGCGTCGTCGCACCCGCACCCCACGGATTGTCGGCGGCCTGCACCTTGCGGGCATAGGCCTGGAACACGCCGTAGAGGAAGATCAGCACCGCGAATGCCGAGATGTAGGAACCGTAGGACGAGATCTGGTTCCAGCCGGCATAGACCTCCGGATAGTCGATGTAGCGGCGCGGCATCCCGGCGAGGCCGAGGAAGTGCTGCGGGAAGAACACCATGTTCACGCCCACGAAGGTGACCCAGAAGTGCAGCTTCGCGATGCCGTCCGAGTACATGTAGCCGGTGATCTTCGGGAACCAGAAGTACCAGCCCGCGAAGATGGCGAAGACGGCGCCCAGCGACAGCACGTAGTGGAAGTGCGCCACGACGTAATAGGTGTCGTGCAGGGCGCGGTCGACGCCGGCATTGGCCAGCACCACGCCCGTCACACCGCCCACGGTGAACAGGAAGATGAAGCCCAGCGCCCAGATCATCGGCGCCTTGAACTCGATGGAGCCGCCCCACATGGTCGCGATCCAGGAGAAGATCTTCACACCCGTGGGCACCGCGATGATCATCGTGGCGGCGACGAAATAGGCCTGCGTGTCGGCATCCATGCCAACCGTGTACATGTGGTGCGCCCACACGATGAAGCCGACGACGCCGATCGCCACCATGGCGTAGGCCATGCCGAGATAGCCGAAGACCGGCTTCTTCGAGAAGGTCGACACGATGTGCGAGATGATGCCGAAGCCCGGCAGGATGAGGATGTAGACTTCCGGGTGGCCGAAGAACCAGAACAGGTGCTGGAACAGGATCGGGTCACCGCCGGCCGAGGGCACGAAGAAGGACGTGCCGAAGTTGCGGTCGGTCAGCAGCATGGTGATGGCGCCCGCGAGAACCGGGAGCGACAGCAGCAGCAGGAAGACCGTGACGAGCACCGCCCACACGAACAGCGGCATCTTGTGCAGCGTCATGCCGGGGGCGCGCATGTTGAAGATGGTGGTGATGAAGTTGATGGCGCCGAGGATCGAGGACGCGCCCGCGATGTGGAGCGCCAGGATCGCATAGTCCATCGCCGGGCCGGGCTGGCCGGTGGTGGAGAGCGGCGGATAGATCGTCCAGCCGCCGCCGACGCCATGGGCGCCCGCCGGACCCTCGACGAACATCGAGATCAGCAGCAGGGCCAGCGCCGGGGGAAGCAGCCAGAAGGAGATGTTGTTCATGCGCGGGAAGGCCATGTCGGGCGCGCCGATCATGAGCGGCACGAACCAGTTGCCGAAGCCGCCGATCATGGCGGGCATGACCATGAAGAAGATCATGAGCAGGCCGTGCGCCGTCACGAACACGTTGTACATGTGCTTGCCGGCGTCGAGCGCCGCATCGGCCGGCGTGCCGTAGACCATGGAGGCGAGGCCGGCGAAATACTGGATGCCGGGCTCGGAAAGCTCCATGCGCATGACGACGGAGAGGATGCCGCCAATGACGCCGGCGAAGATCGCGAACCACAGATACATCGTGCCGATGTCCTTGTGGTTGGTGGAGTAGACGTACCGCTTCCAGCCGGTGGGCAAGTGGTCGTCGTGAGCAGTCGTTGCGTGTGCCATTCTAAGTCTGCCTCGTTCCCAATTACTTCTGCGCCAGCTGGCCCTTGGCCTCGAGCCGTGCGGTCATGAACTTGTGGGCCTCCTCGACGCCGGCCGTCTGGGCCTTCTGCGCCCAGGCCTGGTAGTCGGCCTCCTCGACCACCACGACCTCGATCGGCATGTAGGCGTGGTCCTTGCCGCAGAGTTCCGAGCACTGGCCGAAGAACACGCCGGTGCGCGAGGCCTTGAACCAGTCCTCGTTGAGGCGGCCGGGGATGGCGTCGATCTTCATGCCGAAGGACGGGATGGTCCAGGCATGGATGATGCCGTCCGGATCGGAGGTGACGATCAGCTTCACCGTCTTGTTCACCGGCACATACACCGGATTGTCGGTCTTGAGCAGGTAGGGGATGTTGGCTTCCTTGGCGGCCGCCATGTCGCGGGCGCGGTCGTCGAGAGAGGCGGTGAAGGTAACCTTGGCCGAGCCGTCGTCGGCAAGGCCGAGGTCGGGATACTCATAGGTCCAGTTCCAGCCCGGGTTGCCGATGACCTTGATCGTCATGTCGGCGGCGGGGATGTTGCGCTGCAGATAGAGCAGGCGGAAGGACGGGATGGCGATCACCATGAGGATGAGGATGGGAACGACCGTCCAGGCCACCTCGATCAGCGTGTTGTGGGTGGTGCGCGAGGGAACCGGGTTCGACCGGGCGTTGAACTTGATGATCACATACACCAGCAGCGCCAGCACGAAGAGCGTGATCACCGTGATGACGGGCAGCAGCAGGCCGTTGTGGAATGAATGGATACCGTCCATGGACGGGGACGCTGCCTCCTGCAGGCCCATCTGCCACGGTTTTGCATAGCCTTCGATGGCCTGGGCCTCAGAAATGCCCGCGATGCCCGAAAAAAGGCAAAGCAGTGCCGTCGTCATGTTCCGAAACTTCATCGTCACCCTCTCTCTTCAAGACCCCGCACATGAATGCGGGGCATTGGGCTGCAGCTGTCCCTGAAGCCCCTTCTCCAACTGGCTTGTGAACCACATTCGGCGGTCTGCCGCAATGTGGGCAGGCGCGGCAAAACGTCATTCCGGAGGGGCGCATGAGCCCAACCGGAATTCCGCCCCAATTCGGAATGAAATCGGCACCCGTCGGAGCCGGGGACTCACCCCGGACAAGCGCGGGAAATGCGGGTTGTCTAAGCCCGGCGCCGGCGCTAAACCCGCGCAATCGAGAACGAGAAGGTAAATCTACGTGCGAATCAACATGAAGCCGGGCCGTCTGTTCGCCCTCTCCGCCATTGGTCTCGCGCTCAGTCTCGGCATGAGCGGCCTTGCAGCCGCCCAGGAGACGCAGCAACCCAAGCAGTTCGGCCCGCGCGCCAACAAGCAGCAGCAGGGCCAGCAGCAGGGCCAGGCGCCCGCGCCGAAGGTGGACGTCATCGCCGAGAACGGCAAGTGGAAGGTCCAGTGCGAGACCGCGCCCGCCGCCGAAGGCCAGAAGGCCCAGCGCCAGTGCGGCATGGTGCAGAACACCCAGAGCGAGAAGAACCCCAAGGCCAACCTCACCCTGGTGATGGTCAAGACGGTGGCGGGCGACAAGTCCACCATCAACATGCGCGTCATCGCGCCGATCGGCGTCTTCCTGCCGACGGGCGTCGCCCTCGAGATCGACGGCAACGCGGTGGGCCGGGTGCCCTTCACCCGCTGCATGCCGCAGGTCTGCATGGCCTTCGCCGAAGCCTCGCCCGAGACGCTGGCGAAGCTGAAGAAGGGCAAGGAAGCCAATTTCATCATCTATGAGGCGCCCGGCATGGGCCTGCCGATGAAGCTCTCGCTCGAAGGCTTCTCGGCCTCGCTCGCCGCCCTCGAGAAGAACTGACGCCTGTCCCGCCTGACGGGGTTTCCGGGGGCCGTTCCGCGAGGGACGGCCCCTTCTTCTTGGCCTGAGGCGCCGATGGCGCTGGCAGAAGCCGGGTGCCTCACCTATCTTGTGGTTGACAGCTCCCCGATCCAGAAGGTGATCCCCGTGCCGCCGAGCCCCGCCGTCTCGCTTTTCGATACCGCCGATTTCAGCCGTTCCCAGGCCGAAACCATCGTTTCCGACGCGCTGAAGGGTGCGGAGGACGGCGAACTCTTCGTCGAAAAGCGCCAGACCGAAAGCCTCGTCTGGGACGACGGCAAGCTGCGCTCCGCGAATTTCGATGAATCCCAGGGCTTCGGCCTGCGCGCGGTGAAGGGCGAGACGGCGGCCTATGCCCATGCGACCGACCTCTCGATCTCGGCGCTCAGGCGCGCGGCCGAGGTGTGCCGCACGGTCGCCACCGGGGGCAGCGTCGTCCATTCCGTCTCGCCGGAGCGCACCAACGCCCGGCTCTATGCCGATACGAACCCGGCGGAGGCCATGGGCTTCTCCGAGAAGGTGGCCCTCCTCCAGAAGGCCGACGCCTATGCGCGGGGCCTCGACCCGCGGGTGAAGCAGGTGTCCGTCTCCATGGCGGCGGACTGGCAGGCGGTGGAGATCCTCAGGGGCGACGGTTCCAGCTACCGCGACATCCGCCCCCTCGTGCGCTTCAACATCTCGATCGTCTCCTCCGACGGCAAGGAACAGGGCCAGGGCAGCCACGGGCTGGGCGGGCGCGGGGAGCCGCTCTCCTATTTCACCGACGAGGTATGGATGGCCGCCGCCCGGGAGGCGCTCCGCCAGAGCCTCGTCTCGCTCGAGGCGCGCCCCGCGCCCGCGGGCGAGATGGACGTGCTCCTGGGCCCCGGCTGGCCCGGCATCCTGCTGCATGAGGCGGTGGGCCACGGCCTCGAGGGTGACTTCCACCGCAAGAAGACCTCCGTCTTTACCGGAATGGAGGGAAGCCGCGTGGCCGCCCCCGGCATCACCATCGTGGATGACGGCACCATCCCGGACCGGCGAGGCTCCATCACCATCGACGATGAGGGAACGCCCTCACGCTCCACCACGCTGATCGAGGACGGCATCCTCGTCGGCCTCATGCAGGACCGGATGAACGCCAGGCTCATGGGTGTCGCCCCCACGGGCAACGGCCGCCGCCAGTCGCACGCCCATGCGCCCATGCCGCGCATGACCAACACCTACATGCTCTCGGGCACCGCGCACCCGGAAGAGATCCAGCGCTCCATCAAGCGCGGCCTCTTCGCCAAGTCCTTCGGCGGCGGGCAGGTGGACATCACCTCGGGCAAGTTCGTCTTCTCCTGCACCGAGGCCTATCTGATCGAGGACGGGAAGATCACCATGCCGGTGAAGGGCGCCACACTCATCGGCGCGGGGGCGGATGCGCTCACCCGCATCTCCATGGTCGGCAACGACATGGCGCTCGATTCCGGCATCGGCACCTGCGGCAAGCAGGGCCAGGGCGTGCCGGTGGGCGTGGGCCAGCCCTCGCTCCGCATCGACCGCCTCACCGTGGGCGGAACCGCCGCCTGATGCCATGAGGCCCGAAGCCGTCATCTTCGACATGGACGACGTGCTCTGCCGCTATGACCTCGGGCGGCGGCTGAGGGCGCTGTCGCGCATCACCGGCCAGATGCCGCGCGACATCCGCGCGGCACTCTGGGACTCGGGCTTCGAGGACGTGGCGGACACGGGCGGCTACCCGGACCCGGAGCATTACCTCCGGGAGTTCGGCCAGCGCATCGGCTACCGCCTCACGCGGGATGAATGGGTCTCGGCCCGGCGCGAGGCCATGCAGGCCTGGCCGGACATGCTGGCACTGGCCAAGCGCATCGGCGAGCAGGCGCGGCTCGCGCTCTACACCAACAACGGCCCGCTCACCAAGGCGGCCATGGCGGACCTCTTCCCGGAGGCCGCGCACATCTTTCCGGAGCGCTATTATTCCTTCGAATTCGGCACCAAGAAGCCCGACCCCGGCAGCTACACGCTGGTCATGCAGCGCATGGGGATCGCGCCAGAGCGTTGCTGGTTCATCGACGACAAGCGCTCCAACGTGACGGGCGCGCGCATGGCGGGCCTGGCGGGCCACCATTTCAGGAGCCTGGAGCAACTCGTCCCCGAACTCCACGCCCTGGGCTTCGCCGCATGAGCGCCACGGCCGGCACGCGGCCTGCGCCCTTCGTCACCGGCTCCACCATGCGCCACGTGGTGGTGATGACGCTCACCGGCGCCCTCGGCCTCATGGCGCTGTTTCTGGTGGACCTCATCGACCTGTTCTTCCTGTCGATGCTGAACCAGACGGCGGTGACGGCGGCGATCGGCTATGCCGGAACCATCGTCTTCGCCAACCTCTCCATGGCGATCGGCTCCGGCATCGCCGCGGCCGCCCTGGTGGCGCGCAACTATGGCGCGGGCGACCTCAGCCGCGCGCGGGACTATGCGACGAGCGCGCTGATGTTCTCGCTCATCGTCTCGGGCATCGTCACCATCGCCATCAACCTGGGCTCCGGCGCCCTGCTCTCGCTGCTGGGCGCGCATGGCGAGGCCAAACGGCTCGCACAGCTCTTCATCTGGACGATGACGCCGGGCTACATCCTGATCGCGGGCGCCATCTGCTGCTCCTTCATCCTGCGGGGCCTGGGCGATGCGCGCCGCGCCATGTACATCACGCTCTCCACCGCCATCGTCACCGCCTGCGCCGACCCCGTCTTCATCTTCGGCTTCGGCTGGGGCATCCAGGGTGCTGCGGCGGCCACGGTGCTGGGCTATGCCGTGTCCTTCGGCATCGGGCTTCACGGCGTGGCGAAGGTCCACCGCTTCCTGAACCCGATGCGCCTCGGCGGGCTCCGGCGGGATTTCCCGGCCCTCTGGGCCATCGCCTTCCCCGCCATCCTCACCCAGCTCGCCACGCCCTTCGCCAACGCCTACATGACGCATGAGATCGCCCCCTTCGGCGACGAGGCGGTGGCGGGCTTCGCCATCGTCGGCCGCGTCATCCCCGTGGCCTTCGGCATCATCTTCTCGCTGGCGGGCTCGGTGGGGCCCATCATCGGCCAGAACTATGGGGCGAGGCGGCATGACCGGGTGCGCCAGACGCTGAACGACGGCCTGCTCTTCTCCGGCCTCTACACGGTGGCGACCTCGGCCGTGCTCTTCCTCTTCCGCCACCAGATCGCGGAGGCCTTCAACGCGGCGGGGCGCACGGTGGACATCGTGGTGTTCTTCTGCACCTTCATCGGCATCAGCTGGGCCTTCGCGGGCGCCCAGTTCGTGGCCAATGCGGCCTTCAACAACTTGGGGCGGCCGAAGTTGTCGAGCTGGTTCAACTGGGGCAAGGCCACCCTCGGCACGATTCCCTTCGCGCTCGCGGGTGCTGCGTTCGGCGGCCCCGAGGGCATCATCGCGGGCACCGCCATCGGCTCGGTCATCTTCGGCATTGCCTCCGTGCTCACAGCCTATAGGATCGTCAGGCTGAGCGAGAGCGGAGCAGCGCGATGAGCCTGATGCGGATACTGGAACAGGCGCAGGGCGGCGGCCTTTTCACCGCCGTGGCCCACGGCCTCGATCTCGATACGGCACAGACGGGCAAGGCAATGGCCAAGCTCTGCCCCGCCATCGCAACCGAACTCCATGCGCGGGCGGCGGAGGACGAGGAGCTGTTCCAATCCCTGCTGGAGCTGATCGAAGACAATGGCGAGGCAAACCTCCTCGAGGACGGCCGCGCGCTGACCGGACCCGAGGCCATCGCCGATGGCAACGCCATCCTGGACGATCTCTACGGCTCGCGCAGCGCCGCCATGGCCGCGCTCCGCACGGTGGACGACACGATCCCCGAGCGCGAACTGAGCAAGCTCGCCCCGATCTCCGCCACCGCCGTGGTGGCGGCACTGGCCAGGGCCAACCGCCCGCTGGCGCTGGCCGCGGGCCAGGCGCAGGCGGCCACGGCCGGTTCCGCCGCGCAGGGCTTCTTCACCGCTCTGGTCAGCGCCATCATCGCGGGGATCGTCTCCGCGCTGACGCGCAAGCTGGCGTCCGGCACGCGGCGGCCGCGCAGCACAGGCTATGCCCGCACCCGCAGCCGCCGGAAGACGGCCGGCACGAGGCGGCGGCGCAAGACCGCCGGGGCCTCCGTCGAGGACGTCTTCCGCGACATCCTCGGCAATCTCGGCAAGGGGCGGTAGGCCATCACCACCGCCTGCACCTGGCGCGCTCCTCCAGCGCCAGCGTCGCATTGCGGCTGAGCGGCAGCCCCGCCGCCCAGCGCACCTCGTCCCGCGTCACGCCGATGTCGCGCAGCAGGAAATCGTCGAACCTGTCGAGCCGCGCCACCGCGCGGCGGGCGCGCCAGTTGGCGATGGCCTGCCGCAACAGCGGGAAGGCTCCGGTGGCTTCGGCGGACCGGGCACGGTTCAGGGCATAGTCTCTCATGGCAAAGACTCCTCTTTGGAGCATGATCCGCCTTTCCGACGAGATCATGCTCAAGCCATTGATCTGGCGCGAGTTCTGCGCGCCCGCGGGGAAGACCATTCCCCCCGCGTCTTCCGCCCTCCGGGGGCGGCCGCTGCCGTCTTGCGATGAGAGGAGAATGGGGGATTTCGATTGATTTATCCAACGAATGGTTCTTATATCACCCATCACGGACGTTGATGGAGTCACGGCCATGATCCCCAACCTCGACATCGACCTGCTCAAGACCTTCCTGGCGATCTCCGACACCGGCAGCTTCACCCGCGCGGGCGAGGAGGTTCACAAGACGCAGTCCGCCGTCTCGATGCAGATGAAGCGGCTGGAGGAGCTGCTGGGCCGCCCCCTCTTCGTGCGCGACGGCCGGGTGAGCCGCTTCACGGCGGACGGCGAACGGCTGGTCGAATATGCCAGGCGCCTCGTGGCGCTGAACGACGAGGCGGTGTCGACCTTCCAGCGCCCCGAACTCACCGGCACGGTGCGCTTCGGAACGCCCGACGACTATGCCGACCGTTTCCTGCCCGAAATCCTCGCGCGCTTCGCCCGCACGCATCCGCTGGTCACGGTGGATGTGGAGTGCCTCGAAACCCAGTTCCTGTTCGAGCGCACGCGGCGGGGCGAACTCGACCTGTCGCTCGTCACCTTCGGCTGCAACATCTCCACCGACGAGCCGGTGCGGCTGGAGCCCCTCGTGTGGGTCACCTCGGCAAGGCACTCGACGCATCTCCTCGACGTGCTGCCGCTCGCCGTCTCGCATGCCGGCTGCGAATGGCGGCGGGCGGTCATCGATGCACTGGACAAGACCGGACGCAAATACCGCGTGGCCTATTCGAGCCCCAATTCCAACGCCGTCAACGCCGCGGTGCAGACGGGCCTCGCCGTGGGCGCGGTGCCCGAACTCTGCGTGCGCCCCGGCATGCGCATCCTGACGGAAAAGGATGGATTCCCCTCGCTGGGGCATTTCGAGATCGGCCTGATGCGAAAGCCCGGCCGGATGAGTTCCGCCATCGACGCCCTCTCCCGCCACGTCGCCGAAAGCCTCGGCAGCATCACGCCCGGGATGATGGCGGCGGAGTGAGGGTTGAGAGGCTCGCGCTTTTTCTGGCCGTCCCCCGGCGAAGCCAGGTCCCGTTTCTCTAGTAAGCGAAGTCCCGGAACACGCGGGAAATGTCGCCGCCCCAGCTGCCGTGGTAGAGGGCCAGCAGGTTTTCCGCCGCCGTCTTGCCGCTCGCCACGGTCTCGTCGAGGGGGTCGAGGAAGGCGGCTTCGGTCTTGCCCTTGCAGCCCTGGCGTCCGCGCGCCTCGAGGCCGCCGCGCGCGAGCGTCAGCACGTCGCGTGCCACGTCGCGCACGCTCCGCCCGCGGATCGTCGCGGCCAGCGCCTGCTTCGGCACCGCGTCGCGCAGCGCCTGGCGTTCTTCCGCCGTCCAGTCCTTCACCAGGTCCCAGGCGGCATCGAGCGCGGGCTGGTGATAGAGCAGACCCACCCACAGGGCGGGCAGCGCGCAAAGCCTGCGCCACGGGCCTGAATCCGCCCCGCGCATCTCCAGATATTTCTTGAGCCGCACTTCGGGGAAGATCGTCGTCAGGTGGTCGGCCCAGTCCTTCAGCACCGGCTTCTCGCCGGGCAGCTGCGGCAGGCGGCCCTCCATGAAGGCGCGGAAGCTCTCGCCCGCGCAGTTGATGTATTTCCCCTCCCGCATCACGAAATACATCGGCACGTCGAGCGCATAGTCGACGTAGCGCTCGAAGCCCATGCCCTCCTCGAAGGCGAAGGGCAGCATGCCGGAGCGGTCATTGTCCGTGTCGCGCCACACCTCGGAACGGAAGGAGAGGAAGCCGTTGGGCTTGCCATCGAGGAAGGGCGAATTGGCGAAGAGCGCCGTGGCGATGGGCTGCAGCGCCAGCGACACGCGCAGCTTCCTCACCATGTCGGCTTCGGACGCGAAGTCGAGGTTCACCTGCACCGTGCAGGTGCGGAACATCATGTCACGGCCATAAGAGCCCACCCTGTCCATGTAGGGCGCCATGATGCCATAGCGGCCCTTGGGCATGACGGGCGTTTGCGCCCGCGACCACACGGGCGATGCGCCGAGCCCGAGGAAGCCGATCCCCAGCCTGTCACCCACCTCGCGCACCTGGCCCAAGTGCTCATGCACCTCCTCGCAAGTGTCGTGCACGGTTTCGAGCGGTGCGCCGGAGAGTTCGAACTGGCCGCCGGGCTCCAGCGAGACGTTGCCAAGGCCCTTGGGGTCGGAGAGCGCGATGATGTTCCCGCCCTCCTCCACACCCGTCCAGCCGAAGCGGTCGCGCAAGCCGTCGAGCAGCGCCTTGATGGAGCGCTCGCCGTGATAGGGCACGGGCCCCAGCGTGTCGGTGAGGAAGGGGAACTTCTCGTGCTCGGTGCCGATCCGCCACTGCTCCTTGGGCTTCGATCCGCTGGCCAGTTCCTCGATGAGCTGCGCCTTGGATTCGATGGGCATCCGCGCCTTGGGCGTGTCGGGGGTGGGTCCGCTCACAAGCTGCTTCCTGTCAAAATTGTGTCCGAGGATGTAGGCGGCTGCCTTTCATCGGGCAAGACAAAGTTCGGGATGGGTTCCATTCAGGTTTGCCGGTCCCAGTCGCCGAGCGAAGCCTGCACCAGCGTCAGCGCTGCAACCGCCGCGGTATCCGCCCGCATGATTCGCGGGCCCAGCGAAATCGCGGTGACGAAGGGCAGCGAGGTGAGCAGCGCCTTCTCCTCCGCCGTGAAGCCGCCCTCGGGGCCGATCAGCACGCCCGCCGGGGCGCGCAGTGTGCTCAGCGCTTCGAGCGGGCTCGCGGTCGTCGCCGTCTCGTCGCAATAGACGAGGGCGCGGCCCTCCTCCCACCCCTGCAGCAGCTTCGGCAGCTTCACCGGCTCGAAGACGTCCGGCACGAAGACGAGGTTGCACTGTTCGGCAGCCTCGATGACATTGGCCTTCATCCGCTCGAGGTTCACCCGCTCGGCGATGGTGCGCTGGGTGATGACCGGCCTCAGGCGCCTGGCGCCGAGTTCGGTCGCCTTCTGCACCACGTAATCGAGGCGCGCGTGCTTCAGGGGCGCGAAGCAATAGTCGATGTCGGGGGGCGGCGTCACGGCGGAGACCTGCCGCTCGCAGCGCAGGCGTGCGCCCTTCTTTGAGACCTCCGTGAGGTAGGAGAGCCACTCCCCGTCCCGCCCGTTGAACACCGAGACGGGGTCGCCGGGCCCAAGCCGCAGCACGCCCGTCAGGTAATGCGCCTGCTCGCGCGGAAGAGTGACGTCCTGGCCGGGCCCGAGCCCGGCGTCTAGGTGGAGGCGGGGGGTGGTCTTCATGGTTGTGCTGATGTACACCGCGCGCATGACCGAAGCCAGCCGCCCCGTGAGCCCAGCGGACCAGCGCGTCGCCGACGCGCTCCCCGATCATTGGGCGGACCATGCCCTGCCCGGAGGCTTGCGCCCCTATGCCCGGCTGATGCGCCTCGAACGGCCGATCGGCTGGTGGCTCCTCCTGCTGCCCTGCTGGTGGGGCCTGCTCTTGGGCCAGATCGCCTGGGGCGGCGGCGTGCCGAACCTCTGGTACGCGGTTCTCTTCCTCATTGGCGCCGTCATCATGCGGGGTGCTGGCTGCACGCTGAACGACATCGCCGACCGCAATTTCGACGGACGGGTGGAGCGAACCAGGCTCCGCCCCATCCCCTCGGGCCAGGTGAGTGTGCGGAACGCCTTCGTCTTCCTCGTCCTGCTCTGCCTCTCAGGGCTCGCGGTGCTGCTCCAGTTCAACTGGTTCACCGTCTTCACCGGGGCGGCCTCGCTCGCCATCGTCGCCGTCTACCCCTTCATGAAGCGCATCACCTACTGGCCGCAGGCGGTGCTGGGGCTCGCCTTCAACTGGGGGGCGCTGGTCGGCTGGAGCGCGGTGCACGGCGGCCTCTCGCCCGCACCCCTGCTGCTCTATGCCGGCGGCATCGCCTGGACGCTCGCCTATGACACGATCTACGCCCACCAGGACAAGGAGGACGACGCGCTGATCGGCCTCAAGTCCACCGCGCTGAAGTTCGGCGACCGCACGGTCTGGTGGCTCGGCCTGTTCTTCTTCTTCAGCCTCGCGCTGATCGACTGGGCGATCTGGCTCGCCCATGGCAGCATCATCGCGCATCTGGGCGTGGCGGCCGCCGCCCTGCACGCCGCCTGGCAGCTTGCCCGCTTCGATGCCGCCAATTCCGCCCGCTGCCTTGAATTATTCAGATCCAACCGCATATTCGGTCTCATCATCACCTTCGGCCTTCTCCTGGATACGCTCCTCATATGATCGACGAACTCCTCTCGCTCGCGGGCGAGGCCGTGTCACATGCCCGGAAACTCGGCGCGGACGCCGTGCACGCGGTCGCCGCCGACGGGCGCTCCACCGAAATCTCCGTCCTCGACGGCAAGATCGAGAAGGTCGAGCAGTCGGAAGCCCGCGACATCTCCCTCAAGGTCTATGCCGGGAAATCCTCCGCCACCATCTCCGGCAGCGTGCTGACGAAGGAAGCAATCCACCGGCTTGCCGAAAACGCGCTCCGCATGGCGAAGCTCGCACCCCCGGACCCGTTCTCCGGCATCGCCGAGCCGGACCAGCTCGCAAGGAACATCCCGGACCTCGACCTCGCGGCCCATGACCTGCCGGACCCCCGCGGCCTTGAGGACCTGGCCCGGAGGGCGGAGGCCGCGGGGCTTGCCGTCACGGGCGTCACCAAGTCCTCGGGTGCGGGCGCGTCGCGCTCCGAAACCTCGGTGGGCATCGTCATCTCCAACGGCTTCTCCCAGGGCTACCGGCGCACGGGCGTCGGCGTCTCCATGTCGGCGATTGCCGGGGAAGGCCTCGGCATGCAGCGGGACTACGACTATTCCTCCGCCATCCACTTCGTCGACCTGCGCGACCCCGAGACCATCGGGCGCACCGCGGGCGAGCGGGCGGTGAAGCGGGTGGACCCGCGCAAGGTCAAGTCCCAGTCCGTGCCGGTGATCTATGACCGGCGCGTCGCCTCGGGGCTGGTCGGCCACCTGCTGGGCGCCATCAACGGGGCGGCCATCGCGCGCGGCACGAGCTTCCTGAAGGATGCGATGGGCCAGCAGGTCTTCGGCTCCGGCATCACCATCGTCGAGGACCCGCACATGCTGCGCGGCCTGGGCTCCCGCCCCTTCGACGGCGAGGGGCTGGCCTGCCACAGGCGGAACCTGATCGAGAACGGCATCCTCACGGGCTGGGTGCTGGACCTCCGCTCGGCGCGGCAATTGGGGCTTGCGCCCACCGGCCAGGGCTCACGCGGGGGGCCCAGCACCTCCAACGTCTTCCTGCCCGCCGGAGCCCGGAGCCCGGAGGAGCAGATCCGGGGGATTTCCCAGGGCCTCTACGTCACGGAGCTCATCGGTTCCTCGATCAACAACGTCACCGGCGACTACAGCCGGGGCGCCTCCGGCTTCTGGATCGAAAACGGCGAACTCACCTTCCCGGTGAGCGAGATCACCATCGCCGGAAACCTGAAGGACATGTTCAAGACCATCGAGCCCGCCTCCAACCTCGAGTTCCGCTCCTCCGTGAACGCCCCCAACTGCCTGGTGGAAGGGCTGACCATTGCCGGTGTCTGAGGCGCTGTCCGCGGCGCTGAAGGACGATGCGCGCCTGCTCTTCGACACGGTGCAGGAGGCGGGCGAGCTCGGCCTTTCGCTCGCGCACCGCAAGGACCTGAAGCACTGGACCAAGCCCGACGGCTCCCACGTCACCGAGGGCGACCTCGCCATCAACGCCCTGTTCGAGGAGCGGTTGAAAGCGGCCCGCCCCGGCTATGGCTGGCTGTCCGAGGAGACGCCCGACGCGCCGGAACGCCTGGCGCAGGAGAGGCTCTGGATCATCGACCCCATCGACGGCACCCGCGCCTTCATGGAGGGCCGCCTGGAATGGTGCGTGGCCGCCGCCCTCGCCATCAACGGACGGCCGGTGCTGGGCGCGGTCTACCGGCCGCGGGTGGAGGAGTTCTATTCCGCCATCGACGGCGGAGGCGCACTGCTCAATGGCCAGGCCCTCGCGATCCCCGATTCGGACAGCCTTCAGGGCGCCCGCATCGCGGGAAACCGCAAGGCGCTCCAGAGCCTCGATCATCTCGGCATCGCGGGTGACCTCAGCGGCGCGCTCCCCCTGCAGCTCCGGCTCGCCTATGTGGCGGCGGGCCGTCTGGACGGTGCCGTGTCCATCGGCAATCGCAACGACTGGGACCTCGCGGCGGGCGAACTCCTCGTCATCGAGGCGGGCGGCGCGGTGTCCGGCGTATCCGGCGAAGGTTACATTTACAACCGGCCGGAGCCGTGGCAGCAAGGCCTCGTTGCTGCAGGTGCGAAGCGCCATGCGGCGCTGATCGAAGCCCTGAGCGCCTGAGGACCATATGACGAAAGCCCCCGCCAAGCCCGACAACCAGCTCCTCCACCTCGTGTTCGGGGGCGAGCTCGACGACGTCAAGTCGGTGACCTTCAAGGACCTCGCGAAGCTCGACGTGGTGGGCTTCTATCCCAATTACGCGGAGGCCTATCAGGCCTGGCTCACCAAGGCGCGCGAGACGCTGGACAACGCCCAGATGCGCTATTTCATCGTGCATCTCCACCGCCTGCTCGACCCCGCACAGCCCGGCCAGTGACGCGGCCCGGAGAGCGCGGCGCATGACGGCCCCGCGCTCTTCGCCCTTGCCCGCCTGCTGCGGCGCAGCTAGTCATGCCGCAACCTGCGAGGCAGCCTCCCTTCCATGACCGCCCGATCCAACCTGCGCGCCATCCTTGCGATGGTGGTTTCCATGGGCGTGTTCGTCACGTCGGACAGCTGCATGAAGCTGGCGCTGGCCGATGCGCCGCTGTTCCAGCTGATGCTGATGCGCGGCATCGTCTCCGTCTCGCTCTGCCTCACCCTCATCGTGGCCATGGGGCAGGCGGAGCATTTGAAGCGCATGTTCAACACATGGCTGGTGGGCCGCGGCCTCCTTGAGGTGGTGGCCAACATCAGCTTCACGCTGGGCCTCGCCTATATCGCCATCGCGGACCTCACCGCCATCGCCCAGACCTGCCCGCTCTTCGTGCTGATCGGCGCCTGGGTCTTCCGGGGCGAACGGCTGGGGCTGTCGCGCCTCGTGCTGATCCTGCTCGGCATCGTCGGCGCCTTCATGGTGGCCCAGCCGGGCACGGGTACGGCCTCCTCCTACGCGATCCTCGCCTTCCTCACGCCCATCGCCTGCGCCATCCGCGATCTGATCACCCCCAACGTGCCGCGTGACATGCCGCCGCTGGTCGCCACGCTCACGGTGCTGGTGCTGCTCGCGCTCACCGGCCTCTTCGGGACGCTCGCCTTCGAGGAGCAGGTCGTGCCGAGCACACGTCACATTCTCCTCATGGTGATGGCGGGCGCCACCGGGCTTGCCGGGCACCTCCTCCTCTACATCACCTACCGCATCGGCGAGGCGCGCACCGTGGCGCCGTTCATGTACACGCTCACCATCTGGGCGGTGATCTCGGGGCTCGTGCTGTTCGGCGACGTCCCCAACACGCTGGCCATCGGCGGCATGGTCCTGGTAACGCTCGCCGGCCTCGCCATCATCTGGCTCGACGGCCGCCAGCGCCGCAGCGACGCCCGCCTCGCGATGGAAGCGCGGGGCTGAGCGCAAGGCTCAGCCCCGCTCTCACCCATGCCACGGCTTGACCGTGGCATCCTTTTCGCGGCCACCAAAGACGATCGCCCGATCAAGTCGGGCGATGATGACGGCTGGGGTCAGTCGGATGATTGAGTGCGGGGGCAGGCCAGCTGCCGGCGCCCCTCAGATCTTCCCCTCGGCCTGCAGCTTCCCAAGCGGGAAACCGGCGATGGGATCCTCCGCCTTCACCACGGCGAGCCGCTTCAGCGCCTCGGCGCAGTCGGCGTTCATCTGGCTCACCAGCTCGTCGATGGAGGAGAAGCGCTTGTCCGGCCTGATCAGGTCGATGAACTCGACCAGCATCCGGCGGCCATAGAGATCGCCCTCGAAGCCGATGAGATAGACCTCGAGGAAGGTGCGCCCGGTGTCGAATGTGGGCCGGTCGCCGAAATATCCCGCGCCCGGCCAGACGGGCGCGCCCGGCAAGGAGGCATCGCGCACCCGCACGGCATAGATGCCGCGGAACGGGTCCGCACCCTTGTCGAGCACGATGTTGAGCGTCGGGAAGCCGATGGTGCGGCCGCGCTGGTCGCCCTTCACCACCTCGCCCAACACCGTCCAGTGATAGCCGAGTTCACGCGCCGCCGCGGTCACATGGCCATGGCGCAGCGCCTGGCGGATGGAGCTGGAGGAGAAGGGCGAATGCTGGTCGCCCTCGTCCGTCACCTGATCCACGACGGTGACGCCGAAGCCCAGCTTGCGGCCCAGCTCCGCCATGGTGGCGGGGCTGCCCTTGCGGCCCTGGCCGAAATGGAAGTCATAGCCCATCACCACATGGGCGGCCCCCAGCCGCTCCACCAGGTGGCGGATGACGAAGTCTTCGGGCGAAAGGTCGGAGAGTTCGCGGTCGAAGGGCAGAACAGCGATGAAGGCCGCGCCCAGCGCGGCCACCAGCCGCGCCTTGAGGGCTTCCGGCGTCAGGCGGAACACCGGCTCGTCCGGCTTGAACCAGCTGCGCGGGTGCGGCTCGAAGCTGACCACGCCCCAGGCGCAGCCGCGGCGGCGGGCCTCGGCCTCGGCGGCGGCGAGCAGCGTCTGGTGGCCGCGATGCACGCCGTCGAAATTGCCGATGGCGACGACCGCGCCCCGGCAGCTGTCAGGAACGGGCGAGGAGCCCGCGATCACTTGCATGCCCAATCCTTCTCACGTCCCGGCCAACGTCCAGGCGAGGTCATGGACGGTTGCCACGATGCGCGCGTGGGGCACGGCGTTGAGCACCTGGGCCTCGGCCACATGCAGACCCTCGCTCGCATCGGTCACCCCTTCTGCAACAAGAAGGGCGTCAAGGCCATAGTCGGCGGCACCGCGGATGTCGGTTTCCGGGCCGTCGCCGATCGCCAGAACCTCCGGCCTCTCCACGGCACGCCCGGTGATGCGCCCAGCCTCCGCAAGCGCCAGATCATAGATGGGCGCGAAGGGCTTGCCCGCCATCAGCACCTCGCCGCCCAGCGCGGCATAGAGTTCGGCGAGCTTGCCCGCGCAATAGAGGATGCGCTCGCCCTTCTTCACGATCTTGTCCGGGTTGGCGCAGATCATCACCAGGCCGCGCTGCTTCATCTCCAGGAGCAGCGGGTCATAGTCCTCCAGCCGGTCGTTGAGGTCGTCGAAGAGCCCGGTGCAGAGAACGGCCTTCGCCTCGTCGAGCGGCACCCGCTCCACGCCCGTACCCTCATAGATCGAATGGTCGCGCGCGGCGCCCAGGTGAAACACCCTGCCGCCGCCATGAAGCTTCATCAGCACCTGCGTCACGTCGCCCGAGGTGACGATCCGGTCATGCGACGCCGGGTCGACGCCGATCTCGAGAAGCTGCTTCTCCACGCCCAGATGGCTGCGCGGCGAATTGGTGACGAGGACGACCGTGCCACCGCGCTGCCGGTGGCGCTTCAGCGCCTCGACCGTGACCGGAAACGGCGTCACGCCATTGTGGACCACGCCCCAGATGTCACAGAACCAGACGGGGTAGGACTCGGAAAAACGCTGCATCGGGAGGGGTGAACTCTGTCAGGCCACGTCGGCGCGGCGGGGGGCGGCGGCAATGCCCGCGTCGCGGCGCACCTTGCGCGGCGGCGCGAAGAAGGCGCCATGGCCGAAGCGCGCGGATTTGGTTGCGGAGGACGCCTGCTGCGACGTCTTGATGTCGCCGATGATGAGCTGGATCTGCATGGCGCGGGCATGCTGCACGAACTCGCGCCACACCTCGCTGGGGCCGTTGCCGGCATCCACCGCATGGGGCGGGAAGTTCAGGAAGCGCACGCCGAGCTGGCGCAGCGCCGTCAGGTCGAGCCCGCCCAGATAGACGTCGCGGAGCGCCAGCGTCGCTCCCAGGCGGCCCAGCCGCGCCAGATTGTCGATCCCGACCGGGTCGAGGTTTCCGAGGTCCTTCTGGCCGAACTCGAACACCATGCCACTGGCCACATCCGCATCCTGCAGCAGGAGCGTGAGGATGGTGTCGGCCTCGCTGCGCGAGCCGAGCGTGGCCTTGCCGAGAGGCACGAAGATGCGCAGGCCCGGGTTCCGGAGGCGCAGACGGCGCAGCACGGGCGCCACCATCTTGACCAGATGCGCATCGAGTGCGGGCCGCATGCCGCCGGCATCGGCCTTTTCCATCAGTTCGGCATGGGACACCACCTCGTCCCTGCCATTGGCGAGATTGACCTCGGCGCGGTAATGCACGGTGCTGCCGGAGGACAGTTCGATCACCGGCTCAAGCAGCAGGTCGAGGTGCTCGCCCATGGCGGCGCCGGATTTCTGCGGGGTGGCGCCGGCGGCGGGCTGCTCCACCGGCTCGCTCCTGCGGGCAATGGCTTCCTTCACCTCGTCGCGCAGCGCGCCGACGTCGGACAGCAGCTTGTCCAGGCCGGACACGGGCATCTTCACCTGCCGTTCGACGTCGCTCAGGCGCGCGGAGGTGCGCTCGGTGCGGCTGGCCAGGTCGCGCAGCACCTCTTCCTGCGAGAACAGCCAGTCCTCGACACGGGAGAGTTTCGTCATGGCGGCGATGGCGGTGGCGAGCACGCAGACGGACAGCAGCAGGATGGCGCCGGCGATGGCCGCCACGTCGGACCCTTCGAACACGAGCAAATACGCCGCGACACCGATCGCGGCGAACGGAAGAATGGTGAGCCCAAGCATCACCGGCATCATCTGGCGTGACATTGTCGCCTGGTCCCTGTCGCCTCTGGAGACTCATATGCCAGAAGCCGAAGCGGTTTCAAAGCTTTGGGATGGCCCGCGGCGGCGGGCTGGGGAAAAACCTCTTCCCCGCTCGGGAAAAGCACGGGCCGGGGCGGTTTCCCGCCCCGGCCCGGGTCGATGCTGCCGTCCGTCAGGCGACGGAGGCGAGGATCTTCGGCATCTTGTCGGAGAAGATCTCGTCGATCTGATTCTCGTTGATCATCAGCGGCGGCGAAAGCGCGATGGTGTCGCCCGTGATGCGCACCATCATGCCCACGTCGTGGAAGCCGTTCTCCATCGCCTTGTAGGCGCGCAGACCCGGCGAGCCCTCGATCGGCTTGAGGTCGATGGCGCAGACGAGGCCCAGCGTGCGGATGTCCTCGACCAGCGGATGTCCCTGGAGGGTGAAGGCGGCGTCCGCCCACACATTCTCGAGCTTCAGCGCGTTCTCGAACAGCTGCTCGTCACGGTACACGTCCATGGTGGCGACACCCGCCGCGGCCGCCATCGGGTGGCCGGTGTAGGTATAACCGTGGAACAGCTCGATCACGTGGTCCGGGCCATTCATGAACTTGTCGTAGATGCCCTGGCGCACCATGCAGCCGCCCATCGGAACGGTGCCGGAGGTCACACCCTTTGCGAAGGTCAGGATGTCCGGGGTGACGCCGAAGCGCTCGGCGGCAAAGGCGTGGCCCAGACGGCCGAAGCCGGTGATGACCTCGTCGAAGATCAGCAGGATGCCGTGCTTGTCGCAGATCTCGCGCAGGCGCTTGAGATAGCCCTTCGGCGGCGGCAGCACGCCGGTCGAGCCCGCCATCGGCTCCACGATCACCGCGGCGATGGTCGAGGCGTCATGCAGCGCCACGAGACGCTCGAGCTCGTCCGCGAGGTGCGCGCCCCACTCCGGCTCACCCTTGGTGAAGGCCTGCTCCTTGCGGTTGTAGGTGTGCGGCAGGTGGTCGACGCCCGCCAGCATCGCGCCGAACCACTTGCGGTTGGCGACCATGCCACCCACCGAGATGCCGCCGAAGTTCACGCCATGGTAGCCGCGCTCGCGGCCGATCAGGCGGGTGCGGCTGGCCTGGCCATTGGCACGGTGATAGGCCAGCGCGATCTTCAGCGCCGTGTCGGCGGCTTCCGAGCCGGAGTTGCAGAAGAAGGCGTAGTTCAGGTCGCCCGGCGCCATGGTGGCAAGCCGCGAGGCGAGTTCGAACACCTTGGGGTGGCCGAACTGGAAGGTCGGCGCGAAGTCGAGCTCGGCCGCCGCCTTCGAGATGGCATCGACGATGGGCTGGCGGCAGTGGCCGGCGTTGGAGCACCACAGGCCGGCGGAGCCGTCGAGGATCGGGCGGCCGGTCAGGTCGTAGTAGTGCATGTCCTTGGCGCGGGCGATCATGCGCGGCCGCTTCTTGAAGGCGCGGTTGGGCGTGAAGCCCATCCAGAAGGGCTCGAGATTGTTGGGTGACGGTTCCCAGGCGGTGGCGCCTTCCAGGTTCACGGGCTTGTTCATCGATCATTCTCCTGCGAGCGATGCTCAGTGATAGCAGAAAGGCAAGCGCGGGGGAAATGCACCAGCTTTGGGCGTTGCTTGGGCCAGGTCCGCGCTGTGCGGATGGCACGATTCCGGAGCATGCGCCTTACTAGCCGGGCCAGCGCGCGCTGTCAAGGACTAAATTCCGCATGCAGGAAAAACACCCCCTTCGTCCCCTTTCGAACAAAGGCTGCCGCAAACAGGCCTCGCACGCCGGGCGTGCGACGGCTATAGCATCGGGAATGCTCACCTGGGTCATCTTCGGCTTCCTTCTGGGACTTCAGCACGCGCTGGAGGCCGACCATATCGCCGCCATGGCATCGATCACCGCGGACAAGAAGGGCTTCCGGCCCATCCTGCGGCACGGCGCGCTGTGGGGCATCGGCCATGCGGTCACACTGGGCGCCTTCGGCGGCGCCGTCTACGCACTCAAGCTGACGCTGGACGAGACGCTGGCCACCGGTCTCGAATTCGCCGTCGGCGCCATGCTGGTGCTGCTGGGCTCGCGCGTGCTTTATGTGATCGCCAGGTCGCGCATCCATTTCCACGTCCACCGGCACGGCCCGGAGCAGGTTCACCTCCATGCCCACAGCCACGCGGGCGACGTGGCGGACCACCGCCTGAGCGTCCACGCCCACCCGCATCCGCAGCGCCACTGGGGCCGCAGCCTCGCCGTCGGCATGATCCACGGCCTCGCGGGCTCGGCCGCCCTCGTGGCGCTCGCCGCCGCCTCCGCCCCCTCCGTGCCGCTGGGCCTCGCCTTCATGGCGCTCTTCGGCCTCGGCTCCGTGGCGGGCATGGCGCTGTTCTCGGCAATGATCGCGGTCCCCCTGTCCTACACCGCCAATGGGCTCACCTGGGCCAGCCGCGGCCTCCAGGTCCTGGCCGGCGTGATCGCCCTCGGCATCGGCCTCCACATCATGGTCGAGACCGGAACCGCCCTCTTCACCTGACCGTCCGCTTCGCCAGCGCGCCGGAGTGTCTGCGTGCCCGGGAATGATAGGCGCATATCAGGAATTGACAACACGCGCCGGACGGTTTGTGCTGGCCCGGTTGCAGGGAGGGCAAGCGCATGAAGCTCGGTTTCAATCTTCTGCTGTGGACGCCACACGTCACGCTCGAACATGAGCCCATCCTCAGGGCCCTGAAGAAGACGGGCTATGACGGCGTCGAGATCCCGATGTTCGAGGGTGATCCCGATCACTACGCCAGGCTCGGCGACCTGCTGGACCGGATCGGCCTCGCGCGCACGGTGGTGAGCGTCATCGGACCTTCGGGCAAGAACCCGCTTTCCGCCGACAGGGCCCACCAGAAGGCGGCGCTCGATTACGCGAAATGGACCATCGACTGCTGCGCGGCGCTCGGCGCCCCCATCCTCGGCGGCCCCATGCATTCGGAACTCGGCTTCTTCACCGGCGCGCCCGCGACGGCCGCCGAGCGCAAGCGTGCCCTCTCCTTCCACAAGCGCGCGGGCGACCATGCGGGAAAGAAGGGCGTCACCTTCGCGCTCGAGGCGCTCAACCGCTTCGAATGCTATTTCCTGAACACGATGCAGCAGCTCGCCGATTACCTGGACGAGGTCGACCACCCCCATGTGAAGGCCATGTACGACACCTTCCACTGCAACATCGAGGAGAAGGACCCCGTCGCCGCGGTGAAGACGATCGCCCGGCACATGGTGCATGTGCACATCTCGGAGAATGACCGCGGCACGCCCGGCAAGGGCCATGTGCCGTGGGAGCAGACCTACAAGGCGCTGAAGAAGACGAAGTACAAGGGTTTCCTCACCATCGAGGCCTTCGGCCGCGCCATGCCGGCGCTGGCCGCAGCCACCCGCGTCTGGCGCGACTTCGCCCCCAACCCGGAAGAAGTCTACAGGCTCGGCTTCCGCAACATGAAGCAGGGCTGGGCCAGGGCGTGAAGCCGGTCTACGTCATCGGCACCTGCGACACGAAGGAAGCGGAACTCCGCCATGCCGTGGCGCGGGTCGAGGCCGCGGGCGCCCATGCCCTCCTCGTCGACATCTCGACGACGCCGAGCACGGCCAGGGCCGACGTGACGCCCGAGATGGTGGCCCGCCACCACCCGCAAGGGGCCGATGCCGTTCTGGGCCACGCCGACCGCGGCCGCGCCGTCACCGCCATGGCGGAGGCGCTCTCCCGCTTCCTGCTCTCGCGCGATGATTTGGGTGCGGTGCTGGGCCTCGGCGGCGGGGGCAACACCTCGATGGTCACGGCCGCGATGCGCGCCCTTCCTATCGGCGTGCCGAAGCTGATGGTCTCCACCATGGCGTCCGGCAACGTGGCGCCCTATGTCGGCCCCACCGACATCATGATGATGCATGCCGTGGCCGACGTGGCGGGACTCAACGCCATCACCCGCACCGTCATCGGCAATGCGGCGCATGCCGCCGCTGGCATGGCGCTGACAGGCCTTCCCGCCACCGGGGAGGGAAGGCGCGCCGTCGGCCTCACCATGTTCGGCGTCACCACGCCCTGCGTCACGCAAATCCGCCACCTGATCGAGGGCGATTGCGAGTGCTTCGTCTTCCACGCCACCGGCACCGGCGGCCAGTGCATGGAGAAGCTCATCGACTCAGGGCTGATCACCGCCGCCATCGACATTACCACCACGGAAGTGGCGGACCACCTCTTCGGCGGCGTTCTTCCGTGTACGGATGACCGTTTCGGCGCCGTGATCCGCAGCCGCATCCCATGGGTCGGCTCGGTGGGTGCGGTGGACATGGTGAACTTCGGCGGGCGCGAGACCGTGCCCGCCCAGCACGCCTCGCGCAATCTCTACGTCCACAACCCGCAGGTGACGCTGATGCGCACCACGCCGGAGGAAAACGCCGCGATCGGCCGCTGGATCGTGGAGCGCGTCAACCGCATGGAAGGCCCGGTGCGCTTCCTGCTGCCGCTCCGGGGCGTCTCCACCCTCGACCAGTCCGGCAAGCCCTTGCACGATCCGGTGGCGGATGCCGCCCTCTTCGCCGCGATCCGTGAGAGCTGGAAGCCCGCGCCCAACCGCCAGCTGATCGAGGCCGACGCCCACGTCAACGACCCGGCCTTCGCCGAGGCCTGCGTCCACGCCTTCCGCGACATCACCAGAGGAACATGACATGGCCCGCGCCTATGCCTCGATCATCCTGAAAGCCCCCGTCGAGACCGTGTGGTCCATCGTGCGGGACTTCAACGGACTTCCCAACTGGGCGGCGGGCGTCGCCTCCTCCAAGATCGAGAAGGGGCTGGACGCGGATGTGGTGGGCTGCATCCGCTCCTTCCACCTCGCCAACGGCGCGCATGTGCGCGAACGCCTGCTGATGCTGGACGACGCGCGCCGCTGCTTCAGCTACAATTTCGAGACGCCCGCCTTCCCGGTGCGGAACTACCTCGCGACACTGAGGCTCTACCCCGTCACCCACACCGACCAGACCTTCGCCGAATGGGAAGCAACCTTCGACGAGGCGCCGGAGGATGAAGGCAAATACGTGAAGATCGTCTCGAACGACGTCTTCGCTGCGAACTTCCGCAACCTCGCGGGTCTGCTGACAAGGACGAAGCCCGAGAGGCCCGCTGGTGCCGAACGCTGGAAGGGCTTCCAGCCCAACAAGGTCTGGACCTCCCGCGTCATCAAGGGCCCGGTGGAGGAGGTGTGGAAGATCATGCGAGACTTCGCCGGCATGGGCGGCTGGCATGAAGAGATCACCAAGATGCACATGCTGAAGCGCCAGCGCTCCGACAAGGTCTCAGGGGTCCGCGATTTCTATTTCGGCGAAGGGCACCTGAACGAGGAACTCCTCCACCTCTGCGATCTCACCCGCAGCTTCTCCTATCGCATCACGAAGTCGGAGATCCCCTGGATGAACTACGTCTCGGGCCCAAGGCTCTGGCCAGTCACGGCGGACAACACCACCTTCGGCGTCTGGACGGGCGATTGGGTGGCGAGCCCGCAGGACGACGTCGTGCTGATTCCCCGCACCGAGCAGAACGTCTACCAGCGCGCCTTTGCCACGCTGGAGCGGAATTTCTTCGGGAAGAAGCGGAAGACGTGATGGTCATCTAAGAGGCCGTCATCCCGGCGCAGGCCGGGATGACGCCACACACATGTCACTCCGTGTGGAACACGTCCTCCATCTCCGCCCACCATTCGCCGTCCTTCCGCGTCTCGAAGGGAACCTGCATCGGGTCGGTGATCGTCCACCATTCCTTCATGCGCGGCGCGTCCGCCATCTTCTTCATGTCGGCGTCGAAATCGGTGCCGTGATATTCCCAATAGGCGAAGAGCATGTTCTCCGGCTCCTTGAGGAAGATCGTGTAGTTGCGGATGTTCGAGTCGCGGATGGCCTTCAGCACCTCCGGCCACACCGCGGCGTGGATGCGCTTGTATTCCGGAATCACCTCGGGCCTCAGCCTGATCACCCGTCCCATTCTCTGCATGGCGTCTCGCCTCCCCTTGTTGTTGACCAATCGGGTCCTTGCGGCAAAGATCGCCAAAAAAGGGAGGGCACACAATGGCCGAATGGACGAAAAGATTCGAACTCACCGGCAAGCGCGCGCTGGTGACGGGTGCCAGCAAGGGCATCGGCTTCGAAGCCTGCAAGGTGCTGGCGGATGCCGGCGCCGACATTGCCGCCGTGGGCCGCGACGCCCAAGGGTTGGCCGACGTGAAGGCGGCAGTCGAGAAGGCTGGCCGCCGCTGCGTGACGATCTCCGCCGACATGGCGAGCGTGGACGGGCCGGTGAAGGCCGCGAAGGAGGCGCTGGCAGCCTTCGGCGGCATCGACATTCTGGTCAACAATGCCGGGATCGCGCTGGTGGACAGGCTGCTCGATGCGAAGGTCGAGGACTGGGACGCCACCATGGCGGTGAACCTCCGCGCCCCCTTCCTGCTGTCACGCGAGGTTGTGCCCGCCATGATCGCGCAGAATGCAGGCAAGATCATCAACGTCTCGTCCCAGGCGGGGGTGATCGGCCTCGACGCACATGGCGCCTATTGCGCCTCCAAGGGCGGGCTCAACATGCTGACCAAGGTGATGACCTGCGAGTGGGCGAAGCACAACATCCAGATCAATACCGTCTGCCCCACGGTGATCCTGACGCCCATGGGCGAGCAGGTGTGGGGCCAGCCGGAAAAGGGCGATCCCATGAAGGCCAAGATTCCCGGCGGGCGCTTCGGCAAGCCGGTGGAGGTGGCTGACGCCATCCTGTTCCTCGCCTCCTCCGCGTCAGACATGATCTGCGGGCATGACCTGCTGGTCGACGGCGGATATACGGCGATCTGAGAAGAGATCAGGCGGAGCGCTTGCGCTCCGCCTTTTCGATTTCGTTCATGTCCTGGTTCTCGACCAGCTGGCGCTGGTCCTCGTCCCAGACGACGCCCTCGCCGGTGTTCTCGACGCCGGGCGTTTCGCCCGGTTTCTTCGCCAGCTCGCGGTCGCCGATGCGGCCTTTTTCGATCTCCTGCCGCACGAGATCGGGGTTCACCTTCTTCGGATCTGCTGCCATGACGGGCTCCTTCTTGGGAAGCCCAATGCGGCGCAGCCGAGGGGAGTTCCCCTCAATAGGTGGCGCGGCCGCCCGACACGTCGAAGACCGCACCCGTGGAGAAGGAGCACTCCTCGCTGGCCAGCCAGCAGACGAGGCTTGCCACCTCGTCAACCTTGCCCAGGCGGCCCATGGGGATCTTGGAGAGCATGAAGTCCACGTGGCTCTGCGGGATCTGGTCGAAGATGGGGGTCCTCACCGCGGCGGGCGTCACGCTGTTGACCGTGATGTTGGTCTTGGCCAGTTCCTTGGCCAGAGACTTGGTGAAACCGATCACCGCCGCCTTGGAGGCCGAATAGGCGGACGCATTGGGGTTGCCCTCCTTGCCGGCAATCGAGGCGATGTTGACGATGCGGCCATAATTGCCCGCCAGCATGTGCGGCACCACGGCGCGGTTGGTGAAGAAGGTGCCGTTGAGGTTGATGGCGATGGTGCGGTGCCAGTCAGCCATGTCGAGGTCGAGCACGGTTGCGGTGGGGCCGGCGATTCCGGCGCTGTTCACCAGCACGTCGATGCCGCCGAGCTGCCGCACCGTCTCCGCCGCCGCGGCCTGGACCGACTCCCAGCTGGAGATGTCGGTCTTGATGCCGCCCTGCATGTCCCAGATGGCGACCTTGCCGCCTTCCGCCTCGATACGCTTGGCGACCGCCTCGCCGATGCCTGACAGTCCGCCCGTGACGACGGCGCGCCTTCCTTGAAATCTCATTGCTTTATCTTCCAGCTCTTCATTTTGCTCAGTGTGTCCTCGAATGACACGATTCCCGCATCCGACCCAAGGCCGGTGGCGACGAGGCCCGCCGATGCCTGGGCGAAGCGCAGGGCCGTCTCGCGGTCCATCTCGTGGTGGAGGGCTGCGATGAAGCCCGCGTCGAAGGCATCGCCGCAGCCCGTGGTGTCCACCACCTGGATGTCATAGGCGGGCGACGTGATGCGCGTGCCGTCGCTGTGGGCATAATAGGCGCCCTCCCCGCCCAGGGTGAAGACGCAGCAGGTGGCACCCTTGTCGAGATAGAAGCGGGCGCAATCCTCCGGCGTCGACTGGCCGGACATGTCTTTCGCTTCCTCGATGGAGGGCATGAAATAATCGATGTAGGGCAGCAGCGGTTCGACGATGCCAATGGTCCCGGCGCTTGCCGCGATAAGGTCGAATGTCACCGTGCGGCCGCGTGCCTTGGCCTCCCTGAGCAGCGTGACGGAGGCAGGACCGTCCAGCCGCTTCAGAAGCCCCGTGCCGCCGAGGTGGATGATGGGCGCGTCGAAGACCTGGTCGTACATGGACGACGGCACGTCGAAATGATCGGAGGCGCCGCGCACGTGGAGGGCGGGACGGTCGCCATTGGGGCGCACGTTCAGGATGGTGGCGGAGGTCGGCACACCCTTGAGCCGCTGCATGGCGGAGGTGTCGATGCCATGCTTTTGCATGGTCATCAGCACCCAGTCCGCCTTCTCGTCGTCGCCCACCGCGCCGACGGCGAGGCTCTTGAGGCCCAGCTTCGCGGTGTCGATCACCGTTCCGCCGGCGGTGCCGGCAACCGTGAGCCGGATTTCCTCGATGAAGTCCACGTTGCCGCGATCCGGAATGCGGGTGACGGGGCGGCCCAGCACGTCGAGGATGTAGAGGCCGATGACGGAGACGTCGTGGCCCATCTCAGCCGCGCGCCTTGTTCATCGCGGTGATCGCCCCGGCGAGCGCCACGGTGACGGCAGCGATGCCCCAGACGAGCGGCTGTTTCCAGAACGGCGGCGTCGCGAGCTGCACCTTGCCGGCGGTGGTGTTCGGGTCCGGCGGCTTCAGGAAGAAGACGCCATAGAGATGCGCCGCCGCGATGGAGACCAGCAGCACGATGCAGAAGATCATCGCCACCACCATGCTCACCTTGACGACGCTCGTCACCTTCACGCCCGGCTGCGCCATGGGCAGCAGGTTGTTGACGAGCCCCGCGATCACCACCAGCACGCTGCCCACCGCGAAGAGGGTGAGGCTGAAGGGCTGGAAGATGAGGACCAGCGCGAAGATGCCGAGGCCGATGATGGCATATTCGAGCCTGAGTGCGCCTTCGCGCGTCATGCCGTCCTGACCTGTCTTGCTCATGAACGCACCGCCCTGCCGTCCTCGCCGAAGAAGTGGGTCTGCCGCGGGTCCGGCCTGAGGTGCAGCGCCTCGCCGATCTTCACCCGCTTGTCGCGCGGGACCACCACGCGGATGTCGCCGCCCGCCGCGGTGCGGGCGTGGATGAGGGTCTCCGCCCCCATCGGCTCGATGAGTTCGGCTTGCGCCGGGATCGTGTCCGGGCTGCGCTCCTGCACGGCGGTGAAGGCGCGCGGGCGGATGCCGACCATGACCTTCGACGGCTTCAGCCGCGACACGGCAGGATCGGCCGCGATCGCGACCTCCTCGCCCGCCATGACGACCGAGGCGAGGCCGTTGCCGAAGCTCTTCAGTTCGGCCTCGACAAGGTTCATCTGCGGCGTGCCGATGAAGCTTGCCACGAAGACGTTGACGGGCTTGGCGAAAACCTCGTGCGGGGTTCCAACCTGCTCGATCAGCCCATCCTTCATGATGGCGATGCGGTTCGCCATGGTGAGCGCCTCGAGCTGGTCATGGGTGACGATCACGGTGGCCTTGGACAACCCCGTGAGAACTTCCTTGATCTGGCCGCGCATGGAATGGCGGAGTTCGACGTCAAGCCGCGACAAGGGCTCGTCGAAGAGGAAGCAGTTGGGATCGCGCACGATGGCCCGCGCCACCGCGAGGCGCTGCTTCTCGCCTTCGGAGATCTGACCCGGCATGCGGTCCAGCACGTCGGTGAGGTGCATGATCTTCGCCACCTTCATGACGCGCGCGTCAGAGTCGGCCTTGGACAGGCCTTCGAAGTGGAGCGGCATGGCGATGTTCTGGCCGACGGTGAGCGCGGGGTAGAGCGCGTAGAACTGGAACACCATGGCAATATCCCGCTTCTGCGGGGGCAGGTCATTCATGCGCTGGCCGGCGATGATGACGTCTCCACTGGTGGCGCGCTCCAGCCCCGCGATCATGCGCAGCGTCGTCGTCTTGCCGCAGCCCGAGGGACCCAAGAGGCAGACGACCTCGCCCGCGTCAACCTTCAGGTCCGCGTCCTTCACCGCCGTGAAGGCGCCGAACTGCTTGGTGACTTTCCGGATTTCAATCGTCGACATGTCAGCGCTTCACGGTGCCGAAGGTCACGCCGCGCAGCAGGTGGTTCTGCAGGAAGAACGTGACGAGGAAGACAGGGATGAGGAAGAGGGTTTCGATGGCCGCGAGCAGCGTCCAGTCCGTGCCGCGCCCGCCCGAGGAGACGGCCTGGTTCATGGCCACCGGCACGGTGCGCGTGTCGGGCCCGGAGAGCAGCAGCGCGAAGAGGAACTCGTTCCAGGTGAGGATGAGGCCGAAGACGAAGGTGGCGGCAAGCCCCGCGACCACCTGCGGCAGGCAGATCTTGAAGAAGACCTTCATGTCCGAGGAGCCGTCGATGCGCGCGGCGTCCTCGACGTCGAGCGAGAGCTCGTCGAAGAAGCTCTTCATCATCCAGATGGTGAAGGCCAGGTTGAAGGCCGTGTAGAGCAGGATGATGCCGGTGTAGGAGCCCGAGAGACCCACGGCGCGGAACATCAGGATGACGGGGATGATGACCACGATGGCGGGCAGCATGCGCGTGGTCAGGATGATGAAGAGATAAGTGTCGTTGCCTTTCAGCGGATAGCGCGAGAAGCCGAAGGCCGCGAGCGTGCCGATCACCAGCGCCAGGAGCACAGAGACGGAGGCGATGACGATGGAGTTGAAGAAGTAGCGGTCGAAGCCCGTGGGCTCAGGGGCACCCCCCGTGGTCATCGAGCGCTGGAAGACGGAGCCGAAATTCTCCAGCGTCGGGGTGAAGACATATTGCTCCGGGATGAGGCCAAAGAAGGAGGTGGGCGACAGCGTGGGCGGAACCGAGAGCGCCAGCGCCTGCGGCTTCAGCGATGTGAAGATGATGAACAGCACGGGCAGGAAGTAGATGAGCGAGACGATGGCGACGGCGAGCGTGCGGCCCCAGCCCGCCTCGCCAACGCCGCTGGCCTTGCGGAAGCCCAGCGCTTCCCAGATGGAGGTGTGTTCGGCCATGGCTCAGGCTCCAGCACTGCGGCGGTTGGCGAGATAGAGATAGAGGTTGGTGAGCACGATCACCATGAAGAGCATCAGGTAGGAGATGGCGGCGCCTTCCGAGGTCTTGTTCTGCTCATTGGCGACGCGGATGAGATGGTAGGAGATCGTCATCGTGTCGTTGCCGCCCTTGGTGAGCAGGATGACGAGGTCGGCGAGCTTGAAGGCCTCGATGGTGCGGAACAGCAGCGCCAGCATGAGGAGGCCCCGGATATAGGGGAAGGTGATGGTCCAGAACTGCCGCCACTTCGACACGCGGTCGATGGCGGCGGCCTCATAGAGATATTTCGGCACCGAGACGAGGCCCGCCAGCACGAGCAGCATGACGAAGGGCGACCACATCCAGGCGTCGGCGAAGACGATGCCGGCCATGGCGCCGACCTTGTTGTCCATCAGGATGAACTGCTCGCCCGTGATGTTGCCGATGGCGTAGCTCAGCAGGCCGAAGGTCGGGTCGTAGTAATAGGTGAAGAACACGCCCGAGGCGACGACCGACAGCATCATCGGCGTCAGCACGAGGATGAGGAGATATTTGCGCAGCGGGAACTGCTTGGCGAAGAGCATGGCCAGAAGGAAGCCGACGACCATCTGCGCGGCGACGGTGAAGACCACGAACATGGCGGTGTTGACGAGGGCCGACCAGTTGGCCCCGGCTGCGAGATCGTTCGTCAGCACCTTGATGTAGTTGTTGAGGCCGACGAAGCGGATCGATTGCTGATTCGACTGGTAGGCGAAGAAGGACAGCCCCAGCGACCACAGCAGCGGGAAGATGTTCATGACGAAGAGCACGGCGATGGCCGGCGCCACGAGAAGGCCGCCATAATATTTGCGGCGGTAGGCGTTGACGACGAGGGCCGCGGCGACGAGGGCCGCCATGGCGCCCACGACCCAGAAGGAGACGGCAGCCGGAAGCGCCAGCGCGGCGATCACGGAGACGGCGAGCCCCACGAGCATGGCCAGCTTCCAGTTGTCGGGCGCTACGCTCAGGAGCGGCGGCGGAGCGGCTGTGGCGGTGGTGGAGCTCATCGGCGGGCAATTCCGGGAAAGTCAGACAGACGAGGGAGACGCGGGAGGATGTCCTCCCGCGTCCCGGTTCAATCGCGTTACTGGATCAGGCCCGCTTCGCTGAGCGTGGACTGCTGGAACTTGGCGATGTTGTCCAGCGTGGTCTTGGCGTCCTGCTTGCCGGTGATGGCAAGGTCGAACTGGTCCTGCTGCTGCGTCAGGAGCTCGAAGAACTGCGGCACGTGCCACACGTCCTTCTGCCAGTCGAGCTGCGGGGCCCAGGCGCGGTTCCACGGACGGTAGGTCACGTATTTCGGGTCCTCGTAGACCGACTTGATGGCCGACTGGCCGCCGCTGGCCGCGAACTGGTGCTGGATGTCCGGGGACAGCCACCACTTCACGAATTCCACGGCTTCCTTGATCTGCGCATCCGTCGTCCAGGTGGTCAGCACGAAGGGCTGGCCGCCGATGTTGGACCAGCGCACCATCTTGCCGTCGGCGCCCATGGTGCCCGGCATCTGGCCGAAGACCAGCTTGTCGGAGACCTTGGAGGTCTTGGGGTCAAGGGCTGCCTCGCCGAGGCCGATCCAGTTGATGGCCATCGCGACCTTGCCCTCCTGGAAGAGCTCGGCCACCTTGAAGATGTCCATGGTGCCGGTCTTGGCGAGCGGCGGCATGAACTGGATCATGTCGAGGTACTTCTCGAGCGCCGCGACGGCTTCCGGAGAGTTCACGACACCTTCGGCCTGGCCGGTGGGCGCCTGGGTCTCGTCCCAGATGTTGCCGCCCATCTGCCAGATCAGGCCGTTGATCTGCATGGAGGAGAAGTCATAGCCCTTGCCGGCCTGATAGGCGATTCCATAGAAATCGTCATCGGCGGGCTTGCCGGCCAGCATGTCGCCCTTCTTGCGCTGGAAGAATTCGCCGACGTTGCGGAAATCGTCCCACGTCATCGCGTCGAGTTCTTCACCCGTGCAGGGCAGCTTCTTGCTGTACTTGGCCTGATAGTTCTTCTGCTCCTCCTCGTGGCAGAGAACGTCGGAACGCGCGAAGTTCACCAGAACGTCCGGGAACTGCGGGAAGCCGTAGTAATTCTCCGTCTTGTGCGGATAGGTGGCATAGGCGTTGAGCGGGTTCGGATGGATCGACTTGAAGGTCGCCATGAAGTCCGGGTCCGCTTCCAGGAGATCGTTGATCTTCCGGAAATAGCCGCCCTCCACGAAAGCCCCGAGCCACTGCGAGTCCGAGACGATGAAGTTGTACTTCTGCTCGCCGGACGTGAGGGACGCGTTGACGCGCGTGTAGAAGTCGGGCCACGGGATGAAGTCGACCTCGAGCTTCACCGTGTTGCCGGACGCCGGCTTGTACTGCTCGTCGAAGAACTTCTTCATGATGCGGGTCGGAGGCCAGTCCGGCACCGCCATGGTCAGCACGACTTCATCGGCCGAGGCTTGGCCAGCCCCGCCCGCAAGAAGGGTTGCGGCGAGGCTTGCGGCCGCCGCGAACCCTTTCAACTTCGTCATCACGGTCATGTCAGGTTTCCTCCCATGTTTAACCGTATGGCTTCAGGCCGGATCGTCAGGTCATTACCTGTCCGCTCGCGGCACGGAAGATGTGGATCTTGCTCAGGTCGATGGTGATCGGAACATTGTCGCCGGGCTTCATGTGCGCGGCACTCTGCTCCGGCAGAACCATGCGCAGCGTCTCGCCGCCCGCCTCGACGGAGACGACGGTGACGTCGCCCAGTGGCTCGATGAGGTGGACCCGCGACGCGATCGCGGCCTCGCCGCCCGCGGCGGGGCGGAGGTCGCTCGGGCGGATGCCGACGAGTGCGGCCTCGCCGACGTTGCCGCTCATGAGCTTGCGGCCCGAGAGGAGCTTGCCCAGCGGCGTGTCGAGGCTCGAGAGATCGGCGCCCAGCGTGGCCCGGACCATGTTCATGTGGGGCGAGCCGATCTTGCCCGCCACATAGGTGTCGATCGGCTGTTCGTAGAGCTCATCCGGCGTGCCGCGCTGCACCACGGCACCCTCGCGCATCACCGCGATCTCCTCTCCCATGGAGAGGGCTTCGAGCTCGTCCGGCGTGGCATAGACGATGGTCATGCCGAACTGGCGGTGAAGCCGCTTCAACTCGGCGCGCATGTCATGACGGAGCTTGGCGTCGAGGTTGGTAAGGGGCTCGTCGAGGAGCAGGATCTTCGGGCGGCGGATCAGGGAGCGGCCCAGCGCCACGCGCTGCTGCTCGCCGCCCGAGAGCGTGTTGGGCTTGCGCTCGAGGCGGTGGGTGAGCTTCAGCATCGCCGCGGTTTCCTTCACCCGGGCGTCGATCTCCTCGCGGCCCACCTTCTCCTCGCGCAGCGGGTAGGCGAAGTTCTCATAAACGGTGAGATGCGGGTAGAGCGCGAAGGACTGGAACACCATGGACACGCCGCGGCCCGCGATGGGCGCGGTCGTGACGTCACGGCCGAAGATTTCGAGCCGGCCGGAATCCGTCGCGACGAGGCCCGCGATGGTGCGCAGCGCCGTCGTCTTGCCCACCGAACTCGGCCCGAAGAGCACGAAGAAGCGCCCCTCCGCGACGTCGAAGGAGAGATTTTCGAGGGCGCGCACCTTTCCGTAGGATTTCGAAATCCCGGAAAGACGCAGTGCCGGCTTTTCGCTTCCTGCCATTCCTGTTTCCCTGTCGATCGCGGCCCTTCGGGCTCTTGTTGGAGAGGGGAGACTATCTCCTCTCTCACGATTTGCAAGACGCCTCTCAACCGTGGCGCCACTGTTTTTCTGCACACATTCAGTGCAAGGAGGATCAGCCCCTGGCGCTTTCCCACTGCCCCGTGGCGGCGGATTTGAGCACCGCATCCGTCACCAGGTCGGTGGCCAGCGCATCGCGGAAGGTCGGCGATGCGGGCTTGCCGCTGGTGAGGCCTTCGATGAAGTCGGCCGCCTGGTGGATGAAGGTGTGCTCATAGCCGATCTGCAGGCCGGGCACCCACCATTTGTTCATGTAGGGATGGTCGCCGTCCGTGATGTGCACCGAACGCCAGCCGCGCGTGCGGCCCTCGTCGCGGTGGTCGAAATACTGCAGCCGGTGCAGGTCGTGCAGGTCCCAGAAGATCGAGGCGTGTTCGCCGTTGATCTCCAGCGTATAGAGCGCCTTGTGGCCCCGGGCATAACGCGTCGCCTCGAAGCTGCCGAGCGAGCCATTGTCGAAGCGTGACAGGAACAGGCTGGCGTCGTCGATGCCGACCTTCTCGGTCTTGCCGGTGATGTTGTGGTGGCGCTCCTTGATGAAGGTCTCCGTCATGCCGGTGACGGAGGAGATGCCACCGTTGAGCCACATGGCGGTGTCGATGCAATGGGCGAGGAGATCGCCCGTGACGCCCGAGCCCGCAACGCCGACGTCGAGGCGCCAGAGGCCCTGGCCGCCCTGCGGCAGGTCCTTGGAAATGGTCCAGTCCTGCAGGAACTTGGCACGATAATGGAAGATCTTGCCGAGGCGCCCCTCGTCGATCAGCTGCTTGGCGAGGGTGACGGCGGGCACGCGGCGGTAATTGTACCACACCATGTTGGCCACGCCCGCGCGCTCCACCGCCTCCGTCATTTTGGCGGACTCGGCGGCGTTGCGGCCGAGCGGCTTCTCGCACATCACCATCTTGCCGGCCTGAGCGGCCGCGATGGCGATTTCCATATGCGTGTCATTGGGGCTGGCGATGTCGATCAGGTCGATGGACTTGTCATCGACGAGCTTTCGCCAATCGGTGACGCTCGATTCATAGCCCCATTGTTCCGCGAAGGCCTGCGCCTTGTCGGCACTCCTGGCGCAGATGGTCTTGAGCACGGGGCGGTATTCAAGGTCGAAGAAATGCGGCACCTGGGCGAATGCGTTGGAATGGGTGCGGCCCATGAAGCCGTAGCCCACCATGCCGATGTTGAGCGGTTTCTTCGGCATCTCAGCCCTCCCAGCCATGCGCGTCGCGGACCTTGATCATGGCGCCCAGAATGTCGTTCCAGGTCTGCTGCTTCATCATCACCTCGTTGGGGAACATGCAGCCGTCCCAGCAGATGTGCTGGAAAGCCTTGGTGAGGGAGCCGTCCTTGTTGCGGAGCCAGAGTCCTGCGTGCTTGGTGATGTCGAGGCGGCCGTTGGGGTCCGTCACCATGCAGTGGCGGCCGGTCTTGTCATGGTAGCCCATGCCCTTCACCGTGCCGTCGTTCTGGGCGACGTGGAAGTCGATGGTCCAGGGGCGGAGCATGTCGGTCATCTTCACCAGCGCCGCGTCGAGCTGGGACTGGTCCTTCCAGTCGAAGCCGTCCGGCAGGAGGGCTGCTTCCGGCGCGTTGTAGCCCATGGTGTAGAGCAGCGTGTGCGCCATGTCCGCCTGAAAGCCGATGATGCCGGGGCGGTCCGTCTGCTCCAGCGTGTCGACCATGGCCTTCCAGCTGTGCATGCCGCCCCAGCAGATCTCACCCTCGGCGGCGAGCCGCTCGCCATAGTCCTTCGCCACGTCGCAGGCCTCGCGCCAGGTCTGGGCGATGAGCTTGGTGTTGCCCGCGGGGTCCTTCGCCCAGTCGGCGGGGCTTGCCGCCGAGTCGATGCGGATGACGCCGTATTTGCGAACGCCGAGTTCCCTCAGGCGCTTGCCCAGCTCACAGGATTTCCGGACATTGGCCACGAATTTCACCCGGTCCTCCGCCGAGCCCATGGCGGAGCCGCCGCCCACCGGCGGCCAGACGGGGGCCACAATGGAGCCGATGGCGAGGTTGTGGCGCGCGGCCTTGTCGGCCAGGGCCTGCGCCTCGTCATCGGTGAAGTCGATGCTGGTGTGGGGGGCAGCGTGGAAGATGTCGATTCCGTCGAACCGGACGCCGTCGACCTCCGCATTGGCGGTGAGGGCGATCATCGTGTCGAGGTCGATGGGGGGCTCCGAATCCGGCCCCTTGCCCACGAGCCCCGGCCACATCGCATTGTGAAGCTTGGGGAAATTGTTCCTGCCCGCCATGTGTCCTCCCGAGGGTCGATCTTTTTCAGCGATGCTAGACAGGAAACGGGCTTGTTGTCCAGAACTGTTATATTAGTATGACAGACATGTCCTTCGACCTCACCGCCCTACGCCTCGACCGTTCACGGCCCTTGCGGGACCAGATCTACCCGATGATTCGCGGGCTGATCCTCACGGGCGTCATCCAGCCGGGCGAGGTGATCGACGAGAAGGCGATCGCGGCCCAGCTTCACGTCTCGCGCACGCCCGTGCGGGAGGCGGTGAAGCGGCTCTCCGACGAGCATCTGGTGGATGTGGTGGCGCAATCGGCCACGCGCGCGGCCAGGATGGACCGCAGGGAGATCGAGGAAGCCTTCCTGATTCGCCGGGCGCTGGAGATGGAGAGCGCGGCGCAGGCCGCAGGCCACATGAGCCAGGAACATGCCGACCGCCTGCATGACATTCTGGCGAAGCACGAGCGCGCGGTGGAGCGGCGCCAGTTCGTGGAGGCGATCGCGCGCGACGACGAGTTTCACCGGGCGGTGACCGAGATCAGCGACCTGCCGCGGCTGTGGAGCACGATCGAGATTTCCAAGGCCCAGCTTGACCGCTGCCGCCACATGATGCTGCCGCGCGCCGGCCAGGCGGAGGCAACGCTGGAGCAGCATCGCGCAATCATCCGTGCCCTGAACAGCCGGGACCCGGCAAAGGCGGCGGGCGCCATGAAGGCGCATCTCGACGCGGCGTGGCGCAGCACGGTGGCGGTGCTGGACGGGCCCGGGCCGGGGTGATCCGATGTGCGTCACCCGGCGAAGGCCGGGGGGTCCAGCTATGCCGGCCGCAAAAGAAGCTGGATTGCGGCCTTCGCCGGGATGACGGGTACGATGATCACACCGCCGCGCTCTTCGTCTTCCCGTCCAGGGTCATCAGCGCGCCGTAGAGTTCGGGGCGGCGGTCGCGGAAGAGGCCCCAGGACCTCCTCAGTTCACGGATCATCTCGAGGTCGAAGCCCGACAGGCGCACGCCCTCTTCCGTCCGGTCCATCTCCTGGACCTTCTCGCCCTGGTGGTCGGCGATGAAGGAGCGGCCATAGAAGATGTCCGAGCGGCCGTCGGGTGCCGTCTCGCGGCCCACGCGGTTCGACGCCAGCAGCGGCATGATGTTGGCGGCGGCATGGCCGCGCATGGTGTTCTGCCAATGGGTCGATGAATCGTAATCCGGGTTCGGCGGCTCGGAGCCGATGGCGGTGGGATAGAGCAGGATCTCCGCCCCCATCAGCGCCATGGCGCGCGCCGCTTCGGGGAACCACTGGTCCCAGCAGATGCCGAGCCCGATGCGGCCCACGGCGGTGTCCCACACCTTGAAGCCGGTGTCGCCCGGCGAGAAATAGAACTTCTCCTGATAGCCGCGGCCATCCGGAATGTGGCTCTTGCGGTAGATGCCGAGCTGGCGGCCATCGGCGTCGACGATCACGGTGGTGTTGTAATGCACGTTCCCCGCACGCTCGAAGACGCTGACGGGCAGAACCACGCCCAACTCCTTCGCAAGCGCCACGAAGCGCTTCACCGTGGGGTGACGGTCGATCTCTTCGGCGCGCGTGAGGAAATGGGCGTGCTGCTCGATGCAGAAATAGTCGCCATCGAACAGTTCCTGCAGGAGCACGAGATGGGCGCCCTTGGCGGCAGCCTCGCGCACCAGCCTCTCGGCCTTGTCGCAGTTCTTCGCCCAGTCGTTTTCGGAGGCCATCTGGGTGATGGCGACGTTCGTCAAGCCCATGAGATCAGTCCTTGGATCAGTCCTTCAGCCGCGCGACCTCGCGCCGGAACGGTAGTTGGTCGCCGATGGGTTCGGCGTCAAGCTCTTCGGCAAAGCGGTGGCCGGCATAGGTGGCCCAGGCGATGGCCGCTGGCGCGTTCGCGTCTCCGATCACTTTGACACTCCTGATGCCGTGATCGGCCCATTCGGCCTCCCGTTCCTTGAGGGCAAGATAGAGCCCGTCTTCCGGCAGGCGCGCCGTCACCATGAGCACGGCGTCGCAGGCGAAGCGCTCCGCCCGGCCCGTATAGGTGCAGGTGGCGGTAACGCCGCCCTCTTCCACCGCCGCCAGCCCGCGCGTGACGCGCACGTCGACGCCGCGCTCCAGGAGGCGGGCCTGGATGGTCCCCTGCTCCAGCGTGTTGAAGCTCCATTCGGCGACCCTGGAGGCGGGCGTGAGGAAGGTGACGCTGCAGCCCTTCTCGACCAGAAGCTCCGCCAGCACGCTGCCCATGTAATAGTGATCATCGTCATAGACCACGACGTGGCCGGAGGGGAGACGGCCCGCCATGAGATCATCCGGCGTCAAGACCGGCATGGCGGGATCAAGCGGGATCGGCAGCAGGTTGAAGCGCGCGATGCCGTCTCGCCGCCAGGTGGCGCCGGTGGCGATGGCCACGTGCTCGAAGCCGAAGCCGAGGATGTCATCCGCCGTGAGCTTCGAGTCGCGGTAGACGTTCACGTTCGCCATCTTCGCGATCTGGCCCTGGCGGTAATCGCGCACGCGGGCCCAGGCGGACAGGCCCGGAAGCCTGCTCTCCCGCGTCACGCGGCCGCCGAGTTCGGCGCCGGCTTCGGCCAGCGCCACCTCATGCCCGCGAAGCCCCGCCTTGTGCGCGGCGGAGAGGCCCGTTGGCCCGGCGCCCACCACCAGCACCTTGGTGTCCGACTGCTTCGGCCTGATCCGCTCCGGGTGCCAACCCTTGCGCCATTCCTCCATGAAGGCGGAATTCTGCGTGCAGCGGGAGAGAGACATGGTCATGTCACCCGTGACGCAGATGTTGCAGCCGATGCATTCGCGGATGTCCTCGATGCGGCCTTCGTCGATCTTTTTGGGCAGGAAGGGATCGGCGATCGAGGGACGCGCCGCGCCGATGAAGTCCATGAGGCCCTGGCGCACCTGGCGGACCATCATGTCCGCCGAGGTGAAGCGCCCGACGCCGACGACAGGCTTGGGGGTGAGCTGCTTCAGGCCGCGGATCAGGTCTTCCTGCGCACCCTCGGGCTTGAAGCGGGAGGTGCCGGAGCAGGCCTCCCAGGTGCCGTGGGCGAAGTCCCAGAGGTCCGGAAGCTCGGCGTGCATGGCCACCATTTCGCGGAGCTGGGCGTTCGAGAAGCCCTGCTCGCCCGCGAGTTCATCGAGCGACAGGCGGACCGCGATGGCGCAGCTGTCGCCCACCTCGTCGCGCGCGTCCGAGATCAGCTCCTTCAGCAGGCGCGAGCGGTTTTCGAGGGAGCCGCCATATTCATCGCTCCGCTGGTTGGTGCGGGGCGACAGGAAATGCTGGATGACGCCGAAGCCATGCGCCCCATAAAGGCAGATGATATCGAAGCCCGCCCGCTTGGCGCGCCTGTAGGCCAGCCTGTGCCAGTGGCGGAGGTTGCGGATGTCTTGCCTGTCCATGGCGCGGGCCTGGACGGGATCGCTGGTGAAGGTGAGGATGGGCGTGTGGGAGGGTGCCAGCGGCACCTCGCGCGTGTAGAGGTTGGGGCCGTTGGCGCCGGAATAGGCAAGCTCGATCCCCGCCAGCGCGCCGTGGGAGTGGATGGCGTCCGCCATCTTCACGAGACCGGGCAGATCGTCATCGTCCCAGATGCGGAGTTCGATGAAGGGGGTGATTTCGGAGGAGTGGTGGATTTCCACCTGCTCGGTGAAGATGACGCCCCAGCCCCCTTCCGACTTGACGCGGCGCATCTCGGCCGCCGCCGAAGGGTCGCGGTAGCCGCCGCCGTTGCAGTGGGGCACCTGGTAGAAGCGGTTCTTCGCGGTGACGGGGCCGATCTTCACCGGCTCGAAGAGGATGTCGTAGCGCGGATCGCGCAGGCGCGCGCCGCCGCCGTGGCCAAGACCGGAGTCCATCTTTCCTCTCCCTTCACCCGTTGCGGCCGCAAGACTATTGCAAAGCGGCCGGCAAGGCTATTCGAGAGCGGAGAATGCCGTCGCGGGCTGAGAGACGGGGGGGCACCAGCACGAGGCCCTCGCCTGCGGAGAGGGGCTGGGCCTCAGCCTGCGCGGCGGGCGGCACGAGGACGAGGCCCTCGCCAGGCTCGGGCAGCTTGGCCTTCCTCGCGGGCTGGGCCTGCTTGCCGGGCTTGGCGCTCTTGTCAAGCGCGACGATCTTCACCTGCGCCACGCCGGAGGCGGTGAGGCCCAGGGCCTTGGCGGCGCCGAAGCTCACGTCGATGATGCGGCCACGGGTGTGCGGCCCACGATCATTGATGCGGACGATGACGGACTTGCCGTTCTTCAGGTTGGTGACCAGCACGCGGGTGCCGAAGGGCAGCGTGCGGTGGGCGGCGGTGTAGCCGTGCGGATCGAAACGCTCGCCATTGGCGGTACGCTTGCCATGCTTGTAGTAGGAGGCCTTGCCGGTCTGTGTGGCTTCCGCCAGCCCTGCGGACGACACCGCCAGAAAGGCGGCGACCACCGCGGCGGCGGCCCAACGCACCTGCTTCATCCCGCAACTTACCCCTGCATGTTTTTCCGGCCCGGCACCTTAAGGCCATTTGAGGCAGGAATGTGACAGCGCCTTACGCAGCGGCAGTCATGCCCTCCAGCGGAATGGCGGGCCGCTTGCCGGCGACGAGGTCCGCCGTGATGCGGGCGGCGCCATGGCTCATGGTCCAGCCCATGTGGCCCTGGCCGGTGTTGAACCAGAGATTCTTCACGCGCGAGGGGCCGAGGATGGGCGTGCCTTCCGGCGTCATGGGCCTCAAGCCCGCCCAGAAGCTGGCCTTGCTCCAGTCCGCGCCATCGGGGAACAGCGTCTTCATGGTGGCGAGCATGGTCTCGAAATCCTGCGGCCTGTGCTCCCGGCCATAGCCCGAGAATTCCGCCGTGGCGGTGACGCGGATGCGGTCGCCATAGGGGGCGTAGGCGACGAGCGTCTCCTCGTCCACGCCGCCGATGGTGGGCGGGTTGTTGCGGCCCGCCATGGGCGCGGTGATGGCATAGCCCTTGACCGGATAGATGGGGAGGTCCTGGCCGATCTCCTTCGCGAGGTGCGGGGAATAGACGCCGAGGCAGAGCACGATGACATCCGCCGTCTCGCGGCCCTTGTCGGTGATGACGGCGCTGACGCGGTCGCCCTGCTTCTCGAAACCGGTGATGGTGGTGCCGTATTTGAAGGTGACGCCCTGGCCCTTCAGCCAGGCGGCCATGTTGCGGGCGAACATGCGGCAGTCGCCGCTCTCGTCGTCCGGCGCGTAAAGCGCACCGGCGAATGTCTCCTTCACGGGGGCGAGTGCGGGGTCCTTCGCCGCCACCGCGTTCCGGTCCAGCGTCTCGATGCGGCAGCCATTGTCGGAGAGGATGCGCGACTTGGCCGAGGCGGCCCTGAGGGCTGCCTCCGAGCGGTAGAGATAGAGGAGGCCGCCGGTGCGCCCGTCATAGGCCACCTGGGTGCGCTTCACCGTCTCGTGGAAGACGTCGAGGGAATAGTTGCAGAGCTTCACCTTGCGGGTGGTGTTCAGCGCCGCGCGCTCCGCCGTGCACTCCCCCCAGAAGCGCCACATCCATTTCCAGAAGCGCGGATCCGCCGAGAACTTGAAGCGCAGCGCCTGATCGCCCCGCCAGAGGGAGCGGAGCAGGATCTTCGGCGCGGCAGGCGAGGACCAGGCATAGGCATGGCCCGGCGCGAAAAGCCCCGCGTTGGAGAAGGAGGTGAAATTGGCGGCCTCGGGCTCACGGTCGATCACCGTCACCTCATGGCCGTCGCGGTTCAGCTCATAGGCCGTGGTGATCCCGACGATCCCCGCCCCAAGCACCAGTGCCTTCATGTCGTCCGCCCTTTTGATCTTGTCTTTGCCTGATGCTAGCAAGGCCGGACCATGGCTTCCACCACCCATCCGCATGCCTTCCATTTCGACCGCGCAGTTGACAGCTACTGGGAGGCCTCCGCCGACCCGTTGGGGGTCGAGACGCCACCGCTGACCTCGGAGGAGCGTTGCGAGGTCGCCGTCATCGGGGCGGGCTTCACCGGCTTGTCCGCCGCCCTCGAACTGGCGGAACAGGGGGTGGACGTGCGCGTGCTGGAGGCGGGCCATGTGGGCTGGGGCGCTTCGGGGCGGAATGGCGGCTTTGCCTGCATCGGCTCGCACAAGCTGGCCTATGGCACGATGATCCGGACATACGGGCTCGACGCCACGAAGGGCTATTACGAGGCGATGCGCCAGTCCGTGGCGCTGGTGCGGGACAACCTCGACCGCTTCCAGATCGACGCCTGGGCCTCGGGCGAGGGCGAGGTGACGCTGGCGCACCTGCCCTCCCGCGTGGCGGAACTGCGCGAGGACCAGGACTTCCTGGCGAAGACCTTCGGCGAGGAGACGGAGTTCCTGCCCAAGGAGGCCCTGCGGGAGCGCGGGCTCGACGGGCCGGGCTTCCATGCGGGCCTCAGGGCGCCGGTGGGCTTCGGCGTGCACCCGCTGAACTATGTGCGGGGCCTGGCGCGCGCCGCCGTGAAGGCGGGGGCGAAGCTCCACGCCCGCTCACCGCTCATCCGCTGGGAGGAGACGGCGGAGAGCCACAGGCTCTACACGCCGCAAGGGCTGCTGAACGCGCGCAAGGTGATCGTGGCGACCAACGGCTACACGCCCGAGGACGTGTCCACGCGCCATGCGGGGCGGCTGATGCCGGCGCTGTCCAGCATCATCGTGACGCGGGTGCTCACCGAGGAGGAGACGCGCGCGCAGGGCTGGACGTCACCCCTGATGGCCTTCGATTCGCGCAAGCTCCTGCATTACTTCCGGCTGCTGCCCAATGGCCGGTTCCTGTTCGGCGGGCGCGGCGGCACGGATGCCTCGAACCAAGGCGGCGCGGCCTATCGCCCGGTGCTGACCCAGGCCTTCAACGAACTGTTCCCGGCCTGGGCGCAGGTCGAGATCACCCATTACTGGCGCGGCTTCGTGTGCCTTGCCTACGACCTCGTGCCCTATGTCGGGCCGCTGGACGAGAGAGAGACCGTGTGGACGGCCATCGCCTATCACGGCAATGGCGTGGCCATGGGGTCGTGGAGCGGGCGCGCGGTGGCGCGGCTCCTGACGAAAAAAATGGCGCTCGAGGGGCTTTCACCCGTGCTCACGCGCCGCCTTGCATCATTTCCGCTGCCCGCCTTCCGGCCCCTTTACCTGAAGGGTGCCTATGTCTGGTACGGCTGGCAGGACGGGCGCTGACCTCCCGCCCAACCATTCCTGAGGGGCGTCATCCCGGCGAAGGCCGGGATGACGCTTTGTGTCAGCATGCGCGGTCAGAGAAGCTGGATTCCGGCCTTCGCCGGAATGACGCCGGTCTGGATCAGTCGATCGCGGCTTCGACCATGATCTCGACGTCGAGGCCGGGGGCCGCGAGCTTCGATTCGACGGTGGCGCGGGCCGGCGTCTGGCCGGGGACGACCCAGGCGTCCCAGGCGGCGTTCATCTCGGCGAAGGTCTTGATGTCGGTGAGCCAGATGTTGGCCTTGAGGATCTTGGTCTTGTCGGTGCCGGCCTGCTTGAGGGTCTCGTCGATCTGGGCGAGGACGTCCTGCGTCTGCTCCTTGACGGACTTGCCCGCCGCGGCCTGGGGCACGACGCCAGCGAGATAGACCTTGTCGCCGTGAATGACGGCGGAGCTCATGCGGTTGCCGGGCTCGATGCGCTTGATTGCCATGTGTTCTCTCCTGTGAAGACCGGGGGTTCTTAGCGGCGATTCATGACCGCATCAATGACGCCGAGCAGCACGCGGGGCAGCGTCTCGAAGGCGTAGGGCGCGTGGAGGCGCTCCAGCCAGTGGTGATAGTCGCGGCCCCAGGGGCCGATGTTGATGCACGGATAGCCCGCCGATTCGGGGCTGACGAAGCTCGAGCCCCAGATGGGCGTGTTGGCGGCGGCCGCCGAGAGATCGCCCGAGGCCTCGCCGAGGAAGCTCATGTCCGAGATGCCGGGGAAATAACGCACGCTTGAAAGCCCGTGCTCCGCCGCCGCCTTGACGATCACGTCCTCCAGCCCCGCGTCGGTGAGCGAGACGGCGGGATAGGGAATGGCGCCGAAGCCCATGACCACCGCCGGGCCGGAGAGGCCGGAGGCGGCCCAGACCTGCGCCGTCATCAGCTTGGCGCGTTCGGGGAGGTCGAGATGGGTGAGGGCGGCGGTGCTGGCCGCGATGCTGGCCCGTTCAGCCTGCGGCACGCGCCGGGCGATTTCGGCATAGCTCATGACCGGAATGTCGCGGTTGAGCTTCTGCGCGGCGCGCCGCATGGCGCGGCGGGCGAGCATGAGGGAAATGTCGAGCACGTCCGCCGCCGAACGCCGGTGCTGCAGCGTGTTCCAGTAGAGCCAGGACTGTGCGGGTGTCGTCACGTTGTAGCCGGACTTCAGGTCCTTGGCGTGGAGGGCCGTGGGCGGCGCGGCGATCTCAGCGCCGCTCGTCTCGCCGAGTTCGGGGGCGAGCTCGAATTCGGTGAGGAGCTCGGCGCCGAGATAGGCGGCGTTCGCCCCGTCCTGCGGGTAGCAGGCGTGCGCCTCCTTGCCGATGACGAAGGCGGTGAGAAGCTGCTTGCCGATGGAGCCCAGCGCCACGACGCGGCCCGAGGACCCGTCGCCCTGGTCCGAGATCGCATCGAGGTTGATGACGAGTTCGATGTCGAGCCCGTGCTCCTCCGCGATTGCAGGCAGCAGCGGTGCGGCGGCGCGGGCACCGGCGGAGCGTTCCTCCTCGTCGGAGACGGCGAGGAACAGGAGATTGGCGTCACCCCGGTAAGCCTCCATCGCGGCGAGCCCCGCGGCGAGGCCCGCCTTCATGTCGAGGAGGCCACGGCCGGGAAGGAACTCGCCCGATTCGAGATCGGCCAGCGCCAGCGGGTTTTCGCCCGTGCGCCGGAGCCGCGCCACGGTTTCCGGCAGGAGCCTTTCGGCCAAGAAGGCGATGGGTTCCAGCGCGCCGTAGTCGGAGACGGGGACCACGTCGAAATGGCCGGTCAGCACGATGGTGCGCCGCCCCCTGCCCCGCTTCAGCGCGAAGACGTTCGACCGGTGGTCAGCGGGGATGGGCGCGGTCCAGACCGGGTCGACATGCGAAAGATATCTGGCGAGCTTGTCGGCAAAGGCGGCTTCCTCCTGCGATCCGGTGACGGAGGGCCAGGAGGTAAGCGCGAGCGCGATGTCACGCGCCCGCGCCGCGATGTCATTCCTCACGCCAGTGTCCGGTCATAGGCGAGCACGGCGTTGAGCAGCACCTGCGAGCCCGCGCCGCATTCCTCCAGCGTGGAGGATTCCGCCTCGTTGTGGGAGATGCCGCCGAGGCAGGGCACGAAGATCATGGTGGTGGGGGCGACGCGCGCGATATAGGCCGCGTCATGACCCGCACCCGATGCCATCTCCCGCATCGTGTAACCGGCCTGCTGGGCGCCCTCGCGCACGCAGCCGATGAGGGGCTCCGCGAACTTCACCGCAGGCGATTTCCAGATGCGCTTCTCCTCGATCTCGAGGCCGAGTTCGCCTGCGATCTTCGGCAGTGCGGCCTGGTAGTCGGCCTCCATCCTGTCCAGCACCGTCTCGTCCGGGTGGCGGAGGTCCACGGTGAAGAAGACTTCGCCCGGCACCACGTTGCGGCTGTTCGGGCGGTTCTCGATGAGGCCCACGGAGGCCACGCCGGGAAGATGGCTCATGCCCACCTGATGGATGGCCTCGATCATGCGGGAGGCGCCCAGCAGCGCGTTCTTGCGAAGCCCCATGGGTGTTGCGCCCGTGTGGGATTCCTGGCCCTTCACCGTCACCTCATACCAGCGCATGCCCTGGACGCCGGTAACGACGCCGATCATCTTGTTCTCCGCCTCGAGAATGGGGCCCTGCTCGATGTGGAGCTCGAACATGGCCTGGAACTTGATATCGCCTGCCTTGTGCTTGCCCTTGTAGCCGATGCGCTCCAACTCGTCGCCGAGCCTGATGCCCTGCCGGTCCTCGCGCGAGTAGGCGTATTCGGTGGTGAAGACGCCGGCATAGACGCCGGAGCACAGCATGGCGGGGGCGAAGCGCGAGCCCTCCTCGTTCGTCCAGTTGACGATCATGACGGGGGCGTTGGTTTCATAGCCCATGTCGACCAGCGTGCGCATGGCTTCGAGCGCGCCCAGCACGCCCAGCACGCCGTCGAACTTGCCGCCCGTGGGCTGCGTGTCGAGGTGGGAGCCCATGGCGATGGGGGCGAGGTCGGCACGGCGGCCGGGACGGGTAGCGAACATGTTGCCCACCTCGTCCACCTCCACCGTGCAGCCGAGCTTCTCGCATTCCGCCCTGAACCAGTCCCTCACCCGCTTGTCATCGTCGGACAGGGTGAGGCGCTTGATGCCGCCCTTGGGCGTTCCGCCGAACTTGGCGGTGTCCATGAGCGTGTCCCACAGGCGCTGCGGGTTGATGGTGAGGTTCGTGCGCGAGGTCATGCCGTGAACTCCTTCGCTTGGAATGGGAGCGTTATGGGTATCACGCCACCGTCCCCGCCGTCATCCCGGCATAGGCCGGGATCCAGCTTCGGGGACAGCATGCGCGGTGAAAAAGCGTCACCCCGGCCTTCGCCGGGATGACGCAGCGTGTGAGATGAGTGCCCGGGCGTTTGGCCATGCGTCCTAGAGGCGCGGCTTGACCTTGGCGAGATGCGGCGCGTGGAGCGCCAGATCCGCGGTGCTCAGCCGGTCGCCCACGGTGTTGCACTGGTGCCAGTAGGGATAGAGCAGCGGCTGCAGGCTCACGTCATCGATGAGCTTGCGCTGCTCGTCCGAGAGCTTCAGCGACACGGCCGCGAGATTGTCCTTGAGCTGGTCCTCGGTGCGTGCGCCGACGATGATGTTGGCGACACCCGGGCGGCCGCCAAGCCAGGCGAGCGCCACCTGCGCGGCTGACACGCCATGCGCCTCGCCCACCTCGACTAGCGCCTCGATGATGCGGTAGAGGCGGCTCTCGTCGCGGATCGGCGGCTCGCCCCAGTCGTTCAGGTGGCGAGAGAGCTGCGGCGGCGGCGCGTTGCGGCGGAACTTGCCGGAGAGCAGGCCGCCCGCGATGGGGCTCCAGACCTGCGCGGCGACGCCCTGGTCCAGCGCGATGGGAAGAAGTTCATATTCCGCATCGCGCGATTCGACGCTGTAGTGGATCTGCTGGCAGACGAAGCGCTGCAGGTTGTGGCGCTCGGCGGCCATGAGGCATTTCATGATGTGCCAGCCGGAGAAGTTGGAGCAGGCGGCGTAGCGGATCTTGCCCTGCTTAACCAGCGTGTCCAGCGCCTCCATCACCTCCTCCACGGGGGTCTGGCCGTCCCACTGGTGGAGGTAATAGATGTCGATGCGGTCGCGCTGGAGGCGCTTCAGGCTCGCCTCGCACTGCTCGATGATGTGGTAGCGCGAGAGGCCCTGCTCGTTCGGGCCCTTGCCCATCGGAAAGCGGACCTTGCTGCCGACGAGCACCTGGGAGGAGCGGCCCTTGAGGATCTCGCCCACCACCTCTTCCGACTTGCCGGTGGTGTAGATGTTGGAGGTGTCGATGAGGTTCACGCCGTGGTCCAGCGCCACGTCGAGCAGGCGGCCTGCCTCGGCCGTGCCGATCTGCCCGAGCTTGCCGAAGAGCCCCTCGCCGGCGAAATTCATCGTCCCCAGCGCATGCAGCGAAACCTTGAGGCCCGAGCGGCCGAGCAGGCGGTATTCCATATGCAGTGTCCCTTGATACTGTCGAGGGCGCGGAGAGTATCAGCCGCGCGGGGCCCCGTCATCTTCGGCCGCATCTTTCGGCCATGTGATGAAGAAGGTGTAGACCGCATAACCGAGCATACCGCCCGCAAGCGCGATCCACAGGCCGGAGCTCTGCTGATAGAGTTCGAAGGCCCGCCACAGCGCGCTCGTCACGCCCATGGCCACGCGCAGCCACAGCGGCTTGTAGAAGGGATGCTTCTGCTCGTACCTG
>VFQS010000393.1_pt1 | contig 51190 bp, 40 predicted proteins | sample 3512361 | NCBI WGS metagenome assembly VFQS01 (sample SAMN10412375, study PRJNA504923) | tailings metagenome | isolation source: Relicate 1 Philex TSF3 active mining | place: Philippines | reverse complement strand
TATAATATATTCTGGCTTTCGCCTTATTATCTTATAAATAATTCTCCGCCATATTATTATTTTTATTTATTAATATTTGTTATTCTGGCGGTGTTTTCTTTATAATATATTCTGGCTTTCGCCTTATTATCTTATAAATAATTCTCCGCCATATTTATTAATATTAGTTGTTCTGGCGGTAATTTCTTTATAATATATTCTGGCTTTTGCCTAAAAGTTTTATAAATAATTTCTTGCCATATTATTAATTATAATTTATTAATTTTTATAATATCATATAATATTATAAAAATATATGGAGGAGTTATTATACAAACCGTCAGTAATATCGCATATGTTGCAAGGATTATTGATTTTGTATATATTTATATTATTATTCATAGATGAAACGAATACAAATAAATTAACTATATTATTATTATTATCAATAACAATAGGGATACATTCATTATCACATTTAGGAATGGAAATAGTATATAAATTAAATCCGATAGATTATATTAGAAAAAATAAATAGAATATAATAAATAAATAAAAAAAATAAATAGAATATATAGAATAAAAAGAATAAATGAATTTTACAGAAGTAAGTAATCACATATTATTTAATCAGATGTTTAATTATGAATTAATTGAAAATTTAACATTTACAGATACAGAATACAATAAATTATTTATAATTGCTTTTAGTAATAACAGAAATAAAAGATTATTAGATTATCTTTTTTATAAGATCAAGAATAATAAAAATTTATTTCAAATAATAATAGATAAAGCATTTTATGATAAATATTTAGATCATATTTATAATACAGATAATAATATTATATTTAATAATTACGAAGATATATTTATAAAATCACTAACTAATAATTATACTAAATATACAAATTTAATTTATTTTTCGAAAAAAGAATTATTATTTGATATAATAAATAAAAATAATTTGTTATTATTACTTATATTTTATAATGAATGTGATATAATAAATGATATCTCTAATTTTAGTAATAATCCTATCAATACATTATATTTTGAGAAAAATAAATTTTATGTTTTTGATGTTTCGTTAATTCCTCTTTTTATTACTACTTTGTATATTCCTAATTTTTTTAATAAAGAACTTATAAATATTCCATCTACTGTTAAAACTATTATTTTTGATGACTTTTATTTTATTCATTCCACTAAATCTCTATCTTCTATTCCGGATACTGTCCAAGATATTTATATTAATATTACTAATTGTTCGAATAATAAAAATAATATCAAAATACATTTTGATAATACATCTAAAAATGGTTATATTTATCATAATAACAATTTATTAACTTCTATAATAATAAATCAATCAAATATTTATAGTTATATGATAGAATTTAGAAATATTTGGTCTTGTTTTCATTATATAAATTTTTAAAAAAATTTTATTATTAAATTACTTAATAATAAAATTATATATGAAGAATATAAAATAAAAAATGCAAGATAATAAAAGAAGTAGAACAGATAGTTATGATTTAACAGTAAAACCGGAAGATGAAATGGTTTCTTCGATAGAAAATCACATATATTTTTGTGGAACAGTAACAGAAATAAGTATAAATAAATTAGTTAAACTAATAAATAAAAAAAACATAGAATACAAAAAAGAAATGGAAAAAACTAAAAAACCAGATAGTGAATTTTATGAATACAAAATTGAACCAAAAATAATTTATCTACATATTACCAGTTTTGGAGGCAGTCTTTTAGCTTGTATGTCTGCTATTGATGCTATTGAAAATTCGACAATTCCTATTTATACAATTGTTGAAGGATATGCTGCAAGTGCAGGAACATTGATCAGTATTCACGGTAAAAAAAGATTTATGACAAAAAATTCATATATGTTGATACATCAATTAGCATCTGGTGTAAGCGGTCAAATGAATAAGATAGAAGATAATTTCCATAATTGCAAATCATTTATGGAAAGAATAAAAAAGTTATATATAACAAAAACAAAATTAAAAGATGATGAATTAGATAATATTTTGCGACATGATTCATGGTGGGATTTCGATAAATGTCTCGATAAAGGTTTAGTTGATGATGTTTATAGTAATAAATAATAATAATAATAAAATAAATAATAATAATAATAAAAAATAAAAATTAGCAATCTTGTTGAACCATTTCAAGAATTAAATCATCAAAAGATACTTTTGGTTTCCAATTAAGTATATTATTTGCTTTAGAAGGATTACCTAATAATAAATCTACTTCTGTAGGTCTAAAATATTTTTCACTAATAAATATTAATTCTCTATTAGTATTTACATCATAACCAATTTCATTAACACCTTCACCTTTCCATTTAATATCAAAACCTTTTAATTTAAAGGATTTTTCAATAAATTCTCTTACACTATGCATTTCACCTGTTGCTAATACATAATCTTCCGGTTTATCTTGTTGTAACATTAACCACATACCTTCAACATAATCTTTTGCGTGTCCCCAATCTCTTAAACTATCTATATTACCCATAATTAACTTATCTGTTTCACCTCTTAATATTTTACCTAATCCTATTGTTATTTTTCTTGTAACAAAATTATGACCTCTTCGGGGAGAATTATGAACTAAACCTTGTCCAACACCACAAAAAAATGTTCCAGATTCTGTTTCTAAATCATAAAACCATCCATCATATGAATAATGTTCAATAATTTTTTTAACAACATTATTATCAATTGTTTTTGGATCAATGTCAGTTATTAACTCATTATTATTTATTACTTTTTTTATAAATGAACGTGTTATTCCCGTTTCTCGTGATATAACACGCTTTGGAATTCCATCATCAATCATTTTTTTAACTGTTTCCATTTTTTCAATACTTTTTGTTTTTGAATATTTTGTGTTTGAAAGAACATTTATTGAATAATATAATCTTACAATTTCTTTGCCTTCTTTAATATCAATTCTTTTTTCAACATTTATATTATAATCTTGATTAGTTGTATTTTTTAATAAATAAATTAAACCACAAGCTAATACTTGTGAATTTGTTTTAAAATTTTTAAAAGTATAAATACATTTATTTGCTTTTAATCCATCAGCTTTATTATATCCAATTAAAAAAGCCATTTTTGATTCAGTTGATGCATTTAATATATATTTTGGAATTCTTTTTGTTTTATCTTCATTATAAATATCAGAACGTTTTAAAAACCAAGTAGCATCAATATAATCAATATAACCAACAATTTTTTCTGAATTGAAACCTGATTTACTTGGATAATAATAGCTTTTATATTCTTTGCCATGCTTTTCACAAATTTTTTTAAATAAATCCATATTATATTGTCTTAATGATTCATCAGAATTTATAAATCTTATTCTATTTGAATTTTCACTAATATGTCCGTCACCAACAATCATACCAATAAATTCAGCTTCAAAATTTTCTATAGTACTTGTATTGTAGTTTGTTGGTAATTCAATTAATTTAACTTTATCATTTAACTCTATATTTTGTATTTCCTTTTCACTATTATCTTCCATTATAATATTATGTGTATTTGTCGCCATATAACAAGCATGTTTTGATATAATTATTTTTGGATTTTTTGGATTAGACACAATATCATGTTTATATCCAGATGCAAATTTTACTTTAGTCCATGTAGAATTATCCCAAACATGTAAATCTACATTTAATTCTGTTTCTTGATATATTGGTTTTGTTTCATCAATTGTTATTTCATTTTGTTTTGTATGATATTTAACAATTTCCGAAATTGGTTTAATGTCAATTTCAGCCTTAATATCTGAACTTGTTTTAAATATCATTGGTGTATTACCTGCTACCGTTTCGTGATTAAATAATATTCCATTACACGCATACATATTATATGCTTCTCTATAATTTTTTACTATCCAATATCCATATAATTTTGCTACTCCATATGGCGATCTCGGATAAAATGGCGTTGTCTCACTCTGTGGCGTTTCTACCACTTTCCCATATAATTCACTCGTACTTGCTTGATAAAATCTCGTTATACTTAATAAATTATTATTTACTATCGCCTCTAATAATTTTAATGTTCCAAAAGCATCTGTATCAGCAGTATATTCGGGCATCTCAAATGAAATTTTAACATGAGATTGTGCTGCTAAATTATATACTTCTAATCTTTCCAAATTTTCATATAAATTTTTAATATCATTTATTATCTTATATAAACTTGCTCCATCTGTCATATCACCATAATGTAATTTTAAATTTTTATTTTTAAAAATATGTTCTATTCTATTTGTATTTATATTTGATGATCTTCTTATTAATCCATGAACTATATAATTTTTTTCTAATAATAGTTCTGTTAAATATGAGCCATCTTGTCCGGTGATTCCTGTTATAAATGCTACTTTCATAAAATATTATATTTATATTATTTATTTATTTATATATTTTATAATATAATGAGTTATTCATATTTAATACTAATAACAATATTTTTAATATTTTTATTATTGTTTATAGCATCAACACCAAAAGACAGTTATTTTGATAGATTAGGTTTACATATCGGTTCTGCTAGTGGTATATATATAGTTATTGGTGTTTTTATCACTTATAAATTTTTAGAGTATAACTACCATGAATTAACAACAGAAAATACACTAAAAACTGTAGATAGAGCTTGGTTAAATATATTAAATATTTTTGAACAATATAAAGATAAATGTCCGAATCTCATAAATTCCCTATTTTATGATTTCCAAAAAGAAAATTTTACTTTTAATCTTGATCTAAACAAAAAAGATGACTGGTTTGCTTCTGTTATAGTTTCGAATAATATTTTTCAAACTTGGGAAGATGTCTTAACATTAGCTATAGCTGACGAAACTGGATTATATGTATGGATTGCTATATTCTTACAATATACAAGATCTAATTTATTATTAAATATGTGGAATAGATTCAAACCAAATTATTCTTTAACTACTCAACAATTAGGTGATTTGTTATTTAGTTATACTCCGGAAAATAAACCCTCCAACCAATCCGAATTATCTACTCTCGCTAATAAAATATTTGATTCTATCCAATTTAAAAAAATTATTTCAGATAGAAATAATTTATAATCCACATGCTCTACATCCACTCTTTTTAACAACTGTCGTCGAATTTGAATGTCCATCACTTAATAATGAATCAGAACTTGATGATAATGATTCAGAACTTGATGAAGATGATTCAGAAGTATGTTTAACAACATTACAAGCTTTACAAGATTTTTTATTATTATTTTTATGAGATTTATGAGATTTATGAGATTTATGAGATTTATGAGATTTATTAACGAGAGCATCGATATTATTTCTATTAATACAGAGAGTATTATCAGCATTATTAAAGTCGTAAGTGGTTAATTTATTAATAATTTCGGTAGTTTTGGATTGATCTGATCTAAACCCGAAAGAAAAGTCTCTAGGTCCAGAACCGGAGAAACTGGCATAAGAAGCATAGACGGGATATTTATTACAATAGAAGAAAGCAAAAAATTGACGAAGGATGCCAGGAGAATTGATGATATTACCTAAACCGGAAATAGCTATAATATCTTCTTCTCTATAATTAAGTTTTAATGTTTGAATATTTTTTCTAAATTGATCATTCATTTGTTTAGTAAGAACTTGATTATTAGTATCACCAACAACCATTTCATTATATCCATTAACAAAAGTATATGTTAATATATTAACATTAATAGGTGATGAAACTGATACATTTAATGTGGTTAATTTGGTTATTTCCTCTAAATCTGCCTTAAATATAAATACTTTGTATTTAATCGCTAATACCATTATATTATTTACTTTATAAAATAATTAAAAATATAAATAAAAAATAAAAATAAAAAATATAAATAAACGAATTAAAACAAAAATAAAAATAAAATACAGAATATAAAATATTAAATAAATAAATTTATATATGAATAATTACAAAGAAATAATAGGAGATATAAAAATATATTATATAAATTTAAACAGAGCAATTGACAGAAAAAATAAAATAGAAGAAGTATTTAATAGTAATAATTTAAATTATAAAAGAGTAAGTGCTATAGATGGTAATGATTTAGATATTAATGAAATAAATAATAAATATGAATACAATAATATGAATATATATGAGATAGCATGTTTATTTTCACATATTAAAGCAATGAAAGAAATAATAGAAGATAAACATGAATATGCTATAATAATGGAAGATGACTGTAATTTTGATTATTTTAAATATAAAACAATTAAAATAAAAGATTTAAAAGAGTATAAACAAAATTGGGAAATAATACAATTAGCAATAACTAGTGGTCGTGTATTATCACGAAAAATAGCAAGAGAAAAAGGAAATTTAATTTTAAGAACCAATAAATTAAATCCTGTTGGTGCTATTGCCTATCTAATTAATACAACAGCTATTCATAAAATTCTTCATCATTTCTCTAATAATAAATTTATTAAAGTTTCCGATGAATACATCTTTGAATTAGTTATTACCTATTTCACTAAACCTTATTTTAGTTATTACACTCAAAAAGTTTTTAAAAGTTTCATCCGCCATGGTGGCTCTTATGAACTCCAAAATTTAAGCAAAAATTTCTGGTCTAATTATTATACTAATTTATTTAATAATAATAATGATAATGATGATGATGATAATGATAATAATGATAATGATAATAATGATAATGATAATAATGATAATAATGATAATAAATAAAATTTAATAAAGATTAATATGTTGATTTGAATTAAAAATTTCTAAAAATTTATTAAAATTTTTAGTTTCTTGTTTAGGAAGATTGATGTCAATAGTTTTAATATTATATTTGCACATAATCATATTAAGGACACTCATATCATAATTATGTTGTTTTCTGGCAACATTTGGATATTTCATCATAATTTCTTTATCACAACAAATATCAAGCCATTCTTTAATAATTTTCATAGAATTTTCAGTTTTTTTAATAAAAAGGGGAGAAGCACATATTTGATTTCTATTTAAATATTCTGGTTTCAAATCAAAATATTTTTTCATTTCATCTTTTATAAATCCATAATTACAACATTCTTCTTTAAATCCTGGTAATATTTCTAAATTATTATTTTCCATAAATTTTATTACTGGTAATACCGAAAATCTAAATCCTCTGTAATCTGCATAACAATCTTGATAATATACATACTCATTTTCTTTTATCTCCTTTAATCTTTCATATATTATATACGGTTTCCATAACCATAATCCATCTCCCTTCTTCTCATCTAATATCTCTTTGTTATTTTTATAAAATTCACTATTCATTATTAAATTTCTATTCCAATTACTTATACTACTCATATTATATTTATAATATGTCCTCGTTATCTTCCTCTGTGATTTCTCATAATCTTTTCCATATTTACTTCCATTCGCATATGTCACCAAATGTACTATATAATTATATTTTTCTTCCATATAATTATACTTTTTATTTAAAAAATTTTATTTTTACTCACTTATTTCTCTATCACCTCCTCTATCACTTCCTCTATTCTCCTTACTATCCTTATTTCTACATTATTCACCATCTCTACATATTTCTCTCTTATCTCTTCCACATCTCGTTTATTCTCTTCCGGACATATTATCTTTTTCACTCCCGCTTTATATGCTCCATTCATTTTTGCATCTAATCCTCCTATCGCCGTTATCTCTCCCTTTAAATTTATCTCTCCTGTCATCGCTACATCATATCTTATCTTCTTTCCCATCATTAAACTATATATCGCCGTAGTTATCGCTCCTCCCGCTGATGGTCCATCCTTATTTGTTGCACCGTCTGGACAATGTATATGTATTCCATATTCTTTTGTTTCTCGCCATATCCTTTGTAATTCCCTCTTCCTCTCTTCCGGTATCATTCGCCACGCTACTGTCTTCGCTACTTCCATACTCTCTCTCATCACTTTACCCTGCATTCCTGTTAATTTTAAATCTAATTTGTTCTTTGCCGGTATCCACATACATTCTATCGGTGTTATCCCTCCTACTCCATAATCATTCGCCCATAATCCATTTATTAATCCTATTTTACTTTCATCTGATATTTTTTTATGTATCATCTTATGTTTGTTCTTTAAATAATCTTCATCTATATCTTTTATACTTATTATTATATTGTCTTGTGTCTTATTCTCTAAATATCTTATGTTTATTTCCATATATATGTCATTTATCATCTCCTTTATCCTTCTTACTCCTCCCTCAAATGTATAATTCTCTATTATGTATTTTATTACTTCATCTTCTATCATCACATTCGGTCTTAAATTTATATTCTTTCTCAATTTTGGCATTATATAATCTCTCATTATTTTTACTTTTTCTTCTAATTTATATCCTTTCACTCTTATTATTTTCATCCTGTCTCGCAATATTCTTGATATTTTTTGTTCATTGTTAAAACTAAATATTATTATCGCTTTCGATAAATCTATCTCTATACCACTAAAATATTTATCATTGAATTTATTATTCTGTGTCTGATCCGTTATGTGCATCAATATATTTATTATCTCCTCACCCTTCGCCGTCTCACTCACCTTATCTAACTCATCAAAAAATATTATCGGATTCATACATCTCGCATTACTCAATACATCCACTATCTTCCCTGGTAATGATCCCTCATATGTATAATCATGTCCCTCCAAATAACTCGCATCTGTCGCTCCTCCTAATCCTATAAAACATACTGGTCTGTTTAATGCTTTACCTATCCCACTTAATACTAATTCCGTTTTTCCTACTCCCGGTGGTCCTTGTAATCCAAATACACTTCCTCCCTCTTTCGGATTACTTATCGTATGTCCTATTATCTTTATTATTTGTTCTTTCGCTTGTTCATGTCCATATATCTCCTTATTTATATTTATTCTCGTCTCTTGTAAATAATTTATTATTTTCCCTCTATCATCTTCTATCGATACTGGCACTTTTATGTAATTGTTAAATGGTATCTTCATCACACGATTTATCCAATTCTTTAACTTAAATACCTCACTCGAACCTCTCATACTCTCATATATATTCAACTTTCCTATTATTATCTCCTTGTTATTTGCCGTCGTCTCCCAATCTAACACCTTCATTATATTCGGTATTTTATTATTCTCTTTATTATTATTAACTTTATCATTATTATCTTTATTATCTTTATTATCAATATTATCTTTATTATCAATATTATCTTTATTATCAATATTATTATTAATATTTTTTATTTGTTTTAACTTATCAAAATAGTATTTTAATTTATCTTTTTTAATTTTTCGAATATAATCATTAGTAGTTAAAGATGTTGAATCATTATTTAATAATTCCTCGAATTCTCTTATCATCTTTATATCCTTCTTTTCCATATTCTCTATACTATCATGTTTATTTATAGTTTTTAATAATAATCCTAATGGTATTATATTATTTATATTACCAAATAAATCTATATTCTCTATATTCTCTATATTCTCTTTATTATCTTTCTTCTCTCCTTCCATATATCTTTTTATGAATTTTTCTACCTCATTTCTATCTTCTATTTTTATTTCACTGTTTTCTAACTTCTTATATAATTTATTATATTCCACTATCTGATTGTCTATATCCCTCTTTACATATATATTTAAATTTAATTCTATATATCTCTTCTTTATATTCTCCAGCTTTTTTATCTCTTTTCCATATTTCTCTAATATATTCTTCTTGTCTTTACCTTTATTGTGTCTTATCTTCTTTCTTAACATCTTGACTGCTAACTCTTTCGGCGTTAAATCCGATCCGTCATATTCATTTTCCTCACTATCTATACTAATATTGTCTGTATTATCTATTTTATCTATATTATCTATATTATTATTATCATCTATTTTTTGTTTTTTTGTAATTTGTATAATATCATAATTTGCGTTTCTTTTATTATTATCATTAATATTATCATTAATATTATTAGTATCAATATTATCCATTATATTTTAATATAAATTATTAATTTTATATATAAGTTTATTTTCTAATATTATAATATATATGTTAATTTTAGTAGGAAATTTACAACTTGATTTACCAGAAAATGTATGTTCAGATGCTTCTTGTAGAAATCATTTATCAGAAATTTCTTCTTTCGTTTTAAATAACTCAAATCTTACATTTAATTCTAATTTTGGACTTGATGGTGTTTGTTCTGGTGCTATGGTTTCTACTCCTAATGGTGAAGTTGAAATTCAAAATTTAAATGTTGGTGATCAAGTTAAAACTGTTGATAACAGATTTGTTAATGTAGTTTCCGTTAATCATTTTAGTGTTAATCCTTCTTCTGTCCAAAAACCAATTTTATTAACTTCAAGTGTTTCTAGACCCACTATTGTATCTATTGGTGCCAAAGTATTCACTTCAAGAATTATTCCTGTTAAATATTGCACTCATTCTCGTGTAAATCATGTCGGTAATGTTCATTATGTTAATTTAACTTTAGAAGGTGGTTCTACATATTTTATGGTTAATGGTATTGGTATTAGATCTAATTAAATTTTAATTTTTTATTACAAATTTATTATTTTCAATTATAATATATTTCATTTTTTTTATGTTAACATTTCTTATATTTAATTTTTTCACTGTCATGGTATCATTTATTTTTTCTATTATCATATTCATTTTTTTTATTATATCTTTCATAATTTCTTCTTTATTATTTTTATCTGTTTTTAATGATTTTATATATTCCATATTCTTATCAAATGTATATAATTTACATGTTATATTTCCTACTATCTTAAATTTATTCAGTATTTTATACATCATTCTATAAAATTCATCTACTTTTATTTTCTTTATTTCACAAAAATCACTTATTATCTGATACTCTCTCACCTCATCGTAATTTTTAAATATTATATTACTGTTTTTATTCGAATTCTTATATTCATAACTTTCACTCCTCATTTCTATATTAAAATAATTCATCTTATTCTCATATTCTCTTATATCATATTCTATCGCTTTATACGGATAATATGATATTAATCTAGTCTCTGTACTTCTTTTTGGTGCATATGCTTGTATCCTTATTTTACCATCTAAATATATTATATTATTCTTTTTTGCTATTATTTTATCCTTATTAAATAAATTCTGATAATTATAATCTCTTTCTTTGTCTTTATTATAATATGGTAATCGCATTTTTAAACATATCCCATCCACTCTTATCTTATTTTTTTCATAGTCATATATCCATTTCTGTTGTTTCTTCATATCTTCTAATATTATTTTTTCATCTACATCATCTCTCATATCTGATATATACAAAAAATATTTTTTTTTATTCTCTCTTATTATTTTTATCACATTTTCTATTTCATCATCATCGTAATATTTTTTTATAAATTTTATATTATTATTCTTATTATTTACTAAACTCTCGTTCTTATCATATAATATCCATTTCGTTTCTGGATATAACTCATTTATCACATTTATCGATATTCCTGGTGACGCTCCTATATATAATACCGTGCTATCTCTAAAATCTATCCCCCTTTTTTCACTTTCTGTTATAAATTCTAATAACACATTTAATAACTTCCGGTGTCCTATATGACAATTTAATAAATAATTCGTGTTCCTTATATCCTGTCTATATTCCATATTTCTCTCTATTTCTTCCACCTCTCTTATCAATCTCATATTATTTATTTAATATTTTTATAAAAATATTAAATAAATAATTATTTCATTATCGGATAACTTAACACTTCTCTAATATTAACTTCATCACAAATTAACATCACTAATCTATCTATTCCTATTCCTAATCCACCTGTTGGCGGTAATCCATATTCTAATGCTCTAACAAAATCCATATCAGTTGGTTGTGATTCACTATCTCCCTTATTTTTATCTTTATTCTGTTCTATAAATGCTCTTTCCTGTATTTCTGGTATATTTAATTCTGTATATGCATTTGCATACTCTTTTCCATTTATAAATAACTCAAATCTTTCTGTTATTTCACTGTCTTCTCTATGTGGTTTTGCTAATGGACTTATTACTCGTGGATGATACATCACAAATGTTGGTTCAATACATTCTTTCTCTATATATTCACCTGCTAATTTATCTAACATTCTACCAATTGTTCGTGGTTCTTCACATCTTATATTTCTATCTTTCAATATTTTATCTATATCATTATATGTCGTCTCTGTTTCTAGATTTTTAAAATCATAATTTAATTTCTTTCTTAATTCATCTAAATAATTAATTTTATGGAATTTGCTAAAATCTATTTCCTTATTATCATATGTTATCTTATATGTATTCTTTGTTTTATATATCACATTCTTTATTATCTTCTCACATAATACTATCATATCTACATAATCTGCTGGTGTTTGATAACATTCTATTGATGTAAATTCTGGATTATGTGTGCTATCTGCTCCCTCATTCCTAAATTGTTTTCCTATCTCATATATTTTATTTAATCCTCCTATTACTAATTGTTTCAAAAATAATTCTGGTGATATCCTCATATACATATTCATATTATATGCATTTATTTTTGTTATAAATGGTTGTGCATTCGCTCCTCCATAATTTGTATGTAATATCGGCGTCTCTACCTCCATAAATCCCTCGTTATCCATTATATTTCTTATTTCTCTTATCACTCTACTTCTCGTTATTAAATTATATCTAGATTTCTCATTTATTATTAAATCTAAATATCTCTGTCTAAATCTTACATCTATATTACTTATACCAAAATGCTCTTTCGGTAATTCATTCTTACATTTACTCAATATTATATATTTTTTAACAAATATACTCGCTTCTCCAATTTTTGTTTTCCCTAAATTCCCTTCTACTCCTATTATATCTCCTAATGTTATATTCTTTATATTTTCTATGTCTTTTTCTTCCGTTAATAGTTGTTTTGCTATAACTACCTGAAAATTATTCTTAATCAGATTTTCTCCATTTAATATACTCACTGTTAAAAAATGTAAATTCTTACTCGCCGATCTCTTTAATATTACACGACATTGTATTTTATATAGTTTCGTATCTATATAGTGATTATCGTATTTTTCAACTGTTTCTATTAAATTGTTATATGTCGTGTTTATCTCATAATTATATGGATAATATGATATAGATGATGTTAATGATGTCATAATGTATTATATATTATATAAATATGTAATATATAGTTTATTTTTCAACTTTTTTTATATATTTTTTAATTTTATAATTTTTCTAATTTTTCTAATTTTTATATATTTTACAAAATATATTTATCAATAATTTCTTTAATAATAATATTATTAATTGGTTTCGCATAAAAACCATCTAAACCGCAAGAAACAAATTTTTCAATTTCATCATCTGATACAATTCCGCTAATTCCAATAATTTTAACATTTTTATTTAATTCTCTATTAATTTCTCTAATTTTTTTAACACATTCACATCCTGTCATCAATGGCATATCATAATCCATTAATATTATCTTATAATCTCTATTTATAAATTTATCTATCGCTGTCATTCCATTTAATGCCTTATCTGTCTTCTTGTTATATTCTGTTATTATCTTTTCCATTAATCTTATATTCATTTTCGAATCATCCACTATCAAAAAATCAACTGTTTCTGATGTTTCTATCGTTTCTAATGATTTTTTAGATATTGTTTTTTCTTTATCTTCTTTATTTTCTTTATCTTCTAAAAATAATTTCATAGAAGGAAACCTTGACATATTTTTATAATCTGTAAAAGGAGATATTGGAGCAATTGTATTATAACTTTTATAATCTATTTTTGGTATTATAACTTCTTTTTTCATATTTGATATAATTTGTGGTATATATATACTAACACTCGTTCCTATATTTTCTATTGAATTTATTGTTATAAATCCATCAAACTTTTCAATGTGTTTCTTACAAAAGTACATTTTTAATCCTGTTCCTGTTGTCATTTCTTCACCTACTCTTTTATTATAAAATGGTTTAAATATATTTATTAATTTTGTATTTTCTATTCCTATTCCATTATCTTCTATATTTATTTTTATGAATTTCTTTTTTTCTATATCTTTATCAACATCTGTTTCACTATCTATCGTACATACACTCGATTCTAATACATTTTTAAATATTTTGTCTGTTTCTATATTTATTTTTATTCTTTTTTCTTCTTTTTTATCATCTAAAAATGTAAATTTTATAGCATTTGATATTATATTATTAACAACTTCTATAAATCTGTCAATATCGACATTTATATTTAATAATTTGTATTTTGTTGGTTTTATTATTTCAAAATTTATATTCAATTTATTCATATTCAGTTTATTCATCTCTATTATTCCATCCATATTATCCATTAATTTATATTGTTGTATATTGTATTTTATCATAAAATCATCTACTGACATCATTTTTATTTCATCATGAAATATATATATATTCTTCATTCCGTTTTTTATATAATTTACATATTCTGTTATATTTTTTTCATCTTTTATTTTATCTAAACTTTCTATTGATAATGATAATGTGTTTAATATATTTCCTATTTCATGTGAATAATATGATATAAAATTCTTCTTAAAATTATCCTTCTTTATTTTCTTCTTATATTCTTCTAATTCTTCTTTTAATTTTGTATTTTCTAATATTATTTTCATATTTATGTCATTCATCTTTTTATTCTCTTCTAACATTTTCTCATTTTCTATTATATATATTATTGATCGCTGTTTTTCTCTTTTTATATTTATTATATATTGATCCTTATACGATTTTGTTTCTAATACATTTATGTTTAATCTTATATATTCTAATATTTCAGGTTTTATTTCCATATTTCTGTATTTTATTATATTTCCATCCATTATTATCATCGGATAATTCATTATATTTATTCTTTCATATATTTCATATTCATTGTAATTTTTTATCTTATTGCTTTTATTACCCATTTCTTATATATCTTATAAGTATTTATTATTTTTTTCAATTTTATTTATTCATAATTAAAATATTAAGTATTATATATCTTATATAATGTCCTATTATTTCAGACATAAAATACCAAATATTAATGATATCGTTAAAGTTAATGTCCTTAAAATTAAAGATTTGGAAGTTGAAGTCGAATTACTCGAATTCAATAATATTATCGGTTATATCGACAATACTCAACTCTCTAAACAAAAAAAATTACAACCCTCTCAAATCGTCTCTCTTAATAAAGAATATCTCGCCAAAGTCATCAATATCGATAATCATAATAATATTAATCTATCCAAAAAATTTGTCGATCCTGATGATATCGACCAATATAATAATGATATGAAAATTTATAATAAAATATTCTCCATCTTTAGAGAACTTTTTATGAAAATTTATAATATTACTGATTTTAATCTCATCGACAACAATTTATTATATGAATTTAATAATAATTCACTCTTCAATCTACTCGATAATTTCCAATATTCAGAAATTTATGACTGTCTAACCAATATCAATAACTATAAATCTTTTTTTACTTATTTTAATTTAGATGACGATATCATTAACTCTTTTGATACTCATCTTAATACCTATATCTCTCAAAAAATTCTTACCTCTCTCCCTTCTAATTCTAAATCTTTCTCTTTAGAATGTTTCAATATTGATGCTATAGATGACATTAAAGATGTTCTTGATTATGAAAAATTTATTTATGTTATTAATAATAATCTATTAAAAACATTTGATATCAAAATTATTTATATTGAAAGTGGTAATTATAATTTATCTTTAAAATCTATTTCTGATCTAAATATTAATCAAAATATTATCACTAATCATATTAATAACATTTTTGACGAAATTAAACAAAAATGTATTCTTAAAAATATTATTATTTTATAATTTATTTTATAATTTATTTTATTATAATTTTATTATAATTTTATTATTTATTTTATTATAATTTATTTTATTATAATTTATTTATTATTAAGCAACCATATCATATTTTAAAACTGGATGTGAAACATAATCTTTTATTTCTATATCCTCCCATTTATATTCTTCCATATTTACATATTTATTCTTTATATTTATTGTCGGCGGTTTATATGTTTCTCGTTGTATCTGTAATATTATATTATCTATATGACTTTCATATATATGTACATCTCCCATTATTATTTTCATCTTGTCTGGATAATATATATTATTATTCACTCTAGCATTTAATGTATTACATATTAAATGTAATAATAATCCAGTCGATGTTATATTAAATCCTAATCCACATGTTGTATCCACTGATCTCTGATACATATTTATACTTACATAATTCTTATTATCATCTTCTCTCACATATAATTGTATTATTATACTATGACACGGATATAATACTCCTTGTTTTGCTTGTTCTGGATTATAATCTGTCATTAATATTCTTCTGGAATGTTTATCTCTTACCAATAATTCTAATACTTCCTCTAATTGATCTATTCCTTGATTTTTATAATCATGGTTTTTCCCTTTATATTCAGCATTAAAATGACGCCACTGAAAACCATACATTGGTCCCATATCTCCTTCCTCATAATTTAATCCACATTTCTCTATAAACTCTTTTGTTGTATTCGGCTTCCATATATTAACATTCTTATTCTCTAATATCTTACTATCTGTCTGTCCTTTTATGAAAAATATTAACTCCTCAAATATCCCCTTCATAAACATCTTTCTTGTAGTTAATATTGGAAAATATTCCCTCATATTAAATTCTATCTCTTTCGAAAATAATGAATATGTTCTCGCATTTCTCGTCTGTCGGTAATCTCCAGTCATTAATATCTCCCATAACATCTTTATATATTTATCTTCGTAATTATCTCTTTTTATATATTTAATATATCTTATATTTTGATTATCTATATATTCATATTCTTTTTTATATCTCTCTATATATTCTGTTATCTCTAATTTATTATCACATTCTAAATCTTCTGGTATTATACTTTGATATATCTCGTCTATTATTGACATCTTTATAAAACTTTCTATAATACTCTTACCGCCTATTATATATACATCATTATATATATCTCTTCTTTCTATTAAAAATCTTATGAATTCATTTATTGATTTGAAAAAATATAAATCTTCACTATTCTCATAATCTTTTGATGTTAAAACACACGAAATTCTAAATGGAAATTTCTTATCTTTAAATGGTAAATCCACCCATGTATTATATCCAAATAATAATATATTCTTCTTATTATTATTATAATTATTAGTTTTTGTTATTCTCGCAAAATTCCTTAAATCATTCGAATATCTTCCTAAATCCCACGGTATCTTATTTCCCTTCGAAAATCCATTTTTACTATCTGTAGCATATATTATACTTATCTTTCCCATTATAACTATTTTATAATAATTATATTTATATTAAATAAAAATCAATTTTTTTTATAATTTTATTTATTATATATTTTATTGTATAAAAAATTCATTATTATAACATCTTTATATCTGTTATCAATACATTTAATTCTATATATAAAGCCATTAAAATTTTCTATTTTTTGTTTATAATCTATTTTGCTATTTATTAAATCTACTCTATTACTACTTTCTTTATTAATATCAATTATATTTATATTTTTATTTTCTTTAAATATATATCCTATTAATACATCATCTATTAAATTTATTTTTACATATTCATTATGATTTTCTATCAAATAATCACATAAATCTCTCGATAATATTATACTTGTTCCTGACATAAAAAATATTTTATTTTTTTCTATATCTACTTCTCCTCTACTTCCACAATATACTTTTTCTTCCATCTCTATCTTATTTATATATTCTTCTAACTTATACATATTTATAAATGTTGATATATTTGTCCTTACACAATATTCATAATCATATATATATTTTACTATTTTCATTGATTTTATTGTCTTGTCATATACTCCTGGTATTAAACTCTCTTTACCCTTTATATATATGTAATTTCCTTCTATCATATATTCTTCTTCTAATTCCTCTTTATATGTTATAAAATATGATTTTATATTATTATTTCTATTCATATATTTTAACCATATCTCTTTCATCATATCATATTCTTTTATTTTTTCATCTTTTGAATATATTACTAATATCAATATCTTCTTCATCTTTTATTTTAATAATAATTATTAAAAATAATATTATTATTAAATAAATATAAATATTTTTTATTTAAAATTTCCTATTTGCCGCTTTTCCAAAACTTCCTGCCATCACTCTTATTCTATCACTTCCATAATATTTCTTCTTTATTTCTTCCAAATTATTCTCCTTCCTCCTAAATATATAATATCTAAACATATATGTCCATATCCTACATTTATCATTCATCTCATTCTCCTCATAAAACTTCTTTATACTATTAAAAAACTTCTTCGTCTGACTCACTTCCATTTCCGCTCCTAATTCTATAAATCCTTTCGTATTCTCATATAACTCCTTGAATGTTAATGTATCCACTAACTCTAACTCACATTCCTCTTTTAATGATTTCGTTATATATTCCCTCTTCACTATATACTCTCTCTGATATACTCCATCTTCTGATATCCAATTCATATGTACATCTACTGCTAATCCTGTATTTTCTTTACTCTTAACATCATATTTCCTTATTATCTCATATAATATCTTCTTTTCTCCATTTTCTGTATAATATTCTGTTATCTTCTCTTTATCTTTCAATAATTCCATTAATTGATCTCCATCAAATGTACAAAATGTCATATATCCACCTTCTCTTAATAATGTTCTTATGTTTCTACAATAATTACTCCATGTCTCCTTACTCTCTAAATTATAATGTATCGAATATGACGCATTCCATCTATCGTATTTTATCCTGTTTTCTATTAAAAATTTATTTATTAAATCCTTATTATCTTTATTCATTCTTCCTATTGTTTTCTCCTGTTCTTCTAATGTTAATATACTCGACGGATTCGCATTTATCCAATACATCGGCGGAAAGTTCCTATGTGTCTTCTTCTGTTGATTATATCTCGTTATCGCTCCATCTGTAGCATTTATTAATCCCTCTAAATCTGGATCTATTCCAACCATTAATTCACACTCGCAAAAATAAAACTTCTGTATATCTCCTCCTCTCCCACAGCCTGAATCTAAAAATGACATCTTTATATTATCTACATATTGTGGATTTCCTATCTCATATATCACACACGATTTAGCAAAATTATTAAATGCATTCATATGTTCTACTAATTTTGATTTTTTCTGATAATATACCGCCTTTGTCTTATCCATTTTTAATAATTCTGTATCTATTTTACTTTTCATCATATTCAATTTTCTTTCATACATCCCATCATTCGATAATTCAATCAAATCACTCGGTAATACTGGATTCATTATACTCCTCCACACTTTCAATGCTACATCATAATAATTTCCATAATCTGTCTTGTGTTTATTTACTGCCTCCGTCTTGTCATATCTCGTCCTCATTACCGTCCATCTATATTCTGGTGCTATATCAGCATTCATATTATAATAACATTCCACTACTGTCTTGTCATTTATTATCTTTCCATCTATACTTCTACATAATCCATCCTCTCCTAAATATAAATTACATATATGTGATGTCGGTGTAGCATTAAATAATACCGGTTTCTGTACTCCCTTTATACTCTGATATACATGTAAATTTGCTATATAATATGGTTTATTCTTTACTGTATTATCTACACTATTATCAAATACTGTTAATATTTTTTTAGTTGCTCTGTCCTTCTCAAATTCTATGTAAAAATCTATCGAATTCTGTGTTGGTGGTTTCCATTTATACTCAAAATATTTTATCTTGTCTATCTCTACTATATACTTTTGATCTAATGGATGATATATTAATCCATCTAAATGATACGGAAACTTCGCCCCTCCTGTCATATACATATTCCATAATAATGACGAATATTTAAATATCTCATTGTCTTGCACTCCATTCACATCTAAAAAATATTTTCTTCTTATTAATATTTTTGTTTCCTTCTTATTTAATTCATTGTCTATATCATTGAAAAATTCTATTATATTATTCTTATGATATTCTACCACTTTATCTACCTCATTTATATTTATTTTTGTCTCTAATACAGATTTATGTTCATATTTACTCTTGTTTATTATCTCTATAAACTTATCTGCATATTTTATTCTCTCCATAAATTTACTCTCCTCCCTTAAATCTTTACCACTATACATCATACAATCAAATGCCATATACAAGTATTTATTTAATTTACCTATAAATATATATTCTCCATCTATTATCGTCTTATTATATTTCTCATCAACTTCCAATCCTGTATCTCTAACAAATAAATTTGTTGATATTAAAAAACATCTTCCATATAATACTATTAACATATATCTTTCACCATCTGCTTTATCTGTTATCGCATATTTATTCGGTAAATAATCAACTAAATGTTGAACTTCTAATGATATTGGTTTTCTTCCATATAATTTATTTCTGTCATCTGATATACTTAATAACATCTTGTATTCTGATATAACTTTGTTTATCATAGATTTTGTTATTATGTGATTTGATTGTTGTATTATTTTTATTATAAATTCACATACATCTAATACATTGTTTAATAATTTACTCTTGTCATTCATCTCACATTCTATTTCGATCTCATAGTTAAATGGACTGTTTTCTATATTATTAATTATTTTACTTGTTCTCGTTGTTGTTAAATCTATTCTGAAAACATTTCTTTCTTTTTCTATATAATAACTACTTCTTTCTTTTAATCTGTATATTATTATATATTCATCTTCTTGATAATTTTTATGGATCTTACTTAATTTCTCTATTTCTTCTTTCGATACTTCCTCTTCTTTATCCAATTTAAATTTACTAAATATATCTTCTACTGTTATATATTTATCTATGTTTTTTGTCTTCTTTATTATTTTTATTTTCTCATCTTTCTTATTCTTGTCATTTATAAATCCTGCCAATACACTAAATACAAGATGATTTTTTCTCTGATGCAACATCGACATATACTCATTTATTTTTTCTATAGTATCTATCGTTATTCTATAATTTGTCATTTTCTTGTTGTTTTCTGTTTTTAAACTAAATATAACATCTAATTCACTAGTTTTTTGACTTTTTTTAGATACCTTGTTTAATACACTTATCAGATTTGTAAAGCGTTCTAATGATAAATATTGATTTGATGTCTCTCTGTTTGAAAACATACTTACCTCAAATTCACTGTTTTTATCATAATTATCTATTAATCCCTGTATATTATTCTTCTCCTCTTTGCTTAATAAGTCTATAAGTTTCATTATACTATATATATATTATTGATACTTTATATATTTAAAAATTCAAAAATTTTGAAATTTTTAAATTTAAACTATAATATATATATAATTATATAATGACCTTCCAACCTACTATATATAAACTTACCCTCCCCCCTACCCCTATCACTAATTCATCCTTCAATGTATCCTTCTCTAATAATATCGCCTATCCTGAATTAAGTACCGGCTTCAACTTCTTTTTACATAAAACTAAAGATATTCTTGGTGATGCCTATAAAAAATTTAATAATAAAAAAAAAATATATCTCGTCGCCTCTCAATTCGAAAAAAATATTGATAAACTAACCGATTCTAATGGTAATGTTAATATCTCTATAGAAGATGCTATTTATTCTTTCCTTAATAATAATATTAAATCTAAATTACCTAAATTATTATCTCGTGCCTATCTCAAATTATGGGAAATGATAATAGATTTAGATCTTATTGAAGAAACTGATGATTTTGTTAGTGCTCATCTAGCTGAAGGACCAGGTAGTTTTATTCAAGCTACTATTTATTATAGAGAATTTTTAGCTAGTAATAAAAAAATTAAATCCACCAAAAATGATAAATATTATGGTATCACTCTTCATAGTGATAATGAACATCTCCTTCTCGAAAAAGAATTTCTTGATTATTTTAACAACGAAAAACCACAACGATTAAAAGTCTTTGAAACTGTTAATATCAAAAAACTCGATCATGACGATCTAGAAGGAGGCGGTGTTCTAAAAAGTGATGGCGATCTTACTAAATTAAATACTGTATTATTATTTGGTGGTTCTGACAAAATTAAAGGATTTGCTGAAAAAGCTAATCTTATTACTGCTGATGGCGGTTTTGACTGGAAAAATGAAAATCTACAGGAACAAGAAGCTTATAAACTTATTTATGGTCAAATATTAACTGCTCTTAAAACTCAAAAAGATAAAGGACATTTTGTTCTCAAAATTTTCGAATCTTTCACAAGAAATACACTTAAATTAATTGAACTATTAAAAGTATTTTATAAAGAAGTTTATATCACTAAACCTTTTACTTCTCGTGCTTCTAATTCAGAAAAATATGTTGTGTGTAAATTCTTCGATTCTAAAAAATTTACCGATTCTATTTCTAAAAATATGGAAAATATGCTTTCTACTATGGAAAAAAATAAAAACTTTAATATCATCTCTATATTTGATGATTACATTATCGATCCTAAAATTTTTGACGAATATAAACTTATTAATATTAATCTTCTTCAATCTCAATATAAAGCTATGTCCGATATTCTCAACTTTATCGAACTTCAAAATTATTCTGGCTCCGAATATCACGAATTCCACTCTAAACAAGTTTCCGCCACCAATTTCTGGATTGATAAATATCTACCTAACTCTAAATTAAACAATTCCAATAAACCTAAACTTTCTAGATCTAAAAAATCTAAAAAATAAATAAATTAAATATTTTTATAAATTAAATATTTTTATAAATTAAATATTTTTATAAATTAAACATAATTATATAAATAAATAAAAAATTAATTATCATTATTTTCTTGTTCTTCTTTCATTTTTCGTTCTCTTTCTTTGACTAATTTGTCTGAATTAAGAGTTGGATTTATATAAGTAGCATTTAAAGCATTTGTTATACTTTCATTTGCTTTATCTAATGACACTTCACCTGTTTGAACTTTTCCAAAAGCATATAACATTCCTAATAGCGGTGATATATCTTTTTCTCTTACTAGTGTCATACATATTCTAGGATATTTTTCGTAAAAATCTGTATGTGTCCTTTCTATCATTCTTAACATCTCCGTCTTGTTTGTCTCCCATACTTTTTTGTTTTCCTTACATAATGATAATATCGACATTATATTATCCGCTATCTCTTCCACTCTTTCACTGTTAAATTCCATTTTTATATATTTGTTTTTATATTTTTATTTTTAATTAATTATTATTATTATTATTATTATTATTATTATTATTATTATTATTATTATTATTATTTATAACGATAAAAAAGTAATTTTTATTTTTGTTGATAGATTTGATATTATATTTTTTAGAAATAGAGGAAGTGGAAGTGATTAACATTTCTAAATTTTGGAAGTAATTAATTTGTTTGATAGGATTTTGGACGATATTTAATATATTTATATTATTTAAACTAATGTCTAAATTTTCTATATTATTCTTACCACAATATAATTCTTCAACATTTTCGATATTATGTAAATATTTTATATTATTATTTACACATTCTATATATTTTATTTTACTCATATTTCCTAATTTTTCTAATTTATTATTATCTATAAATATTTGTTCTAAATTTTCCGTTTTAATTTCATCTATCATATTATTATTTGCCATCAACCTTTTTAATGTTATTGATTTTATTTTTGTTATCTTATTATTCTCACAAAATAATTCTTCTAAATTATTATCCACTATTTCTCCCTCTATTTTGTTATTTCCTACATTTATACATTTTATATTATTATGTCTCTCCAAATTCGGCATCTTCGTTAATAAATTATTCTCTAAATCTAATAAATATATCCTATTCAATATATTTATCATCCTATCCAACTTAAATAATTTTTCTATTAAATAATCCGTTAATCCCATCCTCGATAAATCTAAATAATAATAATTCTCCATCTCACAATTCCTTATTCTTAATTCTATTTTACTCTTGTTTTTATATTCATAATACATCTTTTTAACTTCTTCGTTTATAAATTCACTTTTTTCTAGATCTATATCGCCTTTTAAATCATTTCTATATATTGTTATTTTTTCTGACATATTTATAATTATAATTATAATTAATTATAAAAAAATTTATTCAAAATTTAATTCTAAAATTTCTTTAATTAAAATATTTTTAGTTTTATATTTAATATTACCATTTTTATATTTTCCGTCTTCTATATTTACTCCTAACTTATTACTTATTTCTTGTAATTCTTCTAATGTCTTTATTATATTCTTCTTAACTTCATTTTGTAATCTTTGTTTTTCTTTTATGTCAGAATTAACATTTATTTCTGGTTTTATTTCTTTATTATTATTATCTGGAGTTAATTGAAGATTATCTTTTTTGATAAATATATCTTTTTTATTTTTAATTTTATGATTAGATTGAATGGTAGTAGTTTTTATATTTTCATCTTTTTCGGTGAGATATAATGCGTGATCTTCAACAGTATTAACTTCATTATATTCTGGAATTTTGAAATCAATTTTGAATGACAGAAGATATTGAATAAAATTAAAAGAAAATAGATAATAATTTCTATCAAAATTGATAAAAGGTAAATAATCATTATCATAATTTAATAAAACAATATATTTGTCAGTTTTATTAGTGGTATTAGCATATAATTTTGTTTGAATATTATTATCTTTTATATTTACGATAATAATATTGATATTAGATTTTTCGGCAATTTTATTTATAATAATATTATTAAAATCTGTAAAATTATTTAAATTCTCACGATAAATATTTATCGCAGTTTCTAATATTTTCTTTTTATTTATTATATTACTCTCCATATAATCATTATTTAATACTAATAATAATCCATTCACAAAATTATAAAATTCTCGCATTTCCTCTATTTCTATATTAAATGATATTGGATTTATCAATATTTTCTCATTATAATTACTATTTACATATACACTCTTAAATTCTATAAAATTACATCTTAATAGTAAATTCTTTTCATTTAATGAAATATTCTGTCTCATTTTATTAATTTCATCTTCTAAATTTACCATTTTTATATTGTTATTATATGTATTCTTAAATGTTATTAAACAATACTCATTTAACTTATCTAATGATACTTTATTCATCTTTTTATATATTATTTATCTATATATTGTTTATAAATCAATTTTTTTGTTATTTTTGGCGGTTATTATTTTATATTATATTATAAATTAATATTATAATGAATAATAATACAAATAATATTTTTGATTACCATCGAAAAATAGAACTTACTAAAAAAATTAATAAAATTACCAAAAAAATTCATCTTGTCAATATTTTTAAAATTATTGAAGAACATAATGCTGAATTCACCGAAAATGATAATGGTGTCTTCGTATTATTCCATAATTTACCTAATGATGCCTATGTAAAAATTGAAAATTATGTTAATACCGTATATCATAATCATCAACAAAAAAAATTAAATAATGAACTAACTACTAATACTATCGAAAATTATACACTTTCCGATGATAATAATAATAATAATGATTTATCTAATAAAGAAAAAATTATCCTAAAACGAAAAAAATATGAAGAATTTATTAATAATAATAAAGATTAATAATAATAAAAATTATTATATTTTATATTTATATAATATAATATTATGACTATCAAAATCAATAATAATCATTATTTTCATAAAGGTGGCTCTAATATCAACACCGAATATAATTATAATATAGATATTTCTAGTGATTCTTCTGATTCTCATCATAAATCTGATTCTAAAAGTAAAACAGAAAGTGAAACAAAAAGTGAAACAGAAAGTGAAACAAAAAGTGATTCTGAAAGTGAAACAAAAAGTGATTCTGAAAGTGAAACAGATAAAAATGATAAAGTGAATGGATATCCAGAAACAGATGATGAAAATTTTCAATCAAAAATATATAAAAAGAGAGAATATTATTATTATAAATTACCAGATAGACCTGATTTATCAAAATATGAAAATATAGCTTCTTACAGAAAAAAAATATGTGAACCAACAGGCGAATTATTAGAACAACAAGCATTATTAAGTAATTTTATAAATCCTGATACACCATATAAAGGAGTTTTAATTTTTCATGGTACGGGTGTTGGTAAAACATTAGCAGGATTAGCTATTGGTGAAAAATTTAAACAACAAGTTCAACGATATGGAACACAAATTTATGTTTTAGTTCCTGGACCACTTCTAAAAGAACAATGGAAAGAAGAATTTTTAAAATTAGGTGATACTTATCTTAAAAAATCCGATAATTACGCTTATATGAATGAAGAAGATAAAGAAAAAATAAAAAAACAAGCAATTTTAAGTGCTCTTCAATATTATAAAATAACTAGTTATACTTCCTTCAGAAAAAGAGTTTTAGGTGATAGAATTATCGAAGAAAAAAAAGACGGTAAAACAGTTTTCAAAAAAGGACAATCTGGCGAATTTGAACGAGATATCACCAGAGATAGATTAACTAATTTAAATAATTCACTATTAATAGTTGATGAAGCACACAATTTAACTGATAATACTAATGGTGAAGCTGTTAGAAAAATTATTGAAAATTCTACTAATCTAAAAGTCGTTTTATTAACTGCTACTCCTATGAAAAATTCGGCAGATCAAAATGTAGAATTATTAAATTATTTAAGACCTACCAATTCACCTATTATTAGAGACAAAATTTTTAATTCTCAAAAAAATCATCTTATGGATTTTAAACCTAATGGTTTGGAATATTTCAAAAAAATGGCTTCCGGTTATGTTTCTCATTTAAGAGGTGCAGATCCTCTTACTTTTGCTCAAAAAATTGAAATGGGCGAAAAACCTAAAGGTTTATTATTTACTAAAATTACTAGATGTTATATGGACAAATTCCAAGAAACAACTTATAATAATGCCGTTCGTGAAAGTATTGAAGAACAAGATGCTCTTGATAGAAAATCAGAAGCAGTAGCTAATTTTGTTTTTCCTGGATTAGATGAAAAGAAGGAAAATTTAATAGGATTATATGGTAGAGAAGGATTAAATAACTTTAAAAATCAGATAAAAACACATAAAGACAAAATTAATAAATTAGTAGCAAAAAATATTCTTAAATTAGACAAAGAACCATCTGAAACTCTGGTTGATTATAATGAAGTATCTAAAAATATAACTGGTAATATACTTAAAAAAGATTATCTTAAATATTTTTCAACAAAATTCCACCAAGCATTATGTGATATTGAAGAAAATTTATTTGTTAATCAAAATACTAAAAATAATGAACCTAGAACTGGTTTTTGTTATTCTAATCTCGTTAAAACTGGTATCGAAATTTTTATCGAAATTCTCACTCAAAATGGTTTTATCGAATATGACGAAAATCCTAATAATTATAACATTAATGACAATACTAAATGCTATTTCTGTGGTTATTCATATAAAGATCATATCGAAAAAAATAAAATTTTAAACAATATAACTGAACATAAATTTAGTCCCGCTGTTTTTATTAAAGTTACTGGCTCTTCTAGCGAAGATACCGCCGAAGCTATGCCCGAAGATAATAAAAAAATATTAACTAAAGTTTTTAATAATATCTCTAATATTAATGGCAAAAATATTAAATTAGTTCTCGGTTCTCGTGTTATGAATGAAGGTATATCTCTTAAAAATGTTTATACCGTCCAAATTCTTGATGTCTATTTCAATTTTGGAAGAGTAGATCAAGTTATTGGTAGAGGTATTAGATACTGTTCTCACTATAATCTTATGAATAAAGATAATGTTTATCCTAAAGTTAAAGTTTATAAATATGCTGTTTCATTAAATAATACAAATGAATTATCAACAGAAGAAGATTTATATCAAAAAGCAGAAGCAAAATATTTATTAGTAAAAAAAGTGGAAAGAGCAATGAAAGAAGTAGCAATAGATTGTGCGTTAAATAAATCTGGAAATATGTTTGAAGAAGAAATAAAAGAATATGATAAATGTATAAAACCAGATGAAGATGTTGATAATCTTAAAAATACAGAATTAAAAGATAAAGATAAATTTAAAAATAAAGAATTATGTCCTCCAAAATGTGATTTTATGAATTGTGAATATAAATGTGAAGATAAAATATTAAATAATAAATATTATGATCCTGACAGAAAATTATATAAACGATTGAAAAAAGAAAATTTAGATATAACCACTTTTAATTTAAATCTCGCAAGAACTGAAATTGAATTCGCTAAAAAACACATTAAAGAACTTTATATGAGTGATTATGTTTATAATTTAGATACAATTTTATCTCATGTTAAAAATTCATATCCTGACAGTAAAAAAGATTTATTTGATGAATTCTTCGTTCAAAAGGGATTAGATGAATTAATTCCAATTACAGAAAATGATTTCAATAATTTTAAAGATATTATACACGATAAAACACATAAACCTGGTTATCTTATTTATGTTAATGGTTATTATGTCTTTCAACCTTTTGATGAAAATGAAAAATCACCTATGTTTTATAGAACTGGTTTTAAAACTTCTAATAAATCTAAATTAAGTCTTAAAAACTTTATTCTTAATGAAAAATCTAATATTTACACTTCCGACGAAGATATCGAAAATTATAATTATATTGATGTTGTTGATTATTATGATAATAGAGATGAATATGAAATTGTCGGTATAATTGATAAAGAAACTGATAGAAAAAAAAGTAAAAGAATTGATGAAATTGAAGATGTTTTCAAAATTAGAGAAAAAAGAGATAAAATTTTAGATAAAAAAAGAGCAACTGGTATTCCTTCTGTTATGGGAGCTGTTTGTGCCACATCTAAAGATAGAAATTATTTATTGAAAATAGCAAAAAATTTAAATATAGAAATAAAAGATAAATATATAATCAGAAATGATTTATGTGGTTTAATACAAAATAAATTAATAGAATTAGAAAAATATTCAAAAGGTAAAAATAAGAAAACTTATATTATGGTTCCTAAAAATCATCCAACACTTAAATTCCCCTTAAATCTTGAAGATAGAATAGAATTTCTAAAGAAATCTGTTAATAATATTGTAGGTGTTTCTATAGAATTTTCAGAAATTGAAAATAAAAAAGAAAAAAATATTACTTTGTCTTTTAAAAATGATAAAGTTTCTAAAAATGATGAAAACAAAATTATTGATCTGGGTTTCTCTAAAAATAAAAACTTATTCTCTGTTATTATTCAGTAATAATTATAAAATTTAAAAAAAATTGATTTTTATTTATAATATATATATATAATATAAATATATATTATGAAATCTAATAAACCTTCTAAATCTTCTAAATCTTATAAATCTACTAATAATACTACTAATAATAATAATAATAATAATAATAATAAAACTGAAATTATAAAAAATAAAATATTTTCGCCATATACTGATACTGTATTAGAAGTTCCTATTATGCTTTTACCAAATCAATTAGATAATAAATTAGATTTACATATAAAACAAAATTTAATTCAAAAACATGTTGGAAAATGTCTAAATAATTATGGTTATATCTGTAAAATATACAAAATTTTGGAAATTTCTACTGGGTATATCGAACCTGAAGATTTTACTTGTAGTTCTAAACAAAATATTAAATTCGCTTGCAGAATTTGTCGTCCTATCAAAAATAAAGATATTATTTTGAAAATTACTAAAACTAGAAGTGAAATTAATGCTGGTGTTAATGGTCCTCTTTTAGGTCTTATTACTCCAGATAATATTAACAGAGAAAACTTTTTAATTGATGGCGAAAAAAATATTAGATCTAAAAAAACTTCCGAAATTCTTGTTCCTAATGCTTATGTTAGATGTGAAATATTAAATTTTGAATATAGTGATAAAGAAAATGAAACTCCTATGTTGGTTTTATTAAAAGATATGGCTACTAAAGAAGAAATTGATGAATATGAAAAACAAATAAAATATGATATCGATGATGATAAAATTGATGAACAAGAAATAAATTATTTAGATTAATTATAATTAATATTTTATTTAAAAAAAATATATATATATATAATTAGGCAATGCTAAAAAAACAAGAAAATTTATACAATACGACCCCTCCAATTACGCCAAAAAGATATAATAATAAATTTTGTAAAAATTGTGGTAAAAATAATCATACGAGTTATGATTGTATAGAACCAATAATTTCAAATGGTGTAATTGGTATTTATTGTGATGAATTAAATAATATTAATATAAATGATTTTGAAAATTATTTATTAAATAATATAAAAAAATTAAAATTTGATATAAATTTTAATGACAAATATAATAATTTTATTCAAAATATTGAAAATAATACAAATAAATATAATATAAAATTATTATTTATACAAAGAAGAAATTCAATAGCTTTTATCGAATTTATGAGGGGTAAATACGATGAAAATAATATTGCCGAATTAAATAATTTATTTCAAAATATGATAAAATATGAAGTTCTTGATATAAAAAATAAGAATTTTGATGAATTATGGAATGATTTGTGGGATAGTAATAATATTAAAAATAAATATCACAATCTAGAATATAATAAATCTAAACAAAAATTCTATAATCTTAAAATTAAAAATAATATTGATTTTGATAATATTAAATGTCATTTTGACTTTAATGAATGGGGATTTCCTAAAGGTAGACGAGAAAATAATGAATCTAATTTCGATTGTGCTATACGAGAATTTAAAGAAGAAACTCAAATTAACTCTAATAATTATAATATTCTTAATGATAAATTAATGATTCGTGAAAATTTAGTCGGAACTAATGGTTATGATTATGCTCATAACTATTTTATTAGTTTATTTAATAATTATAATATTAATATTCTTGATAGAAAATATAATAATGAAATTGGTAATATTTCTTTTATTGATATCGAATCTGCTAAAAATTTAATTAGACCTCTTCATAAAGAACGAATTCTTATTATTAAAATTCTTCATTATCTTATTAACTCTTTCATATCTCTTAATATTAATAAAGAAAATATCAATAATATCAATAATATCAATAATATCAATAATATCAATAATATCAATAATATTAATAATATCAATAATATTAATAATATCAATAATATCAATAATAATAATAATATGAATTTAAATAATAAGATAAATAAAGTAAATAAACCAATGAAAATAATAGTATAAAGATAGATAAAAGATAAAAAATAATAATTTTTATATATATATATTTTATAATGATAGATTTTGATAATAATATCACTATCCAGAAAAAAATTTTTGATTATATAAAATCAGATAATTGGGATGAACTTATTGAACTAATTAATAATACTAATAATGATTTTAATTACAATATTGTTGATGAAACAAATACTTCATTATTAGAACACATTATTATCAATAAAAAAATAAATATTTTAAAAATTATATTAACCAAAAATATATCATTAGATATTGTTGATGAAAATAATAGATCTATTTTATATAATATTATTAAATATTCAAATATTGATATGTTAAATACTATTTTAAATTTTGATGGACAAAAAATTGGAAGACCTATTTTAGAAATTAGAGATAATGATGGTTTAACGCCATTATTTTATGCTATTAAATTTAATTTAGTTGAAATTGCTAATATTATTTTATTAAAAACATCAAATTTTCTTATTTCTGATAATAATGGAAATAATGCTCTTTTATTTTCTTGTATTCAGCTTAATAAAAACCTATTTACTATTATCTATAAATATATCACTGACATTAATCATATTAACAAATTTAATGAAAATATTTTACATCTTGCCATTAAATCTTCTATCAAAAATAATAATTTCGATTTTCTTTCTTTCATTATTTCTGATATTATTAATCCTAATATTAAATCTTTCAATATCAATAAATATGAATCTAAATATGAATTTATATTCCTTCATTGGTGTTTTATCTCTTGGAATGATACTCTTTTCAATTTAATTTTGTCTTTTATTTCTAAACATCACTCTATCATTAATTTTAATCATCAAGATAAAAAAGGTAATCTCTTTTTACATTATCTCGCCAATACTCTCGTTAAATTAACTTCCATTAATCCGGACATCTATTCTAAATTTTTTATCAATTTCTCCGATTTTAATATTAATTTCAATATCTTCAACACTGACGGCAATACTATTCTTCATATTTTCCTTTCTAACTATAAACCAGATTTTGATAATATTATCTCTTTCCTACTTAAAAAAACTAATGTTAATATTCCTAATAATCTTAATGATACTTGTTTATTATTAATATTTAAAAATAATATATGGCATAAATTCTCCTCTATCCTTTCTACTCTTAAACTTAATATATTTATTTTGGATAAAAATAATAATTCTTGTTTTGATTATATCTCCTCTTCTGATTATGATAAATTTATTTCTCTTATCACTAACTCATATATTCATTTTCTTAAAAATTCTAATGATACTCTCTTTTTAGATTATTTCGATAATAAATGTAAATCTGATGTCCTACTTAACAATCTTAATGATTTTGAACTTAATTTAATCAAAAATTTTAATATTAATCCTGATAATTATAAAAATAATAAATCCAATTTTAATATCTGTATTGATATCGTCAAAAATAAATTATTATCTCTCATCGACAAATTTAAAAATAATAAACTCGCTAATCTTAAATCTTATCCTATCACCAAAAAATATCCTACTCTCATCCCTAAATATACTGATGTTATTACTTCCACTTTTACTGGTTCCACTTTTGATGTCTTATGCGGTCTTATACATCTTAAAAAAAAATTCTCTAATCTTACTACTACTCTCAATTTTATTGATTCTAATATCATTTCTTGTTCTTCTTGTAATTTTACTGGTTTCGAAATTTTATGGAAAAATTCACAAATAATTATCAATAATTCTTCTAACTTCTTTAATTATATTCAATCTAATATCAAATTTCCGAAATTTAATTTTATGGTCATCCCTATCGGTATCGAATTACTCGTTAATAATAATATTTACGCTCACTCTAACTACCTTCTTATCGATTTTTTTAATAAAACTATCGAACGATTCGAACCTCATGGTGCTTTTCATCCTTATGGTCTCGACTATAATGACACTCTCTTCGATAATTCTATCATCTCTAAATTCAACTCTAATAATATTAATCTTAAATACTTTAAACCTTCTGACTACCTTCCTAAAGTTTCCTTCCAAATTAAAGAAATTAATGAACTCGAAATTGATTATGTCGGCGATCCTAATGGTTTCTGCTCTCTTTGGTGTGTCTGGTGGATTGATATGCGATTGTCTTATCCTAATATCCCAAAAAATAAACTCGTCTATCTTCTTTTTGATGAATTCACCAGAAATAATCTCTCTTACAAAAAATTAATCAGAAATTATGGTCTCATTATCACTGACATCAGAGATAACTTCCTCAAAATTATTAATTCTAACTTTAATGAATGGAATAATGACAAAATCCCTAAATCTGATCTCTCTATCCTTAATTCTAATATCTTTAACTTTATTAAATCTATTCTATAATTTTTATTTATAATTTTTATTTATATTTTTTATTTATAATTTTTATTTATAATTTTTATTTATAATTTTTATTTATAATTTTTATCTATTATATAATAATATCATTATTATTATCAAACTTATTCCTATCATCAAATTATGATATATATTACTCTTCTCATCATATATCTCCTCTATATTATCCTTTATACTCTTTATTTTATGTCTTCTGTTTCTATCTTTATATATTTCATTTCTTATATCTCTTAAATACATCATAAAACTTTCTTTGTCTTTTAATGCTCCATCTAAATCTTTAATTTTTATTCTTAAATTCTCTCCACATGTTCTACATGGTAATATATCTGGCAAACTACCTATCAACATCCTATATTTCTGTTTATGTTCCGGTTTATATGTTAATGCTATTGAATTCAAAAATATCCATCCACTTCTACCCCAATATTTCGGATCTATGTTATCTATCTTTCTATGTCTCTCTTCCATTTATTCTTTATTATATAAATTATTTCTATTTTTTATTTTTTTAATCTTTATTTTTTAATCTTTATTTTTAATTATATAAATTATTTATTTTTATTCTTTATTTCTTTCCATAATATTAAATAATTCTTCATTAATTTCAACATTTTCATCATCAATATATTTTATTTTTTCTATATTCCCTATTTCTCCTATTCTACATCTCTCTATTCCTTCTATTCCTTCTATTCCTTCTATTCCTTCTAGCTTCTCCACTCCAAACCATAATATCGTCTTTATTTTTACCTCTACATTTCCATATCTTATCTTCTTATCTCTTATTTCCTCTTTCATTTTTATATTCATATTCTTATTTTTTTTATTTATCTTATTTATATTATTCATTATTATATTACTCGGTATTATTCGCGTCTCATCATATATTAATCCTATAAATTTATCCTCTACATCATATACTGGCATACCCATTATATTATGTTGGTCTATTTCTTCCAATTTACTCAAATTATATTTATTTATATGTTCGTATCTATAATATATCGTCTCTCCTAAAATCATATTATAATCCATTATTTCTATATCACTTATCTCACTTCTTAAATTTATATCATCTATCTTACTGTCTTTCACATTATATCTTATTTTTGTATTCTTCCTGAATTTCATTATATTCTTATCTTCTATCTCTAATTTTATACTCTTTATATCTTTATTGTCTGTCTCTATCGGTATTATTACTATTTTATTTACTATGTCATATATCATATCATTATTTTCTATATTATTATCTCCTATCTCTTCCACATTATATACTCTTCTTATTTCTATTTTTTTTAATATATCTTTCATCTCTTTCACTTTACTCTTATTCTTGTAATAATATACATCCATCACTCTCATTATATTACTCGGCATATTACTCACAAATACTATATATCTCTTCTTCTTATTCTCTATTATCACATACCCTATATCCTCCTTTATCCTACTCTCTATTCCTAATGCCTCATTTATTATGTTTTTTTCTATCCTTTCCTCATCTACATATTGTGTTATTATACTTGCTGTATTTGATATTGATGAAGTTGTAGATAATGATGACATCTTATTTTATTTATCTTTCTATCTTTTATTCATATATTCTTTTATTTTTTCAATTTTTTTATATATCATCCGCAACATATCCTTATCTATCTTATCCACTCTCTCCCTATCTATACCTTCCACTATTACTCCTCCTATCTCCTCTTCTACCTTTTTTATTATTTTTTGTCTTATTATCATAATATTTCTTATTTCATCATCTAATATCATCATATAATATAATATTTTTCTATTTGGTCTTCTTATATTAGTTCTTACATCTTTTAATTCAACCATACCATAAATATTTCGTTTATAATATCTACCATACATTTCTTCATCTATATTCATCATTAATCTATTTGGATTATTTCTTAATATTATATATGTCATCTTGTCATATATATCATAATATTTTATATCTTCCATCTTTTTATCTTTTTCTCTTAATTTATTCATATCCATCTTATCTAAATATTTTATCTTCTTCATATTATTATTTTCTCCTATTATTATTATCATTAATATATATATCTTGTAAAATCTTATTATCGTTCCTTCTAACATCTCATATTCCTCTCTCTCTATTCTATTATCCATATTTATATTTAACATTATATTATCTCTTATGTAATCTTCATATCTTATCTCATTTAATAAATTTGTCATCTCTTTTCTCTCTCTTGATTCTTCATCTATTTTATTTAATATCTTACTAATATGTTTTATTTTATCTTCTATTTTCACTCTAAAATATTTTTTCTCTATCCTAAAATATTTTTCTAAATATTCACAATATTTTAATTCTGTCTTCTTATCCAATTTTATTGTTATCCGTGAATCCACAAATGTTAAATATATTATTAACATCTTTATTAATTCCTTGTTCTTCTCCACTCCATAATAATATTTTAATACATCCACTATCACCATCGTATTCTCTAATGTTATCTCTAATCCTAATTCTCCTACACATCCAAACACATTTTCTGTTATCTTCTCATATATCTCATTCTTATTGTATTTATCATCCAATATCTTAATCTTCCTTAAATATTCTACCGTCATTTTTATCTTATTCCTATATTCTCCCCTTATTATATTCTTCGATACATCCACTATATTATACTTATTCTCTTCCTTCCTTATATTCCTTATTTCTAAATTCTCATCTCTCTCCATCACTATCTCATCTGGATGATTTAAATATAATTTACCTTCATAATCATATAAATCTTCTATCTCAAATCTTCCATTCACATCACAAAATTTTATGTTCTTCTTCTCTTCCTCATATTCTACTATCTTATCACAATATACATCCACCAATTTTTTATCTTTCATTCTCCTCATCTTATATCCCTCATATATCTCCTCTATAAATTCACTCTCATCTTTATTTCTGCTTTTTATCTCTTCTATCTCTTCCAATTTATAATTATTATACGGATTATATTCAATCTTCTTTATATCCTTCTTCATCAATAATACTATCTTATCTGATATATTCTCTATACATATATTCGGAATACTCTTGTCTTTTAATTTACTTCTGTCATACAAATAATACACACTTCCCGGTTTCACTCTTCCAACTCTACCCTTCCTCTGTTTCTGATTCGATTTTGATATATTCACCGTTTCTAACATACTCTGATTACTCTCTACATCATATTTATTTATTTTTGTTGTTCCTGTCTCTATTACATATGATAATGTATCTATTGTTATCGATGCTTCTGCTATATTTGTTGCTACTATCACAAATCTATTATATGTACCTTCAGGTATAACATCTGGTATTTCATCATCTATGTTTTCTATTGTATATTCTTTATTTTTTGGATATCTAAATTTCTTCCTTATTTCTGGATTATGTATATCTGCTATATAATTCAATATTTTCTCTTCCAATTTACTATAAAATGGTATCGCTAATATATTACTCGCCGTCTTCTTATTTATCTCTATTACCAACTTTTCGATCTCCTTCTGTCCCGGTTCAAATATTAATACATCTCCACTCGTACTACTCCTTAATATCTCAAATAATACCATCAACTCATTCTTATTTTCCCTCGTTATCTCATCCACTCTGTAATTCAAATTCCCAAATGGCTCACTCAAATGTACTCTTCTGTCTAATATATTATTATCTATATTCTTACTTTCATCATCCGTTAATGGATATTTCCAATTATCATCTATCCCTCTATAATATTTCCTATATTGTGGTTCTTCACTATCCATAGTAGCACTAATCATCCCTATTGTTATTCTATTATTATAATATGCAGATAATCTAAATATCGTCATTATCATATCCATATATGAATTGTGTTCATGATGTTCATCTATTAATAATACATCACATATATTATTATTATCTTCTCTCAATTTAAAATTCTCCTTTATCTCATTGTAAAATGAACCATCTGTCGTTTCCATCAATTTTAAATGATACTCATTATCATATGCATAATCATTTGCTGTCTTGTATTGAACATAATTAATCCTCGTTTTCTGTATAGGCACTCCTAATTGATCTCCCATTCTGTATGCATTCTTCTTTGTTGGTCCAATTCTCGGCACTGTCGTTATCACTTTCGCATTATTATTATAATACATCATCTTCTGATTATATAATGCTAATATCGGACTCCCTACACTCTTACCCGATCCAGTTCCTCCAGTTATATATACCACTCGACAATTTGTATGATTTAATATCTGTTTTATCTGTCTCGTCCAATCTACACAATATAATCCCATATACCAACAGTTTTTCCCTATTATATAATCTTTATATGTCTTGTTTATCGTCTGTTTCTCTTTATACAATATCTTTAATTCTTCATATTCTATATTGTTCATGAAATTATACGCTCTCCTATTCTCTTCCATATCTCTTGTTATATTCGCCGTTATTATCCTCTTATATTCACTCTCCTGTTTGTTCTTATCTGGTAATATACTCTTGTCCGTTGATCTTGGATTATATCGGAAATATGTAAATATCCCATTATATACCAGTGTCTCAAATATTATTTTTACTATTATATATTCATCTATTATCCTCTTCCTTATTTCTTTATATATCTCTATACTAATCAAAATTTGTATGTCTTCTTCTATATCTTCTGTCATATAATTTCTCTGTATGTTTCCATATATATTATAAAACTTTTTAATACTATTTGTATCACTATTTAATCTATCTATAAATATTTCCTTTATTTCATCTTCCATACTATTATACGAAAATGTTATGTTATATTTCTTATATTCTTCCCCCTCCTGTTTATGTAATAATGACTTGAAATAATTATAATATATCTTTAACGAATATATCATAAATTTATCTTTATATCTTTTATATTCATCCACTTTCGGTTTATATTCTTCATCTAATTGTATTGTTATATCATCATTCTTATTTATATACTCATCATATGTATATATTATATTCCTATTACTTATACTTCTATATCCATACCAAGTATATTTATATCTTAATAATGATGAATATATATATTTATAGTATTCCTCCACTATCTCCCTATCTATATTCATTATTATTATCCTTATTACTTCTTTTATTTCTTCCTCTAATTTTATATTTTTTTTCATTTTTACTTCATCACTCTCATTTATCTCATCACTTTCATCATTTACTTCTTCATTTATATATGCTTTCAATTTATCTATTTTTGTTTTATCTGTTATATTATCTCTTACGTTTTTTATTGATATTATTCTATTCAATATCTTCATGTATTTTAAAAAATATATAAAACTATTTATTATCTCATCTAATATATCATTATTAACTACTTTCCTCATATATAATGATATATTATTTATATGATCTTCTCTAATTTCATCTTTATTCTTATGTAATATGTCATTTATCTTATATTCATTCGCTAATATTATTATGTTCGGTAAATAATATATTTTATTATTTATTATTTTCCTTTTGTCAAATATAAACCACTTTATCTTTATTATATCACTAAATAAAAAATTATTTATCACTCCATATAATGTATAATATCCTAACTCTAATTTATCTTTCTCAAAACTCTTACTCTTATATCTCTCCAAAAAATCCTTATACACATAACTTCTCTCATAATTATCCATCCGGTAATTATATATATTCATGTAATTTGACATTAATTTGTGTTTCATCTTCTCTATTCCATTCTCTATTATTTTTAACATCTCATTACAATAACTCGCAAAATCATTTTTTTTATGATCTATATAATATGTTGATTCTAATATTTTCGCCTTTTCATTCATATTTACTAATATCTCATTAAAACTTGTTATTTCTTTCGAATTATCTATTAAATAATATGGTAATGATAACACTATTATGCTATATACATCCTTGTAATTATTCATCTTTAACTGTTTATCCGGATTTGTTATATTAAATTTCTCTACTATTATTAATGTTATTTTTGTTATATATTCTATTAAATCTTCTAATTCTTCCTTATTTAATTTAATGAATTGTAGTTTTATCGCTTGTGATACTATGTTTTTTATTATTATACCGTAATTATCTATATTTATCTTGTCATATTCTACTGACATTATATAATTATTATTAATAAAAAAATTTATATATTATTATTATAATGGATAAAAATATCAACAAAAATATCATAAAATCTAAAAATAATATCCCTTGTATTGGTCCCGTTTATCCTCCTAATACTCTCTTCTATCATCCTCAAACTAATATCACTATTAAATCAAATTCTGCCGTCTGTCCCGTCGATGTTTCTTATAAAAAAAATAATGATATCGATGATTGTGATGTCTCTAAACAAAATATTGACTTTATTAATTATGAAAAACAATTCATTAATAATATTTCCGTCTCTCCTGAAAATTATAAAGATTTCCTACACTTCTTATATAATATTAAAACTTTCTATGATTCCGATAATTTCCTCTCTAATAATATTTCACTTAATCATATTTCTAAATCTAGAGTCATTAATGCCATCTATAAAGTTTTTAAACTTAATCCTGAATTCCCTTCTGACATCTATTGTTCCAATATTAAAGATATCCTTTTTATCACCAAAAATATTGATATATCTACCTCCAAAATTAAACAAAAAATTGTTATCAATAAAAATAAAAAAACTTGGCATAATATTTTCCAATTTTTCATTTTTAATTACTCTAATTAATTTTTTTATATAGTCATATTTTATTATGCTTAACTCAACTCTCGTTTGGGGGCTCGACTACCTCGGAAAACAAAATATCCGCAATCTTCTAAACAGATTAGACGATGAAAGAGAATATATTAACGAATTAAACCAACTTTACCCTTCTTCTATCGTCCCTACTACTATCATTTCTCAACCACCTGTTCTTCATTCTACTCCCTCTAATCTTACTCCCTTCATCACTACAGATCCTCTCGTCAAAAATAGACTCATCTCTGGTTATTATCCAGATCTTAATAAAGATAAACAAGTCAGAGATACCGTCACTAAACACTTCTACAATAAACTCGTCAATAAATGGCTCCTTCATGATAAAACTCTCAAAAATCTTCTCTCTTATGTATCTAATGAAGGCAATTCTCTCATTAAATCTATGTCTTCCATACATCTCCCTAATAATGACTCTCTCGATGTCGCTAATCGCAAAATTTATTTCCTTCAAGATAAAATTATCGACAAAAAATTTATTAAACATATCCTCCGCAATATCGTCGAAAAAAAAAATATTAACTGGTATCACCTCCATAAAAATAAACAACTCGTCAAAGAAAAAATTTATAAATATCTCTCCTCTCTCATGGAAGAAATTATTATTAAATCTAAATAATTTTTAATTTTATATTTTCCTTATTTTCTTTATTATTCTTATTTAAATTTTTTTCTATATATATTATTAGATAATCTTATGTCTAATAAATCAATTAAATCTTCTAAAGTTCATAAAAATATTCATCACGAATATCTCGACATTCAAGAAAAATATTCAGCTAAATATGGTCCTAATACTCTCCTTCTCATGCAAGTAGGCTCTTTCCATGAAGCTTATTCCACCTATTCTCGTGGTTTCGACCTTTTTAAACTTTCCGAAATTCTTAATATCGTCTGCACTCGTAAAGATAAAAGTATTCCTGATATCGATGAATATAACCCCTTCATGTTAGGTTTCCCTTCCATCTCCCTCTCCAAATACACCAAAATCCTTATCAATCATAACTTCACCGTCGTCATTATGGATCAAACCTCTCCTCCTCCTAATCCTAAACGAGAAATTACTTCTATCATCTCCCCTTCCACCTATCTTGACAATATTTCCACCTCTTCCGATAATAAATATCTTATGCACCTCTTCATCGAAAATATTAACTCTAAATTTATTATCGGTATGTCTTGTGTCGATCTATTTTCCGGCAAAATTATCGTCTATCACTCTCTCGATAATGTTAATACTAACGATAATACCGCCTTCTCCGAAACTTCAAGATTCTATCACCACTTCAGACCATCTGAACTAGTTATTTATAATATTTTTGATGATATCAAAAATATTGATAAAAATAATAATAAAAATAATTTTGATTTATATAATAATCATATTATCAAAAATCTTGATCTTATACCCGAACAAAAATATCTTATCTTTAATAAAATTGACCCTTCTTATATCAAATTATCCTACCAAAATGAATTATTACACACTATCTTCAAAACTCAACATAAACAACAATCTATTGATCTACTAGATCTTTCAAAATATCAACATACTGTCATCTCTCTTTGTGCTTGTCTTCAATATATTAAAGAACATAATGAAAAACTTTTAAATGATATCGATAAACCTATCTTCTATAATGAACATAAATATATGATTCTTGGTAATAATGCTCAATATCAACTTAATATTATTGATTACTATAATTATGATAATATTAATCATAAATTCCAATCTCTTAATGATGTCGTTAATAATTGTATCTCTCCTATGGCTAAACGATATCTTAAAGAAAGATTATGTGCTCCTTATACCGATCCTAATAAAATTTCTAATATGTATCTCCTCACCGAAAAAATTATTAATCTTAATAAAGTTGATGAACTCCGCAATCTCCTTAAAGGTTGTTCCGATCTTGATAGAATTTTCCGTAAAATTAATATCAAATTCATTCAACCTTATGAACTATTTAATCTCTATTCCTCTTTCACCAATTTTTTAGAATTTATTAATATTCTTCTCAATTCTAATCTTAAATCTGATGTCTATAATGTTTTCCCTAAAAATTCTCTTAAATCTTTCTACTCTTCTTATACCTCTCTATCCAAAATATTTAATATCGAAAATCTTAAAAATAATAACCTTATTGACATCAAAATTAATCTCTTTAATTCTAACATCCATCCCGATATCGATAATGTCATCTCCGAAATTAATAACTCTATGGATTTTATTAATAATATAAGTAATACTCTCGAAAATCTTTTTGATGATGACAAAATTAAAATTAATATACAAAAAAATAATTCTAATGGCTTCTTCTTCGAAACCACTCTTAAACGTGGCAATCATCTCCTATCTATCATCAACAATCTACCTAATAAAATCATCAAAATTAATAATCTCTCTTTCAATCTTTCCGATCTCATATTCTCTCCTCTCAAAAATATTATGAAAATCTCTTTCCCTTCCCTTTCCGATCATAGTAATGATATCGACTCTCTCCTTAAAAATCTTTCCTCTCTCTCTAATCTTTACTTCATTAATGACCTCAAATCCTGGTTCAACGACAATTTTAAACATCTCGCCATCCTTAATAATTTTATCATTCTCTTCGATATCATACTTAATAACGCTTTCACTTCACAAAAATATCACTACATTAAACCTATCCTTAAATTTAATAATAATAATAATGATAATAATGATAATAATAATAATAATAATGAAAATAATGATAATAATGAAAATAATGATAATAATGAAAATAATGATAATAATAAATCATATATAAAAGCTAAAAAATTGCGTCATCCAATAATAGAGAGAATAATAGATTATGAATATATACCACATGATATAACATTAGATGATAAAATAACTGGTAATTTAATTTATGGTCCAAATTCTGCTGGTAAATCAAGTTTAATGAAAGCAATTGGAGTAAATATAATAATGGCACAATGTGGTTTATATGTTGCTGCCGAATATTTTGAATATAACATATTTACTAGTCTATATACTAGAATTTCTGGCAATGACAACCTTTTTAAATCTCAATCTTCTTTTGTTGTCGAAATGACTGAACTAAAAAATATCATCAAAAAAGCTAATAATAAAACTCTCATTATTGGTGATGAAATATGTAGAGGAACTGAAAATACTTCCGGTAATGCTATCGTTGCCGCCACTATCCTCAAATTATCTAAACTTAATGCTAAATTTATTTTCGCTACTCACCTCCACGATATAGTTAAAATTCCTAAAATTAAACAACTAACCAACATTAAATCTTTCTATTTAAGTGTCGATATTGACACTAACGGCGATCTCGTCTTCTCTCGTAATCTTATCGAAGGTTCCGGTGAAGAAATTTATGGTATCACCATCGCTAAAAGTATTCTTGATGATATCGAACTCATTAATGAAGCTACTAACATCAAAAATGATTTAACTAATAACAAAAATTTAATCGTTAATCCTAAAAAATCTTTATATAATAATGATATGTTTATCTCTCATTGTTCTATCTGTAAATCTAAAGATAAATTAGAAACTCATCATATCAACTTCCAAAAAGATTTCAAAAATACTAAAAATGGTATCGTTAATAAAGATAAATTACATATTCTTAAAGATGATACATCCAATCTTGTTGTCTTATGTTCCTCTTGTCATGATAAATTACATAATAAAGAATTTGTTATCGAAAAAAAAATTCAAACTTCAGCTGGTGTTAAAGTTTTGTTACACCCTTGAAGATTTAAAATATTAAAATATAAAATTTATTTGTAATGTTTTATAAAATCTATTATTCTTTAATATCTGTAATTCATATTTAATATTGTTTTTTGTTAATATTTTACTAATATCTTCTATAAATTTTTTATGTATTCTATAATGATATTTCGTTATACAATTATTTATTATCACTCTGTCATCTTTTCTAAATATCCTCCACTCATCACATCCTAAATTATATTCACTACTTATTATACTTATCTTCTTGAAAAATTTTATCACTTCTTCCATATCTCTTATTTCTATATTTCCTTTTTTTATTAGTATCTTCATTATCTCCTGTTTCTGTGTTCTCATATCTACTAACTTGTTATAATATATATTTATTTCTTTCTCTTCCATTTTTTCTATGTTTTCATAAATTACTTTCTCCATCTCTTATATAAAACATATATATCTTATGTCCCTTAATAAATTATATTTTAATTTTATTCTTATTTCTATCTTTTTTATATTCCTATCTTTCCATATTAATCTTTCTTTTAACCTCTTCTTCTGGTGTATTCTCGCAGGTATTTTAATTTATATCATCAATAATTATTATAATCAACTTTATATTGATGACACTAATAAAAATATCCAAAAATTTAATAATATTATCACTAATCCGTCAGAACATCAAAAATATCGTCTTATTAAAAAATATTCCGATATTAATGATTTTGTTTTTTATCTACTTGATATTAAACATTATAATCATATCGTTTTTGATAATATTATATATGATCTAAATAAATTTTTATCTCTTTATGAAGAATGTCTTGTAGATTATAAACTTATTAATCCAAATTTTAATAAAATGATTGATATCAAAAATAATACTTCCAAAAATTTAGAAGCTATCTATATCTCTAACTCTAACTCCAATTTTAATAAATTTAATTCTAATTCTTTTCAAATACAAAAAATTCTTGATAAATATATCGACAATATTATCGATATTCAAAATAAAAATATATATTATAATGGTTATAATATTAATACCAAAATTATTGATAACTACCCCGTCTCCGAATTTAATAGAAATAATAACAATTTTATTTTCATCTAATTTCTATATTCCTTTTTATTAAAATTTATTTATTATTTTATTTTATATATTATTTATATAATGTCCGATTTTCAATTTGTCTCCGGTTCTCAATATTATAATCATTCTAACAATATTAACCACTCCTCTAAACCTATTTTTGTCAGATTTTATCAAATCAGCTTTTATCACAATGATAACGATCTTCACTCTATCAAAAGTTTCCTCTTTAAAGCTAAAAATTCTAATGGCTCTTGTATCCTCTATTTCGATACTGTCGAAGTTAATTCATACTCTCTCCATAAAGATAAATTAAACCACTTTATCAATCATCTAAAATCTAATTCTGATAAATCCGATATTAATAAAGTTTATAAAGTTAAATATATGTTTTATCCAGTTTATGATTTTACTATCACTCCACCTCCTTCTGGTGATGATATCAACCAAGCCGTCTCTGATTTATTATGTTAATTTTTTTATTTTTTATTTTTTTATTTTATTATTATTATTATTATTATTATTATTATTATTATTATTATTATTCAAAAATATATAATAAAGTGATATATAATAAAGTGATAGTAATAAATAGAATACCTAAATAAAAAAAATCATCATTATCAGAATTTCTTAAAATATCATTATTACTAAAATTTTCTATATATTTATGTACACAATTCTGTGTATTTATTAATATCTCCTTAAAACTTAATTCATATGGATATACTCGCTTATTATCTAACTCATTTAATTCTTGTAATCTTAATTTCTCCCTTAATAATCTCCTCTCTTTCATCTCTTTTATATATTCCTCAAATTTATTGTTAAATTCTTTCGTATCAAAAAATTTCTGATTTATGTTTATATCCCTATCTGATAATACCATATAATTTTATTTATATAATAAAAATTGATTTTATTATTATATATTATATATATTATATATAATGGTTTATCTCCGCTGTCCTTCCTGTAATACCATCATCAGTAATAGACAACTATTCTATAAAAAAAAATTAGCCTCCATTAATAATAATCCATCTCTTAATGATAACCAAAAATTAATCGAACGACAAAAACTTCTCTTCGAACTCGAACTCGATAATTATTGCTGTCGTATGCGTATCATGGGCACCATCTCTAAACCTAATATTGTTAAATAATTATAATAATAATAAATAAATAGTAAATAATAATATCTTTATTTTTTAATTTATTATTATAATCTTGATTATCTTTAATGATATCAAATTTAGAACCTCTTTTCAATATTTTTATATCAGTATATTCTGGTTTAATATATTCCAATATTTCATTTACTAACTTCTTTGTATCACATTCTCCACATGTAAATACATCCATCGCTATATATTTTTTTTCACTCCACGAATGAAAACTTATATGTGATTCACTTAATAAATATAAACTCGTAAATGCTCCTATATATTCATTATCCTTCTCAAAATTTTTATACGATTTATCCAATAATGTCATCTTATTTTTTCTTATACTTGTTTCTACATATTTATCAAATTTTTCATAATTCTTTGATATCTCCTCAAAAAATTCTTCTGATACTCCAAATATATCCACTATTATGTGTGTTCCTATCGTCATTTATTATTTATTTTATATTTTATTTTTTATTATCTTTTTTATTATCTCTATTTAATTATTATTTTATATTATTTATTATGTTAATGTTCGGCAAAAATGTTATTGTTGATAATGATTATATTGATGATAAACAAAATAATCAAAATAATCAAAATAAAAAAAAACTATTATTTGGTTCTCAAATAATAGTAGATAATGAAGAAGAATTTGTAATAAAAAATGAAAAACCAAATATATATACTAATAACTATAATAATTATAACAATAAAATGTATAACAAAGATAAACCTAAAAATAATAATTACTCCAAACCGTCTAATCCACTATTTAATATCGGAAAAAATATGTCCTGTCAATCTAATGCTATCATTCTTTCCGAAATTTCTGATTCAGAATATAATAGACGATTAGATATATTTAAAAAATTAAGAAATATTATCCTCCCCGAACAACGAACCAAAGAATGGTTTGAAATGAGAAATAATAAAATTACTGCTTCTGACACTGGTACTGTCCTAAATGAAAATAAACACGAACCTCAATATATGTTCATCCATGCTAAAGTTTTCGGTAAAACTTTCGAAAGTAATTCCTTCTGTTATCACGGCAAAAAATTCGAAAATGTCGTTAAACTCATTTATGAATTCGATAATGACTGTCTCGTAGATGAATTCGGCTTATTGTCTCATCCTCAATTCTCATTTTTAGGTGCTAGTCCTGATGGTATTTGTAATGGTCTTAAAAGAGATGGTGTTTCTAAAAGTAATCTTGTCGGTAGAATGATCGAAATTAAAGTGCCAAAAGTAAGAAAAATAAAATATGAAGGTGATGTTAAAGGTGATATTTCACCAGATTATTATTGGTGTCAAATGCAACAACAATTGGAATGTTGTGATTTAGATGAATGTGATTTTACACAATGTACTATCGAAGAATATATTAATCGTCAAGAATATCTGGATGATACCAACCAAGAAAAACATTTTTACAGTAAAAGATATAATAAATATAAAGGTCTCATTATCGAATTTCTTCCTAGAAATCTAACTGTCAATGATTATGATGAAAATGGTAATGTTAATGAAAATATCATTTTCGATAAAGCGAACTTCCTTTATCCTCCTAAATTAGATATGACTATCCAAGAATTAGATCAATGGGTCGAACAAGAAAAAATTAAATTAGATCAAAATCCTAATAATATGTTCTATAGAGTCGTCTATTGGAAACTTTTAGAAGTAAATTATACACTCGTTCCTAGAGATAAAGAATGGTTTAATAAAGTATTCCCTACTCTTCAAAAAATTTGGAATTATGTAGAATTCCTTCGTTCTAATCCTTCCGCAGCTAATGAATGGAAAGAATTCATCAATAATCAAACCACTAAATATAATAATAAAATTTTATCCAAAATTGATGATCTTATTAATATCTACTCAAAAAATCTTAATATCGACGAATTTATGAATGATTCTATCGTATCTACTCCTACTCCTTCCACTAAATCTAAATCTATTAAAAATAAAAATAAAACAATAAATAAAAAAGAGAAAACAGAAGATAAACCTGAAGAGAAACCTGAAGAGAAACCAGAAAATAAACCTGAAGAGAAAACAGAAGAGAAACCTGAAGAGAAACCTGAAGAGAAAACAGAAGAGAAAACAGAAGAGAAAAAGAAGAGAAGATATACAAGAAAAAAGATTGAATAAAATAATAATTTTAATTATAATTTTTATAATAATAATATTATAATAATATATAATGAGTATAAGCAAGGTACCATTACCAATGTTAATAAAACCAAATGGAGAAAAAATACCATTACCAATAATAAAAGAGAGTGAAGTAATACCTGATGATCCAGAATCAAAAAAATGTTCTCCAGGTAAAACTTTTGAAGATGGCAGTTGTTATACATTAGAATTATTAGGTAAAATGGCGATTGAATATAATAAACGAGTAACTAATCCATCAGATCATATCGCTTTAAATGGTGAATTGGCTATGCGTGCTCCTTCACAATATAAATTATATTTATTATCTGAATTCAAAAAAAGACACGAAGATTTAACACAAAAAGATTGGTTAGAAGAAAAATTTATGAAAGGTATTCCAGATGAAGAAAAAGAAACTGTTTTTCGTCCTGATGGACCAAATGGCAGATTTGAATGGTTATCCACTCTTGATATTAATAAAGTTCTTAACCAATATGAATCCAAATATCCCGATTTTGAATTTATGGGTGCTGTTCCTATTGATTTTGATGATATTGATGTAGGTATTAAAGACATTAATTATGACGAAAAACTAATTTCTAAACCAAGATTAGGTTTTGTTTTTAATTTAGATGAACATTATAAAAGTGGTTCTCATTGGGTTGGTTTATTTGTTGATTTAAAAAAAGGTCAAATTTATTTTTCCGATTCTTATGCTACTGAACCTGATAAAAGAATTAAAATTTTAATCAACAGAATTAAAACTTTATTGGAAAATAAAGGTATTAAAGTTGATTATAGATATAATCAAGTTCAACATCAAAAAGGTAATTCAGAATGCGGTGTTTATTCTATTAATTTCATTTTACGATTATTAAAATATGGCGATTTTGATAGAGTAACCAAAAAAAGAATTACTGATAAACAAGTTAATAAATGTAGATTAAAATATTTCTCTAATGCTAACTTCTCACAAAAGTAATATTCATCTTTATCCTATTATCCCTCTCAAAGAAAAAATTATAATTTATATCATTCTTTATTATATCCTTCTCATTTCTATAATATTTTATCGTCAAATAATCAGTTCTCGTTCTTTTTATCTTCCGCATTTTTTCTATTCTTCCATTATCCATATCCACTCTGAATATTGGATCATCTTCTATATTATCTATCACTATATAAAATATATTATCTCCTATATTTATCGTCCTCTCTGATATATAACTTTCCTTATTTATATAACTGCTCTTTATAAATCCTAAATAATATAATATACTTCCCTCTCTGTTATTCATACTAAATCTCTTCTTACCCCTAAACTCAAATCTTCCATCCTTTATCTCACATTCTACCTCTATCTCATTCTCTCTTAATCCTTCATTTATATATTCCACTATCTCTTCCCTATTATAATAATTCTCATCTAACTCTATCTCATGCTCCTTACCATCATATTCTATATACAACTTATTATTATTACTCTTTATATTGTCATCTGTCCTTTTATTTATCTCTATGTCCTCTATCTCTATATCTACTATCTCTATCTCCTCTTCCATATTATACATATAATCATTATAACACTCACTCTCCGTTATTTCTCCCGCTATTATCTCTATCGTCTTATTCTCCATTATCTCTATATTCTTCTCTCTCTCTTTCTCTTTCTCTTTTGCTGTCATTAATAATTTTATTAATGCTTTCTTCTTATCCTCTTTATCTTCTTTTTCTTCTTCATCTTCTTCCTTTATCTCTAATTCCATTTTATCTTCTTTATCTTTATCTTTATTATTTTTTTTATTTTTTTTATTTTTTCTATTATTTTTATTAGTCTCCTCTTCCATTAAACTTATTTCTATTTCTAATTTCTCTAATTCTTCATCTATATCCTCTTCTCGTCTCTTCTTCTTTTTCTTCTTCTTATTGTTTAGAAAAAAAAAATTATTATTCTTGTTATTCTCTCCATTCATATTCCCCTTTTTACTCATACTCTCTAACTGTTTATTCATATTGTTCCTCTCCGCCATCATCCTCTCTAAACTCTTACCTACATCACCATCCACTCTACTATCTTCTATCTTCATACTCTGTCCACTATATGCCATATTGAAATTTCCTCCCATATTCTCACCCGCAGGATTATACTCGTAATCTATTCCACTATTCATATTCATATCTACCGCCATATTATTATCTAATGTTCCATTACTTCCCATATTCACATCCATATTCATCTTATTATTCATATTATTCATATTATTCATATTATTCATATTATTCATATTATTCAT
>VFQS010000392.1_pt1 | contig 51310 bp, 43 predicted proteins | sample 3512361 | NCBI WGS metagenome assembly VFQS01 (sample SAMN10412375, study PRJNA504923) | tailings metagenome | isolation source: Relicate 1 Philex TSF3 active mining | place: Philippines | reverse complement strand
TGCCCGATTGCTCCCGCTGCATCGGCCTGCCCCGCAACCGCGTCTACGAGCGCTGGCTGCTGCGCCGCATGCTGCGCCAGACCCTGGCCGATCCCTTCGGGCTCACCCCGGCCGAACGCCAGGCCCTGGCCGGAGCGGGCCCCGCGGGGCCGATCCGCAGCATCCGCGGCTTCGATGCGGCGATCACCGCCCCCCGCTGGGGCTGGCCCTCGCTCGAGGCCTACTACGCCGGGGCCAGCCCCCTGGCCCGGCTGCTGCAGCCGGGGGCGCCGCCCCTGCCCCCAACCCTGGTGATCCACGCCGACGACGACCCCTGGGTGCCGGTGGGGCCCAGCCGCGCCCTGGCCGCGGCCCGGCTGCCGGGGGTGGAGGTGCTGCTCAGCCCCGGCGGCGGCCACAACGGCTTCCATGCGGCCGATGACGGCCCGCTCGCCTGCTGGAGCGACCGGGTCAGCCGGCGCTGGCTGGGCCGGCTGGTGGGGCACTGAGGCTGAGCCGCTCCAGCACCCAGGCCTCCACCGGCCGGCCGCCGATCACGTGCTCCCGCAGGATCCGCCCGATCCGCTCCGCCGTCACGCCGCCGTAGACGATCCCCTCGGGCCACACCAGCAGCACCGGTCCCTCCCGGCAGAGGCGCAGGCAGTCGGCCTTGGTGCGCAGCACCACCCCGGCGGGCCTGGCCGGATCCTCCAGGCCCAGCTCCCGCACCTGCTGCTTGAGGGCGGCCCAGCTGGCGGCCCCCACCGACACATCCGGGCAGCAGAGGGCCTTGGCCGGGGTGGCGCAGAGCAGCAGGTGGTGGGAGACGCGGCTCATGCCGGCAGGGCGGCCGGGGTGCGGTGGCTGAGGCCGGCGGCCGCCTCCAGCACCGCCCGGCGCGCCCAGCCATCCACCGCCAGCACATCCTCCAGGCTGGGGCTGGGGCTGAGGTCCACCCGGTGGCGGTCGCACACCCGCTCGATCAGCCGCGGGATGTCGAGGAAGTGGATCCGCTCCTCCAGGAACAGGGCCACCGCCTGCTCGTTGGCGGCGTTCATCACCGCCGGCATGGTGCCGCCGGCCCGGCCGGCGGCGTAGGCCAGCCCCATGCAGGGGTAGCGGGCCGGATCGGGCGCGCGGAAGGTGAGCGAGCCGATGGCGGTGAGGTCGAGCCGGCGCCAGGGGGTTTCGATCCGCTCCGGCCAGCTGAGGCAGCAGAGGATCGGCAGCTTCATGTCGGGCCAGCCCAGCTGGGCCAGCACCGAGGAGTCGGCCAGCTCCACCATCGAGTGGATGATCGACTGCGGATGGATGACGATCTCGATGTGGTCGTAGTCGAGCCCGAACAGGTAGTGGGCCTCGATCACCTCCAGGCCCTTGTTCATCAGCGAGGCCGAATCCACCGTGATCTTGCGCCCCATGCTCCAGTTGGGGTGGCTGGTGGCATCGGCCACGGTGGCCTTCACCAGGTCGGCCGGATCCCAGTCGCGGAAGGCGCCGCCGCTGGCGGTGAGCTGGATGCGGCGCAGGCCGGGCGTGGGTTGGCCGGTGCTGAGCCGGGCCGTGTCGGGCCAGGGGGTGCCCTGCAGGCACTGGAAGATCGCAGAGTGCTCCGAATCAGCGGGCAGCAGGCGGCTGCCGGAGCGGGCCAGCTCGGGCAGCACCACCGGGCCGGCGGCGATCAGGGTTTCCTTGTTGGCCAGGGCCAGGTCCTTGCCGGCCCGGATCGCCGCCAGGGTGGGCAGCAGGCCGGCGCAGCCCACGATCCCCGTCACCACCAGGTCGGCGCTGGCCCAGGCGGCGGCCGCACAGAGGCCGTCGCTGCCGCCCAGCAGTTCGGGCAGCGGCGCGGGCCGCAGGCCCGGCTCCAGGGCCAGCAGCCGCTCCCGCAGCCGCGGCACCTGATCGGCATCGGCCAGGGCCACGGCCTCGGGCCGGTGGCGCAGGATCTGCTCCATCAGCAGATCGAGGTTGCTGGCGGCGGTGAGGGCCACCACCCGGAAACGCTCCGGGAACTCCTCGACGATCTCCAGGGTCTGGGTGCCGATCGAGCCGGTGGAACCCAGCACGCTGAGGGCTTTCAAGGCTGCGCTCCCGGATGCGGTGCTGCCCAGTGTCCCATCCCCTCGCGGCGGGGCCCGGCTGCCGCTTGACTGGGGGCTCCTCGCCGATGCCCCGATGCTCTGGTTGCAGCGCTGGAACTTCGTGGCCCGGGCGCGGCTGGAGCGGGAGCTGTGGGAGGCCTTTGAGGCCGGCCGCGACATCGAGGCCATGGTGGCCGAAAGAGGCCGCCTGGCGGCCACCGATCCGGCAGAGCGCCTGCGCCACGAGGTGTGGCAGACCACCTGCCCGCGCATCCGCCGCATCGAGGCGATGATGCGCAACCGCTAGGGCGGCCGCAGCGCCTCAGCGCCTCAGCGCCTCAGCGCCTCAGCGCCTCAGCGGCCGGATGCGTGCAGGGCCGCCACCAGCAGCGCCACCGCTACGGCCACCCCCAGCCCCAGGCCCGCCCGCAGCAGATCGCTGCCCAGGTCTGCGGCCACGGCGCCCGCCGTTCGGCCGCCGCTGCCCGCCTCGCCACCGCCATCTGCGCTGCCGGCGCCCGCTCCGCGCAGCAGCAGGCCGAGCTCCCGGCCCGCCAGCAGGCCCAGGAAGACCCAGGTGGTGCTGAGCGGCAGGCGGCTCCACTGCCCCAGGCCGAACAGCACCGCGCCGTAGGCGCCGCTGAGCAGCACCGTGGCGCGCGGATCCTCGCTGTTGCTCTTGCGCTCCAGCAGCCCCTGGATCGGTCCGCCGCCGCGCAGCACCAGCAGCAGCACCGCCAGGCAGAGCAGCGCCACGGTGGCCGCCATGGTGCCGGCCTCGAGCCGGCGGGGCAGCAGCACGTAGAGGTTGGCCAGGTCCTGGATCAGCCACTGGCTCCAGAGCCAGCCGCTCGCCAGCCACTGCAGGGCCAGCCAGCCGGCGCCCGCGCCCCTGGTCGCGCCCCCGGTCGCCCCCGCGCCCCCGGCGGGCAGGACGGGCAGGGCGGCATAAAGAGCCAGGCCCGCCGCCAGGGCCAGCCCATAGGCGGCCAGGGAATGGCCCAGCAGGGCCGCCAGCTGCCCCGGCGCCGCCGCCGTGAGCAGCAGGAACGATGTGCTCACCGGCGCCCCGGCCTGGGTGAGGCCCAACACGGCCAGGGGCGGCAGCAGATCCACCCAGGTGAGCGGGGCCGGTGGCGCCAGCTGATCCAGGCGCCCCCAGGCCGGATCGCCCTGGCCGCGGCTCCAGCCCAGCAGCAGCACCAGGCAGAGCACGCCGCAGAGGTACAGCGCCTGCAGGCCCCGCGGCACACGGTCGCGGCTGGCCGCCAGGAAGGTGCCCAGGGTCTGCAGGGCATCGTTGCCGATCACCGCCGCCGCGGCCAGGCCGAAGGCCAGCAGGCTCAGCGGCGCAGCCACAGGGTGACGCCGCCCGGCCGGTCCACCAGGTCGATGCCGCGCTCGCCCAGCTCGGCGCGGATCCGGTCGGCGGTGGCGAAGTCGCGGGCCGCCTTGGCGGCGCGGCGCTGCTCCACCAGCGCCTCGATCGCCGCGTCGTCGGATCCGCCCGCCGCCGCCGCCCCGTCCGCCGCGGCGTTGTCCGCCGCCCCGGCGCCGCCGCTGCCGGCCTCCAGGCCGAGCACCCCGGCCAGCTCCTGCAGCAGCCGCCAGCGGGGCTCCAGCTCCCGGTCGGCCGCCGAGGCGGTCTCGCCGCTGCGCAGCCGGTTCGCCAGGGCCCGCAGCGGCGCCGCCAGCTCGAACAGCTCCGCCAGGGCGGCCGATGTGTTGAGGTCGTCGTCCATCGCCGCGGTGAAGCGTGCGCGGGCCGCCTCCAGCCCGGCGTCGCCGGCGCTCTCGATGCCGGCGCTCTCCATGCCACCCCTTTCCATGCTGGCGCCGCCAGCCTCAGTGGCCCAGCCCAGGGCCTCTCCATGGCGCCCGCCCAGGCCCAGGGCCGCCTCCAGGCCGCGCCAGCCGGTGCTGGCGGCCTCCAGGCCGGCGGCGGTGAAATCGAGCGGTTTGCGGTAGTGGGCCTGCAGCACGAACAGGCGCAGGGCCATGGCGCTGACGCCGCTCTCCAGCAGGGCGCGGATGGTGGTGAAGTTGCCGAGCGATTTCGACATCTTCTCGCCGCCCACATTCACCATGCCGTTGTGCAGCCACCAGCGCGCCAGCGGTTTGCCGCTCGCCGTTTCCGACTGGGCGATCTCGTTTTCATGGTGGGGAAAGATCAGATCGGCGCCACCGAGGTGGATGTCGATCGTGTCGCCCAGCTCCTCGCGCACCATCGCCGAGCATTCGATGTGCCAGCCCGGGCGGCCGGGCCCCCAGGGCGAGGGAAAGCTGGGTTCCCCCGGCCGCGCCCCTTTCCAGAGGGCGAAATCGAAGGGATGGCGCTTGCGGGCCTCCTCCTCCTCGGCCACCCGGCCGCTGGCCCCCTCCAGCTGTTCGTTGGGGTCGCGGCCGCTGAGCCGGCCGTAGCCGCTGGCCTTGGCCACGGCGAAATACACATCGCCATCGGCGCTGTAGGCGGCGCCGCGCGCCTCCAGGTCGGCGATCAGGTGGCGGATGCCGTCGAGACAGCGGGTGGCCCGCGGCATCCTGTCCGGCGGCAGGATGTTGAGGGCCGCCATGTCGGTGGTGAACGCTTCGATGTTGCGTTCGCTCACGGCCTCCATGCTGCTGCCCTCGCTCGCCGCCCGGGCCAGGATCTTGTCATCGATGTCGGTGAAGTTCTGCACGAACGTCACCGCGTAGCCGCGCCAGATCAGGTAGCGCCGTAACACATCCCACACGATGTAGCTGCGGGCGTGGCCCAGGTGGCAGAGGTCGTAGACCGTGACGCCGCAGCAGTAGATCGACACCTGCCGGTCCACCAGCGGCACGAACGGCTCCTTGGTGCGGGTGAGCGTGTTGGTGAGCCGCAGGGACAACGCAGGGCCGGCCTGAACCGGTGGGCGACGGGCGGCTGCACGGTAGGTCGCCGCCGGCGCGGCGCAGCGGCCCGGATCAGAACAGCGGCACACCCAGCAGGCGGAAGATCGAGCCGGCGTTGAGCAGCGGGCCCACCGGCTCCACGGCGGAGCGCAGGCCATCGTTCACCCGGGCCCAGCCGTGCCGCTCCACCACCACCACATCGCCCTGCTGCAGCGGCGGGTTGGCCGTGGTGCCCATGGCGGCGGTGGGGCTGTAGTCGATCGTGGCCTGGCGGATCGAGCCGTCGGCCTCCAGGCGCAGCAGCCGCACGCCCGTGGCCCGGCCCCGCGGCGTCAGCCCACCGGCGGACAGCAGCGCCTGGGAGAGGGGGCTGTTGGCCTTGATGCTCTGGTTGCCCGGGCGCACCACCTCGCCCACCACGTTCACGCTGATCGTGTCCGGCGCGAAGGTGGAGGAGGCCACCGCCAGCAGCTCCCGCTGGCTGAGCTGCTCTGCCCGCGGCACCCGGATGCTGTCGCCGTCCATCAGCAGGGGGTTGGCCACCGGCCCGCCCGATTGCAGCACCTCCCAGAAATCCACCGTGAAGCTGCGCACGGGCGATCCGGGGCCGCCGCTGGGCCGCTGCACGGTGATGCGGCGCAGGTCGCCCCAGGCGGTGAGGCCACCGGCCTTCTGCAGGGCCTCCACCAGGGTGGGCGGCCCGCTGCTGCTCATGGCAGCGCCGCCTTCGCCGCCGGGGCCGCTGCTGGCCAGCTGGGCGCTGCTCCCCTGGCCGATGCTGTAGAGCCCCGGCCGCTGCACCTCGCCGCTCACCGACACCCGCACCGGCCGGGCCGCCACCAGGTCGAAGTACACGATCGGCCGGCGCAGGAAGCGGGCATAGCCCGCGGTGATCCGCTTGCGGGCCTCGTCGAGGGTGAGGCCCCACACCGGCACGCTGCCCAGCCGCGGCAGCGTCACGGTGCCGTCGCTGAGCACCTCGGCGGTGGTTTCGTACCCCTCCATCTTGAACAGGCTGGAGCGCACGCGGTCGCCCGGGCCGAGCCGGTAGGGCACCACCACGGCGGCGGGGTTGAGCCGGTCGGCCGCGGGGGCTGCCGGGGCTGAACCGGCCGGCTGGGCCGCCGCCGGCAGCGCCGCCAATGCCGCGAGCGGCCCCAGGCCGAGGCAGGCCAGCAGCAGGGCCAGGCCGCCCCTTCGGGCCGATCGAGGGCCGTCTGGAGCGGCAGCTGGACGGGCGCGCAGGGGCGGGCGGCGGATCGGCATGGCGTCGTCGCGGGAGCCAACGCTACGGGATCTCGGCCGCAGCGAGGCTGAGGGCCCGGCGCCGGGCCCCCTCGGCCAGCCGCCGCCGCTCCTGCGGATCGGCGATCAGCCGCTCGATCGCCGCCAGCCACTCCTGCGCCCCATCCCCCAGCAGCAGGCCGTCCTCGCCGTGGCTGATGAAGCCGCGGTAAGGAGGCCGATCGGAGAACAGCGCGGCGGCGCCGCAGCGGGCGGCATCGATCAGCTTCACCGGCGCCCGCGCCCCGTTGAAGCGGCCCTCCAGCAGGGGCACCAGCAGCAGGTCGATCCGTCCCGCCCCCGTTTCCGCCAGGTAGTTGCTCCAGCCCATCGGATGGAGGATCCGCACCCGCGGCAGGTGGCGGAAGGCCCGGTTCACCGCCAGGTCGCCGAACAGCTCCACGTGGGTGTGCGGCTGCCTCTGCTGCAGCGCCTCGAGCAGGGGCAGCAGCCAGCGGAACTCGGCCGTGTGGGACGCCGTGCCCAGGTAGGCCAGCTGCAGCCGCGGCGCCTGGGCCAGCAGCGCCGGCGCGGGGCGCAGCGGCAGCTGCACCGCCTTGAGGTGCCCGTAGCGCTCCGCCAGGGCGGCACTGGTCACCCACACCTGCGGGAACAGCTGGGGCAGCAGGCGCCGCCGCGCCGTGATCCGCTCCTGGATCCGGCGCCGGTAGGCGGCGGGCAGCTCCCGCAGCGCGGCCGGATCGAGCAGGTCGTCATCCAGCAGCAGGGCCAGCGCCGCGCCGCGCCGCCGCTGGGCCCGCAGCGGCCCCAGCCAGTGCCGCGGCAGGTAGCGCACCACCACCACCAGGTCGGCCCGTTCCAGTTCCTGTCGGGCCGCCGCATCGGCCGGCTCGGCGCTGTCGATCTCTCCCAGATCGGCGCCCCCCGCTTCCAGGGGCCCGCGCAGGAAGTGATCGATCGTGGCGCCGCCACCCTGGTGCAGCAGCACCACCCGCAGCCCCCGCGCCGCCCCCGGGGAGCCACTGAGGAGGCCGGGCAGTTTTGGCAGAGTCTTCTCCGTGGACATGGCGGGGCACCGAGCGGGCGATGATCCTCTGAACCGTCAGCGGTGCGCAGCAGCGATGGAGCGATCGGGGCACCAATCCCAGGGCGGCCCCCCCGTTCCATCCGCAGGGAGGGACCACGTTCTTCGCACCCTCCTGACGCGGGATCTGCGGGAGCAGCTGTGTTTCGGTCACGGCCCATTCTCCGCCTATCTGCTCTCGCCGGAGCAGTTCGCCGTGGTGGCCCGCAGCGTCGGTGAGGTGCGCGCCCGCAGCTACCGCCAGGTCTCGCCCCACGGCCCGGAGGATGTGGACCTCGACGGCCGCGATGACCACTACTGGCATTTGCTGGTGTGGGACGAGCAGGAGCACCGCCTCGCCGGTTCCCTGCGCATGGCCCTCTCCCGCTGGCACCGCAGCCCCTGGGATGGCCGCTGCTCCTACCTGGAGCATTGCTATCCAGGCCTGGATGCCGCCCTGGGCCGCGGCGGCATGGCCTACGCCGAGATCGGCCGCACCTTCGTGGCCCCGGCCTACCAGCGCACCAGCAGGGCCCTGCTCGTGTTGCTTCAGGCGATGGCCAGCATCCCGCTGCAGACCGGCCACCCCCACCTCTTCGGGATGGTGTCGTACAACCATTTCCAGCATCCGGAGGGCTTGCGCCGCGCCTTCCTGGCCGGCCTGCGCCAGGCGCCCTTCGCCAGCCCCCTGCGGCTGCCGCCCCCGCGCCACCCGCTCGATCCGCCGGCTGGCGGCCCCCGCGCCGGGGAAGCGGCCCCGCCGGATGCCTCGCCCAGCCTGCTGCAGTTGGAGGATCAACTGCGCGGCCAGTGGGATCCCGCCTTCCGGGTGCCGTTGCTGCTGCGCAAGTACGTGCTGTTCGGCAACGCCCATGTGATCGATTTCTCGATCGCCCGCGACTTCAACCAGATCACCGAGATCCTGATGCACGGCGATCTGGCCAGCCTCACGCCCCGCCAGCGGCGTTCCCTGGTGCGCAGCGATCTCCTGCCGGTCTGGCAGGGTCAGGCCGCCACGCCGCCCCTGGAGGGCTCGCCGCCGTAGAGCTGACGGATGTGGCGGCAGAGCTCCTCCTCACCGCTGAACAGGCCCGTGTCGATCGGCACTCCCCGCCGGCAGAAGATCGTGGCCTCGGGGGCTCCCAGCCGGTGCAGGATCAGGGCGAGGGGGCGGTAGCGCAACTGCCGCTCCAGCGGCAGGAAGCCGCGGTATTCGAGGTGGAGGGGCTGGATCGTGGCGCCGCAGCGGCGGGCCAGCAGCCACAGGCTCGGTGACACCCGTTCGCTGATCGGCGTCACCAGCGAGCCGCTCGGGAAGAGGAACACCTGCCCCCGGCGGCGCAGGGTGCGCAGCAGGCCGTGCAGCCCAGCCCGGCGGGAATGGGGGTTGAGGTGATCCAGGTGGGTGTGGCCGTAGTTGGTGGCGCTGGCCTGGAAGCCCGGCAGCAGCCAGCGCAGGTGCCGGGCCGCCGTGGTGAGGCTCGGAAGCTGCAGGTGGCCCTGCACCACGAGCACATCGAGCGGGTGCCCGTGGTTGGCGATCAGAACCGTGGCGCCGGCTGGCGCGGCGCCGTCGTGCTCCACCAGCACCCGCACCCCCAGCGCCCGCAGGCCCTCTGCCGCGGCCAGCTCGAGCTGCCGGCGGGCCGTTTCCCGTGCCCCCAGCGCCAGGGCGAGCAGCTGCAGCCCGTAGCGCAGCAGGCCCCGGCCCAGCAGGGCCAGGCGCCGCAGCCGCTGCAGCGGCCCCGGCCGGGGCCCGGGGGCCTGGCGTGCCAGCTCCGGCGCCACCGCGAAGGTGTCGTGGAAGGGGAAGGCGCCGTCGAAGTTGCCGTTGATCTGGGTGGTCTCGAGCATGTGCGCGTAGAAGCGCAGGAACAGCTCCCGCTCGGGGGGGCTGGGCTGCTGCCAGAAGGCCTCCAGCGGCTGCTGATCGGTGAGGCCGGGCAGGTCGTAGAAGGCCTGCCCCATCACCCGGGTGGGCACCCCGTGGTACAGGGCCTGGAGCCCAACGGTGCTGTTGATCGTGATCACCGCCCGGCTGGCCCGCAGGATCGGTCCGAGGGCTCCGTCGTGGAAGTAGAGCACCCGCTCGCCGAGGCCATGCCGTTCCGCCAGACGGCGGATCAGGGCTCCGTAGTGGTTGTAGCCGCGGTCGCGGGGGTGGTGCTTGAAGGCGAGGCGGTCGCCCGGCCGGCCGTGGCGCGCAAACGAGGCGATCAGCTCCTCGATGAAGGGCTCCATGCCGTCGTAGCGGGAGCCGAGGCTCACCTGGGAATCGATCGAGACCTGCAGCGGCACCAGGATGGTGGGGGTGCCGTCGAAGAGTCGGCGCTGCAGCGACCGCTCGCTGAGGCGATAGAGATGCTTGCGCAGCAGCCCCGCCACCTGGGCCGCCAGGTAGGAGGGCCGCGGCTGCAGCTTGTGGGGGCCGCGGATGATCCGGTAGCGGCAGAAGGCGTGCTGCACGAAGGTGGGCGCCTTCCACCACTTGCGCCAGCGCAGGCCGGTGGAGCGGTTGAACGACGGCAGGTCCCGCACCGGCGGCAGGGCCCGGTAGAACGCCACCGGCCGGTTGAGGCCGGAGCGGGCGTTCACCCGTTCGCGCTCCAGGGTCACATGGTTGGGCCGCACGTAGCCCAGCTCGAACACCCAGGCATCGAGGCGTGGCCCCTCGGGGTGGCGTGCGTTGTGCTCCCGCACCACCTCGATGGCGATCCGGTGGGGATCGATGAAGTCGCCATACATGAACAGGTGCCGGATGCCGTGGCGCTCGATCACCTCCCGCAGCATCGGAGCCAGGGCCTCCATCGGCCCGTCGAAGGGGAGGCGCTGGTGGGCGGGGAAGCCGAATTCGTGCAGCGGCAGCATCAGCTTGTGCACCGGCACGCCACGCTGCTCAAAGTGCCCGGCCAGCCGGGCGAAGAAGCTGCCGAGCGGTCCCATCAGCAGCAGAACCGGGCCTTCGATGGCGATCTGACGTATCAAATCTGCGGCGCCGGTGATGGCGGACCTTAGCCCCAACCCTCGCCCGCCGCTGTTTCTCAGCCGGGCCGCCGCCCTTGCCAGCGCTCCCGCCAGCGGCCCCAGTGGCGGAACAACCGCTGCCAGGCCCGTGGCGGACGCGCTGGTTCAGCCCGCCAGGCCAGCAGCTCCTCCAGGGCCTCCTCCGCCTCGAGGAACAGGCCGCTGCGCCGGCTCACGTAGCGGGGGTAGGCGATCAGGCAGCCCATCACCAGCTCGTCGAGCGCCAGCCGCCGGCCGCGGCGCGGGCAGTGGAGCCGGTCGTGGGTGAGGCCCCAGCCGGCGTAGAAGGGCAGGCCCCAGGTGTGCACCTCCACCCCCCGCAGCAGCGCCTCGAAGCCGGCCAGGGAGGTGAGCACATGCACCGCGTCCACGCCGGCGTAGAGATCCGCGATCGCGCCATCGCTGATCACCTCGTCGCAGCCCGGCGGCGTCGCGCTGGCGCCGCGGCCGCCGCGCAGGCCCGCCACCAGATCCGGATGGGGCTTCCACACGATCCAGGCCTCCGGCTCGGCCTCCCGCACCGCCGCCAGCAGCGCGGCGTTCGTGCGCAGCTGGGGCGCCCCCCAGCGGATCGAGGCGTCGCTCTCCACCTGGCCCGCCACCAGCACCACCCGCCGCTGGCCGGGCGGTCGGCGCCAGCGGCTCCCCGGCAGGTTGTATTTGGTGAGGTTGGCGGCCACCAGCCGCCGCCGCAGGGCCGCGGCCCGCTGCCGTTCGGCCTCGGTGAAGCGGTGCTCCGCCAGGTAGTGCTCCAGGTCGGAGGGGCTGCCGGCGTCGTAATAGAGCCCGCGCCGATCCACCACCCAGGAGAGGGGCGCGATCAGCTCGGCCCCCAGGCCCACCGAGCGCAGGAAGCCGTCCTCCACCCGCAGCAGCGCCGGTGGATCCGGCTGATCCAGGCACTGCGCCAGCCCCCGGCCGGGATCGCGCCCCCAGATCACGGCGGTGCGGCAGCCCCCATGGGGCCGGCCGTGCAGGCGCCGGAAGCGCAGCCGGCTGCCGGCGAGGAAGCGGCGCAGGATCGGCCGCTTCCAGGGCTTGATGCCGAAGGCCTCGATCTCCGGCGGCAGCGACTGCCGCCGCCGCCGCTGCAGGCCGATGGCGCGGATCAGCGTTTCCGGCTCGCAGCGGCGCAGGCCATGGGGGTCGATCCAGCGGGGGTAGGCCACCAGCGCGGCGTGCACCAGCTGGGCCAGGGGGATCGGCGCGGCGCCGCGCCGCCGTTCCGGCGCGGCCAGCCGGTCGTGGGTGAGGCCCCAGCCGGCGTAGAAGGGCAGGCCGAAACAGTGCACCGGCCGGCCGTGCAGCAGGGCCTCGAAGCCCAGCTGGGAGGTGACCACATACACCGCCAGGGCCCGCTCCAGCAGGGCCACCGGATGGCCGCCGTCGGCGCAGACGCGCACGCGCGGCTGGGCCAGTGCGGCGGCGCTGAAGTGGCCGCGGCGGCGCCCGGCGGCCACCTCCGGGTGCACCTTCACCAGCACCTCGGCCCCGGGGTGCTCCGCCAGGGCCGCCGCCAGCATCCGCGGGAAGCTGGCGGCTTCCGCCAGGCCGCCGCGGATCGAGAGGTCGCCCGCGGTCTGGTCCACCACCAGCACGAACGGCCGCTCGGGGGGGCGGGCCTCCGGGGCGCCGTTGTACTTGCTCACCCGCTCGGCGCACCACAGCCGCTGCAGCTCCGTGGCCCGGGTGAGCTCCTCCGCCCCCGGGGGCGTGGCGATCAGCCGCTCCAGCCGGCTGGGGGCGGAGGCGTCGTAGTAGATCCCCAGGTCGTCGACCACCAGGGAGAGGGGGGGGCTGTCGCCGCTGCCGCCCAGGGAGCGCAGGAAGCCATCCTCGCAGCGCCAGAGGGGCAAGCCCCGCTCGCGCGCCAGGGCCGCGGCCCGCCGAGCGGACGGCTTGTTCCCCCAGGCGAGCAGGGCCGTGAGCGGTTCGCGCCGGCAGGCCCGAGCCCCGCGCACCAGCCGTGCCGGCTGCAGCAGCGCCGCCAGGGTGGCGATCCGGGCCATGCCGGCAGTGGGCACGCCGAGCACGGCTGGCGAGGGGCTGGCGTCGATCTGCACGGGGCTCAGCAGCCGCCTCCAGAGTGGAGCACAGATCCGGGCGTTGCGCATGGCCCCCGCTGCCGAGCTCTGCCGCCGCCGGCCCTGCCTGCTGCCGATCGCCGCCCCGTCTGAAAGCCTGGCCCTCTACCTGAGCTGCCCGGAGCGGCCGTTGGCGGCGCTGCTGGCCCGCGAGCGGCTGCGCTGGATCGGCGACGACCGTTTCACCTACAACTCCCGGCCGCTGCGTCTGCTGGGGCTGGTGCTGGTGCCCCACCTCACCCTGGAGGCACGGCGCTGTGGCGATGGCCTGGCCCTGCGCAGCCTGCTCTGCCGGGTGGAAGGGCTCGGCTCCTGGGGCCAGGACCTGGGGGGTTGCCTGGAGGCCGCCTTGCAGCCCGGCGACGGGGGGCTCGAGGGCTGGGTGCAGATCAGTCTCCAGTCCCCCCTCCTCAGCGCCGGTTGGGCGCGGGCGCTGGCGGCCCGTGCCCTGGAGCGTCAGCTCGATCGGATCGAGCGGCGGCTGCTCAGCGGCCTGCGCGAGGACCTCCACACCTGGCTGGCCGGGCGGGAGCAGGCGGGCTAGATTGCGGCGCGACTTTCCTGAGCCAGGTGCGACACGGGTCTCCATCACCGGCGTCGCCGATCCGCCAGGGCTCCCGCGATGGTCTGCGCCGGCTCACCGGCTGGCAGATCCAGTGGCGGGTGGTTGATGCGCTCACCTATCGGGAATTGCGCACCCGGGTGAGTGAGGCAACCGGTGGTTTTCTGGGGGTGCTGATCCAGCCCCTTGGCACGATTGCGGTATGGACCGTCTTCATGACGGCCCTCAATGCTCACCGCGGTGGCAGCCTCAATGTGGTGCTGTTCCTTGCATCAGGAATCATTCTGTTTAATATATTTAGTCAGATTGTTTCGCGCTCCCTCACCTCCATGGAGGCCAATGAAGCGTTGCTCTTCTACCGACCGGTCAAGCCTGTCGACACCATCATCGCCCGGATGCTTTGTGAAACGGGTCTCTACACGTGCTGCCTGTTTCTGATCTGCGCAGGAACCTGGATCGCCATTGATCAGCTGGTGATGAGCAATTTTGCTCTGTTTGCCCTTGCCATTCTGCTGATGGCTGTGCTGGGGTTTTCAGCCGGCTTGCTGGCGATGGTGGCCGTTCATCACCTGCCGGGTTTCCGCCAGGTTGCCCCCTGGATGCTGCGGATTCTTTGGTTCCTCTCCGGTGTGCCTTTCCGCTACTGGTATCTGCCAGCCTGGACCCGCGGCTTCTTCACCTGGAATCCGTTGATGCATTGCATCGAGTTGAGCCGCAGCGCCATGAGTGACACTTATTTCACTCCAGATGCAAGTGTTGGGTATGCGGCCACCTGGGCCCTTGGCCTGCTCACCCTTGCCCTGTGGGTGTATCAGAACAATGAGCGGCGCCTGCTGACGCTGTGAGAATGCCATGATCCGGGTCTCAAATCTCACCAAAAGCTTCTGCTACAAAGGCAAGTGGGTTACGATTCTAAAAGACCTTACCTTCACCATTGAAACAGGCCAATCCGTGGCAATTCTCGGTGCCAATGGTGCCGGTAAGAGCACGTTGTTGCGTCTTCTGGGCGGCATCGACTATCCAGATTCCGGCTTGATTGAGTCCGATTGCAATGTGTCTTGGCCTGTGGGGCTTGCGGGCGGGTTTCAGGGAAGCCTTACCGGCCGAGAGAATGTTGGTTTTGTTGGTCGCATCTATGCCGATCGTCGTGATCTGGAGGACAAGATCGCCTATGTAGAAGAGTTCGCCGAGTTGGGTGTCTACTTTGATCGTCCCTTCAAGACCTACTCAAGTGGCATGCGCTCGCGGCTTGCCTTTGGCTTGTCCATGGCTTTCGACTTTGACGTCTACTTGATTGATGAGGTCACCAATGCTGGGGATCAGCGTTTTCGCGACAAGAGCAAGAGTTTGTTGCTTGAGAAACGAAAAAAGGCCGACTTCCTGATGGTTGACCACAATCTCTGGGGGTTGAAATTGCACTGCGATCGTGCCTTTCTTCTTGATCAGGGTAGAATCGAACAATTCGATGATCTAGAGGAAGCCATCGCGGTCCACCGCGACCGGCTGCGTCAGTCGCCCCTCGCCCGGTCAGGGGATCCCGCCGCTGCTGTGCCCCCCCAGCCTCCTTCGGCTCCCGATCGGCCTCTCTCCCTCCCCGGCTGAACCCCAGCTCGCACCCACCCTTTCGTCTTCCACGCCCATCCATGGCCATCCCCAAGGGATCCCAGCTCCTCCGCCGCCTGCCCTGGCCCGCCAGGGCAGGCGCTTCGGCCATCCACGCGCAGGCTCCGGCCGCCAGCGAGAGCCCTGAGGAGGGAAAGGTTGTTCCCCTGGAGCAACGGCGTCGCAGGCCCAACCCCCTGGCCACCCTGTCGGTGCCCCAGTTGATGCTGGTGCCGGTGCTCGTCTCGGGAGTGTATTTCTTCGGTGTTGCCCGTGATCGCTATGTCACCCGGGCTGATTTCGTGATCCGCAAGGCCGATGATGCCCTCATCTCGGTGGGTGAGACGAGTGGTCTGGCTTCGCTTCTTGGTCGTTCCAACCAGGTTTCCCTCGAGGATGCCCGCTACCTCAAGACCTACCTGCAATCTCCCCAGGTTCTTGCTGATCTGAGTCGCTCCTTTGATCTGGAAAGCGCCTACGCCCGCCGCGGACCTGATCGCTGGGCTGGGCTCGTCGCCGGCGCCAGCCCGGAGAAGCGCCTCTCCTTTTTCCGCCGCCAGGTTGCCGTGAGCCTCGATGAGCTGTCGGGCGCCATCGTGCTGCGCACCACCGGTCTTGATCCCCAGGCGTCCTTCCAGCTCAACCGCTACATGCTCGCCAAGAGCGAGCAGTTCGTGAACCGCCTCAACCAGGACATCAGCCTCAAGCAGCTCACCTTCGCCGAAGCCGAGCTGCAGCGGTCCCGCGCCCGGGTCGACCTGGCCAAGAACCGTCTGCTGGCCTACCAGGATGCCAATGCGGTGCTTGATGCCAAGAGCGAGGCCGAACTCGCGGGCCAGACCATCGGCAAGCTTCAGGAAAAGCTGGTGGAGCTGAAGGTGGAGCTCGCGGCCCTGCGCCGCCAGTTCAAGGACCCGGCAGAGCCGGAGGTGGCGGCCGTGGCCGACCAGGTGAAGGAACTTGAGGGCCAGATCGCCCAGGAGCGACGCTCGGCCGTGTCGCGCAAGGGTCGCGATCTCAACCGCAAGGCCGCCGAGATGCTGCGGTTGGAATCCGAGGTGAGCTTCGCTGGCGACACCTACAAGCTCGCCCTCACTGCCGTTGAGAAGGCCCGGGTGGAGAGCAAGCGCCAGCAGAAGTTCATGGCCCTGCTCTCGGCGCCCCAGAAGCCGGAAGACCCCAGCAACGACTGGCGCACCAAGGGCTTCTTCACCGTGGTTGCTGCCACCGCCGTGGGCTTCAGCCTCACCAAGTTCGTGCTTGGAATGCAGGCCAGTCACCGCATGTGATCCGCCTCGCCAAGCGCTTCGCCCGGCGCATCGTTCACCGCCTTTCCCACCGCTGCGGCTACCGGGGCCTCCACGACTGGGTCGCCCTCCCGGCCGACCGCCCCGGCTACCGCCTGCTCTCCCCACCCCCGCCCGGCTGGTACCTGTTGAGCCTGCGCCTGGATGCGGAGCAGAGCCGCTGCTACGCCCTCTGCAACCAGGCCCAGGGTCGGATCCTGCCGCAGGCAAGGCTGCGCCGTCGCGTGCTGCGGATCGGCCGGCGCAGCAATGGCCTGGAGCTGCGCCTGCTGGGGGTGAACGGCAGCTGCCGGCTCACCGAGCTGCGGCTCGCCCCCCTGTTGCCCGGGCGGTTGCGCTGGCTGCTGGCGCGCAAGTTGCGCCGCCTCCATCCCGGCTATGCCGTTGCGGATCGGCAGCGTCGATCCTTCACGCGGCAGTGGCGCGATTACAACAGGCTCCTGGCTCGCCGCAGCGGGGCCCTGCTGCTCTACGACGACTGGCTGGAGCGGCTGGAACGGCCGGCCCTGGAGCGGTTGCGGGGCCGCCTGGAGTCGGCCCCGGGGCCGACTCCACCCCTCGCTGTCCTTCCCTGGCTGCTGCCGGATCCGCAGGCGGCGCCCGCGGCTGCCGCAGGCCTGGATCGCCAGTGGCCCGGCGGATGGCACCTGCTGAGTCGCTCCGCCGCCGGGCCGGCGGCGGAGACTACCTCCCCCCACTGGGTGCTTCCCCTCGCCGCGGTTGACAGGCTCGCCCCCCAGGCCCTGCATCGCTTCGCCCAGGCCCTGCGCGGCCATCCCCAGGCCCTGGTCTTCTACGCCGACGAGGACTGCATCAGCGCGGGAGGGCGGCGCCACAGCCCCCGCTTCCGGCCGGCCTGGAATCCCGATCTCCTGCTCAGCGATCCGGAGTTCAGCCACTGCTGGCTGATCCGCTCCGATGTCTGGCATCGGGCGGTGGCTGCCCTGGAGGCCGCCGGCCAGCCCCTCAGCCTGCACGCCCTCGTGCTCGAGGCCACCGCGGCCTGTGGGCCCGAAGCCATCGTGCACCTACCCGAGATCCTGCTGCACCGCGGTGGTAACGGTGGTGACGACACATCCGCCATATCCGCCACCGCCGCATCGGCTGCCGCGGTGGAGGGCTTCCTGCGGCGCCGGGGCGAGCGGGTGCGCGTGGAGCCGCGCCCCGGCGGCGGCCATCGGCTCCACTGGCCCCTGCCGCGGCAGGCGCCGCTGGTGAGCGTGATCATCCCCACCCGCGATCGGCTCGATCTGCTGCAGCGCTGCCTCGATTCCCTGCAGCGATGCTCCGGTCATGCCCCCCCCTGCGAGTGGCTGGTGATCGACAACGACAGCCGCGAGGCCGAGACCCTCGACTACCTCGCCTCCCTGGAGCGGCGCCCGCACACGCGGGTGCTGCGCCGCCCGGGGCCCTTCAACTACGCGGCCCTCAACAACGGGGCGGCTCTCCTCGCCCATGGTGAGGTGCTCGCCTTTCTCAACAATGATGTGGAGGCGATCGAACCCGGCTGGCTCCGGGAGATGGTTGCCCAGGCCCTGCGCCCCGGCATCGGCGCCGTGGGGGCGCGGCTGCTTTATCCCGATGGCACGGTGCAGCACGCTGGCGTGGTGCTCGGCATCGGCGGTGTGGCCGGCCACGCCCACAAGTATCTGCCTGGGGATGCCGCTGGCCATGCCCTGCGGCTGCAGCTGAGCCACAACGTCAGTGCCGTCACCGGCGCCGCGCTGGTGATCCGCCGCGATCGCTTTGCGGCGGTGGGTGGGTTTGATGCCGCGGCGTTCGCGGTGAACTACAACGATGTCGACCTGTGCCTGCGCCTGATGCGTGCCGGCTACCGCAACCTCTACTGTTCAGACGCCGTGCTCACGCACCATGAGTCGCGCAGCCGCGGAGTGCCCAGCAGCGGCCCGGCCCTGGAGCAGTGGCAGCGCGAACGGGGCCTGATGCTGCAGCGCTGGGGTGCGCTGCTGGCGGCTGATCCTCACTACAGCCCGCACCTCTCCCTGCAGGAGGAGAATTTCTCGCTGGCCCTGCGTGAGGCCCTGCCCGCCGCCCGCAGCGGCGCCCCGTTCCCCGCCCTCGGCTGATGGCGCTCGATCTCACCGGCCGGCCGCTGATCGATCTCCCTGATTTCGAGACGGTTGCGGCCCATGGGCGCTTCGGGCCGTGGCTGGAGCAGGCCCGGCAGCTGCATGGGCAGGGCTTCTGCCTGGTCGACTTGGCGGAACCCGACCTCCTTCGCCGCTGCGCCGCCATCGTGGCCGCCCTTGAGCCAGGTCTGCGCCCAGACCTGGAGCGCTGGCGCCGGGCGGAATCAGGGCCGCCGCGTCGCCAGGATGCCTGGAAAGAGGTGCCGGAGGTGCGGGCCCTGGCTCTTCACCCCGCCATTCTCGACCTGCTCGCCCACCTCTACGGCCGTCAGCCCTTCGCCTTCCAGACCCTCAACTTCGCGGTGGGCAGCCAGCAGCACTTCCACAGCGACGCGGTGCACTTCCACAGCTTTCCGCACGGCTTCATGTGCGGCGTCTGGTTTGCCCTCGAGGACATCGGTCCCGACAGCGGCCCGCTGGTGTACTACCCCGGCAGCCACCGGCTCCCCTACCTCTCCGCCGAAAGCCTCGGCCTCCAGCCCGCCCAGGTGGATGCCGAGCCCCATCCCCAGCGTTTCTTCGAGCCCCACTGGCGGGCGCTGGTCGAGGCGCACGGGTTCGAGCCCCACAGCTTTCTTCCCCGCCGGGGGCAGGCCCTGGTGTGGCACGCCAACCTGCTGCACGGCGGGCTGCCGGTGGCCGACCGGACCACGAGCCGCTGGAGCCAGGTGGTGCACTACCTGTTCGATGGCTGCCTCTTCACCACACCGATGCACAGCTTTGCCCATGGGGTCGGCGGCACCCGCTTCCGCAATCCCTACGACCTGGCCACGGGCTGCCGCCGCCTGGCCGAGGCCGACTGGCGGGCCCTGGGCTTGACCCAGCCGGCGGTGCTGCATCAGGCTCGCTTGCACCATGGGGGGTGAGGGCATGGGCTTCAAGGGCTGGATCGGCGGTGGTGGCAGCCGCCGGTCTGTCGGTGGCCGTGATCGCCGCTCCCTGGCCCCGTTGCGGGGGGGCATCGATCTCATCACACCGTCGCTGGTGAGTGGTTGGGTGCAGCATCCCCAGCTCACCCTGGTGGAGGTGCGCCTGCTGGTGGGTCAGCACCTCTTTGCCCAGGGTCTGATTCAGGAGCCGCGGCCGGATGTGGAGGAGCACCTCGGCGTGCGCGGCAACTTCGGCTTCCAGCTCGAGATTCCAGCTGATCTGCCGCTGTTGGCGATCGATGAGGAGCCCCGCCTGCTGGCCCTCACCGCGGATGGCAGTGAGCGGCTGCCGATCGGCCTTCAGGGCAACAGTGCCCACACGGGGGCGCGCCTGCGGGCGGCCCTGGCGCCCCAGCAGCGCGGTCTGCGCGGCCACTTCGATGGCTTCAGTGCCGATGGCGCGGCCCTGCAGGGCTGGTGCTACCGCCCCTCCGGCGGCGTGGCCACCGTGTGGCTGTGGGCCGAGGGGCTGCCGCCACGCCCCTGTGTCTGTGATCAGTACCGCCCGGGTATGGCGGAGCAGGGCCACAGCGAATGGTCCGGGTTCGCCCTGGCCATCGCTGACTGGCCGGAGGCTGCGGGAAAGCGGATCCGGGCGAGCTTCGATGAGGCCGGTGAGCTCACCCTCCCCCAGCCGATGGTGGTGGAGCTTCCCAGCCTGAGGCGTCCCCCCACCCTGCCGGTGGTCGCGGCCCCGGAAGCGGCATCTTCAGCCCTTCTGTCCGAGGAGGGAGGCGCCACGATTCGCAGCGGCGGCCAGTTCGGAGCGCCCCTGGTGGCCGATCCGGGCGGCGTGGATCTGCAGGAGCACTGGCAAGCCCTGGAAAGCTTCCGCAGGCTGCTCGATCGCCTGGAGCAGGAGGTGGAGCAGGGGGAGCGTGAGGCCCTCAAGGTGCAGCCTCAGTACGCCCTGCCGGAGAAGCTCAGGAGGCGTTCCGCGCGCTTCAGGCTGTGGCGGTAGCCCTCGAGCAGGGCCAGCAGCTGGATGGTCGCCGGTTGGCCAGATGAGCCCGGCAGCCCGCGCAGCGCCGCCAGCCGCTGCAGCATCGCCGAGGCCTCCGCGATCGCCGCGCCCTGGGCCTGGTTGAGCTGGTGCTGGGCTTGCCGGTCCTGAAAGGTGAGCTCCAGATCCAGCTGGGTCTGCTCCAGCTGCTCAAGGCAGGCATCGCTGCGTTCACGGAGCCGCACCAGTTCGGTATCGCGCTGGCGCACCTGCTCCCGCAGCTCGCTGACATCGCCCTGGATCGCCTGCAGGGCCTGGTTGGCCGCCTCCACCTGCCGCTGGGCCTCGGCGGCGGCTTCGCGCAGTTGGCGCTGCTCGCTCTGGAGCCGGGAGACACGCGTCTGCAGCTCCATTCGTTCGCGCTTGTCGCGCTCCAGCCGCTGCTGCTCCCCGTGCCAGTTCAGCAGAAGGCTGCTGGCCAGCTCGCGGTCGGCTCGCCCCATCCGCATCGGGGTGAGTTCGGGAGAGCGTCCGTACAGGTCGGCGCATCCCTCCAGATCGGCGTAGAGATCGGCAAGGTCTGGATGGTTCCAGAGCAGCGGTTCCAAACGGGGGTCGAGGCTGGCACCGGCGAGCGGCTGGGCATCCCCGCTGTGCCAGGTGGCCTCCGGCTGCCCGGCCTCCCGCGCCAGCCGGGCCCAGTCGCTCGGCTGCAGCCTGCCCAGATGCACCAGCCGACAGCGGGAGCCGTGCTGATGCTTCAGGGCCAGAAACAGGCGGGCGCCGCTGATCCAGCTCTCCAGCCGCCTTGCCGCGGCCTCGGGATCCGGGGCCTGACTGCCCAGATCCGCCGCCCAGCGGGTCAGGCACTCGGCCGGACTGACGTAGCCGAGCCAGACGGGTTGCTCAAGCCAGGGCTGGGCCCGCAGGGCCGAGAGATCCGTGTCGTCCTGGGGGCCTGAACCAGTGCCGGGCCACCGGGATCCAGCGATGGCACTGAACTGGATGGAGCGATCCACGGCGTTCCTGGTTGCAAGTCGGTCCCCGTAGAGTCTGAACCGAAGCGGCGCGGGGTGACCCATGGTGTCGGCCAGCAGGGGCGACGGCCCCCTTCCTGGGATCTGTTCCTTCCCCGCAGAGCTCAGCGAGCCGGCCATCGCACAGCTCGAGGCCGCCGCCTTCTCCGCTGCCTGGCTTGTGCTGGTGGCCGTGCGTCGGCCATCGCTGGTGATCCGCCTGCTGGCCACCGGCAGGCCCATGCTCCTGATCGAAGCCAACGCCAGCCAGGCGGCCCGCCTCAGCCATCGCATCGATCCTGCCGCTCAGGCGCGCCTGCGCCACTGTCCTCAGCTACCGGGGAGTGCCGGTGGCTCGATCCTCTGGCACCACTACAACGACCCGCGATGCGATGGGCCGCGCCCCCTTGATGACCTGAAGCCGCGGCATCCGAATCTGCGGCTGCTCCACAGCAGCTTTCGTCCCACGCGGCCGCTTGAGGAGCTGCTCGAAACCTGGGAGGAGGGGCCGCTGGCGGGGGATGGCCAAGGCCTGCTCCTGGTGGAGGAGGCCTCGTTGCCCGCCCTGCTGGCCGGGGCTGGAGCGCTGCTGCCCCGGCTGGATTGGCTGGGCTGGTTCCGTGCCGATCCCCTGCCCCAGCTTGATGCCGCCGCCGGTGTCGAGATCCATGCGCCCACCGGTCCGCCCACCCTGCTGAAGCCTGAGCCGGTGGCCGAGGACCCTCGGCTGCTGCGGTATCGGCTCGCCCGCTCCGGTCTCGCTGTCGGCGGCGGCGAGGCCACGGCCGAACTCGCCAACCTGCGCCGCGAGAACCTGGCCCTCCGTCGCCGGATTGCCCAGTTCCAGCGCCTTGTGGGGGCCGATGAGGAGCGCCTGCTCAGTCTGGAGCGGCGGTTTTCGGTTGGCGACGGGTGAGCCACGGCCTGCCCGCTGCCCTTGAACAGGCCCTGGCCCATGCGCTTGAGGGGCGCTGGCGCTGCCTGGCCCGTGGGGGTGGCACCGCCGATGCGGGCGAACCGCTCGCCGTCGCCCTGTCCACCGCGGCGCGCGGTGGGGAGCCTGCCAGCCGCGCGGTGGCGCTGGCCTTCGCGCAGTTGCGGCTTGCCCGCCGATGCCTGGTGATCGGGGAGGAGGCCGCCGCTCATCGCGCCCTGGCCCGCTACGTCAACGGCCTGCAGCGGGCGCTGGAGGTCCAGCACGGCCCCCTCCCAACGCCATGGCGGCAACGGCTGGCCGCAGCCGCCCAACCGCTGTTGCACAGTCTCGACAGCCAGCTCGCCCTGCAGAGGCTGCTGCACTCAGGCGCCCTCGCCCCGCGGCTCACCCTGGTGCTCGGCATGCACCGCAGCGGCACCTCCGCCCTCAGTGGTCTGCTCTGCCGCTCTGGCTGGGATCCACCCCGCGATCTGCTGCCCAGCTCGGCCCACAACCCCCTGGGCTACTGGGAATCCCTGTCGCTGATGCGCCACAACGATTGCCTGCTGCAGGCGCTGGACCGCTGCTGGAACAGCCTGGGACCCTTGCCGGAGGGCTGGCAGCACGGAGCGGCGGCCCAGCGCTGGCGCCAGGACATGCTGGCTCTCCTGCCGGATCTGTTCAACGGCGCCCATTGCCCCCTGCTCAAGGATCCCCGCCTTTGTCTGTTGCTGCCCGGGCTCATCCCCTGGCTGGCGGGCGGAGACCTGGAGGTGCTCATCCTTCTCTGCGTGCGCCACCCCTATGAGGTGGCGTGCTCGTTGCAGGCCCGCGAAGCCATGGATCCGCAGGATGCGGTGCGGCTCTGGCTGGCTTATGTGTTTGCGGCCGAGCGATGGAGCCGCGGCCTGCCCCGCGAGGTGGTGGACTATCGCCACCTGCTGGCTGCCCCGCAAGAGGTGCTCGAGGGCTGCCGCAGCCGCCTGGGCCTGCCGATCCCGGTTGGTGATTCCGCGGCGGCGATTGATCCCGAGCTGCACCGCCAGCGGCTTGATCAGGCGGCTGCAGAAGATCTTGCGCAGTGGTCGCGGCATTGCGGTGAGGCCGGCGCCATCGCCCTCGCCTTGTACGCGCTTGTGCAGCCGCAGTCCGCGCTCGAGCAGGGTGCGGTGGGGCGGTCGATCGATCGTCTGCATCAGCGTTGGCTTGCAACGGTCTAAGATCCTGCGGTCCGCCACTGGCGCTGGCTGGATCTTTCGTCTGCAGTTCTTTCGCTTCGCTGTCGGTGTTGGCCAACCGCGCGGTCGATCTTCTCTTCGATGCGGCTGACGTTCAAGCGGGCAGCCTCCCCTTGGACCGCAAGTTGCGGTTGGCCTGGTTTGGCTCAGATTTCAATATATCTCTCGCTTCAGTGCGCTATCGCTGCCTGCACATGGCAGCAGCCCTCGGCGATTTCGGGGTTGAAAACCACTTCTTCATGCAGCCCAGCAGGCTTTCCACCAGTGTGGATGATCTCGATGCGCTGATTGTTTTCAAGCGCCTCGATGTCATGGTCATTGCGGCCATCGCCAGCTTCCGCCAGAAGGGAAAACCGGTTTTTCTCGACCTCTGTGACGATCTCCTCAATCCGCAGCGGGGCAATCAGACCAGCGCCCGGATGGTGCTCAGCGCTGTGCTTCCCCAGATCAATGGTCTGGTGGTGCCCACCACGGCGATGGCCGAGCACATGCGCGCAGCAGCCCGCGGCCTGGGCCATGGCGAGGTCGCGATTCATGTCATCCCCGACATCGCCGAAACCGAGGCGGCCTACGCGCGGGCCGCCGCTCTGGATGTGCCCACGCTGCTGTCGCAGCCAAACGTGTCCTCTGCGGCCGAGCCCCCTGCTCCATCCCCTGCCCCCGCCGCTGAAGCATTGCCCCGAAGGGTTCTCTGGTTCGGCAACTGGGGCAGCCTCTACTCCAATTTCGGCGTGGCCAGCCTGATCCCGCTGATGCCCCAGTTGCGCGCCGTTCACCAGGATCTTCACCCCCTGGAGCTGGTGGTGATCAGCAACAACGAGGCGGTGTGCCGGGCCGTTCTCGATGGTTTCGGCGTTCCTTACCGCTACCGTCCCTGGTCGGCAGAGGAGGTGTATACGGAGCTTGCCCAGGCCGATCTCGTGCTCATCACCACCGGCAGCGATGAGAGCTCTGCCCTGAAGTCCAACAACCGCCTGCTGCAGTCGCTGGCAGCGGGGGTGCCCGCCATCGTGCGTGGCAGTGAACGCCTCGATGAGTTCATCGACTGCCCCTATCTGCATGCCCCCAAGAAGGGCCTCCAGGCCTATCTGGGGCCCCACCGTGAGCGCTATCGCAAGATCTGCATCGAGGCAGCGGCGCGGGTGCTTCCCCGCTACAGCCCCGAGCGGGTGGCCATGATCTGGTTCCGTCTGCTCACCATGGCGCAGCGGAACACGCTCGAGAGCCATCCACCGGGCCGTTGCTTCACGCTGGTGATTGATCGCGGTGTTGCCCTCAAGGATCTGAAACGCCTGTTTCCGCTCTGTGTGGAACGGAAGATTCCATTGGATGTGATCCTGAGCGCGGACGTGCTGCGGCGTCATCCGCGCCTGTTGGATATCTGTGCGGCGAATCAGGTTGTGCCTTCGATCCAGGCTTCACCCAATGGTCCGCGGCCGCTGCGCGAGCGGCTTTCTCTCACTGCCATGCTGGTGCTCGAAGATGGCACTCCCGGCGGACTGCTGGCCGCAGCGATGCGCACCCATGCCGAAGATCTCGGTCTGCCGCTGACCACCACCCGCCGTTTGCTGGATCAACTGCTGGATGGTGCCCCTGGGGATCGGCTCGATGATCTCCCCTCCGCTGACGGGCAAGATCCTCAACCGGCGCAGCCCCCGGAGACCTTGCCCGGGCCCTTCCCGCAGAGGTTGGAGGCCGATGGCTCGGCAGATTGGGTGTTCATCATTCATGAAAAGTCGCGCGGTTGGATCCTCGACGCCATCTCCAAGGAGATCGGTTCCCGCCAGCCGGGCAGCTGGCAGGTGGTGTATCTCCCGGAGCGCCTTCCTCAGGCTCGCAACTACTTCTTCTCTCACCACTCTCTTTTCCTGCGCTACTTCAATCAAGAGCCTGAGGTGTTTCAGCGCAGCAGCAGCTTCGTGTGGTACACGCACCCTCGCGAGGAAACGCCCCAGGGGATTCGCCATCTCCTTGATGCTTTTCATCACACCACCCAGGTGATCTTTACCTGTTCGCTGAACCGTGATCTGTGGTTGCGCAGAGGCCTTGATCCCTGTCGCTGCCGCGTCGTGCTCGGCGGTGCGGATCCTGATCTCTTCCGCGGCCATGCCCGTGGTGGTGGCGGCATTGGCCTCTCTTCTTCGTTCTATGAACGCAAGAATCCCGACTGCCTCCTTGAGCTCGTGGAGCTGCTGCCCCATCGGCAGTTCATCTTGGTGGGGCGTCACTGGGAGCGCTATGCGCTGTTTGAGAGGATGAAGATGGCGCCCAATTTCCGATACGTCACTGTTCCCTACAGCGAATACCCCCGCTACTACCAGGAATTTGACGTGTTCCTCTCCATGTCCACCCTGGAAGGGGGGCCGATCCCACTGTTGGAGGCCATGATGGCCAACGCCGTTCCTGTCTCGAGCTACACCGGTTTTGGCCCTGATCTGATCCGCCACGGAGACAACGGTTTTCTGTTCGGTGGCGATTCGTCAGCCGAGCAGATCGCCGATCTGCTTGAGGCTGCTTTCAGCCTGGATGTGGATGTGCGCTCAACCGTTCTGGCCTACAGCTGGGATCATTTTTCGCGCACGATCGTGGGCCTGGGACGATGAGCCACACCGCCGTTTCCCCCCGGGCCTGGCTGGCCTCCCTGCCCCCACTTCAGCGCCTCGTGCTGCATGGCGACCGCTGGGTGGTTGAGGTGTGTTTGCAGGCCCAGGCCCTTCGCGCGCGTTGCCCGGCTCCCCTGGCGGCCCAGGCCCGGCGTTGGCGCGACGGCCTGAGGCAGCCCTCGCCCCCCCCTGTCCGTGCGCCCCTGCTGTTGATCTGTCCGATCACGGTGCTGGAGGACCTCGATCTCACCCCGGCTCTCGCCCAGCTGTTTGATCGCCCGGATCTCCGCCCCCATCTGCTCTGCGTTCTGCCCACCCGGGCGGCGGCCGAGCTCCAGTTGCGCCGCGCCCGCGAGCAGGAGCTGCATCAGCTCCTGGAGATCGTGTGCCTCGCCGATCTCCACATCCTTCTGGATCGCCTCGTACCAGAGGCGTTGCTGCTCGTGCTGCCGCTCTTCACCTGGTTGTCGCCTGCGGGGCTGTCCGGCGTGGCGGCGGCGGTCGAGGGTGCCGAACCGGAGGGCCTGCTGGACCCTGCCTCCGGCCTGGCCCTGGTGCCTGCCGATCGCCGGCGGGCGGGCCTGGCCCCCACGCCCAGCCCCGCTGGCTCGCCGGTGCTGGCCTGGTCTCTGCACAGCCTGATCGAGCAGATGGCCAGCAAGCAGGGCGCGATGGCCGGCCTGGATCTGCTGGCACCCCCGCCAGGGCCGACCCCTGCCCTCAACCCCCCGGCCGCAGTGGCGGCGGGCGCCCGACGACCGCTGCGACCGCTCTCCCTGGGGGAGCATGGGGCGGGGCTGCGGCTTCCCCTGGCGGATTCCACTTCGCCCGCCTCGGAATTGATCGTGCGCGATGCCACCTCCGAGGGGGGTGGTTCCGGCACGGCCTTCTGCCGCCGTCTGTTGGCTCTGTTGCCCGCCGATGGGCCGCTGCGGCTCGATCCGCCCCTGCTCAGCGTGGCGCAGCGGCCGCTTCGGGCGGAACTTCTGCTGCACGGCAGCGAGAGCCGCGTCGCCCCCTTCAGCCTGCATGTGCCGCCCCATCGTCTGGAGCCCTGGATGCTCACCGCCTATCTGAACCGCGGCGGTGGCGGCAACGGCCTGATCCGGGCCTTCGCGGATGGCTTGGGTTGCACGCTTCGCTATGCCGAGGACGAAACGGGCTACCGCCCCGGTGTGCCCGTGGTGTGGGGGGTGCTTCGCGGCAGTGACCGGGTTCTGGCCCACGCCCGTGCCCATGGCCAGTACTTTTTCTACTGCGACCACGCCTACTTCGACCGCGGCCATGGCCGCAGTTACCGCATCACCCGCAATGGGTATGAGGCTGGGCGTGTGAGGCATTGCCCCGATGACCGGCTTGCCCAGCTCGATCTCCATCCCGAGCCTTGGCGGCGTGGTGGCCGATCGATCCTGGTGTGCCCGCCCACCGACTTCTTCATGGCGGCCCACGGCTGCCAGGGCTGGCTCGAGCGCACGCTCGAGGAACTGCGGTGCCACACCGATCGGCCGCTGGTGATCCGCCAGAAGCCTCGCCCAGGTGAGCAGGTGCCCTCCCTTCACGAGGCTCTGGCCGATGCCCATGCCCTGGTGTGCCACTCCTCGAACGTGGCGATCGAGGCGGTGCTGGCTGGTGTGCCTGTGTTTGTGGCCCCGAGCAGTGCCGCCGCCCCGATCGGCAGCTGCGATCTGCGCACGATCGAAACCCCCCTCTACCCCGAGCGACTGCCCTGGCTGGCCCACCTCGCCTACAGCCAGTTCAGCGTTGAGGAGATCGCCTCGGGGGAGGCCTGGCGGTTGTTGCTGGAGTGGGAGGAGCGCCCCTTCCTGTGATGGCTCATCCCGTGCCCCCCTCGATCGCCGTGATGGCTTCCGGCCGCGGGCCGCGCGAGGCCGCCGAGGCCCTGCGCGAACTGCTCGCGCTGCCGCTTCCCGGTGCCGCGCTCCATCTCTGCAGCGATCACAAGGTGGACACGGCCAAGCGCGCCCGGCTGCTCAATCTGGAGGCCCACCACGATCCGCTGCCGCTGCAGTTGCGCAACCTGGCGTTGCTGGCCCAACCCGCCGGCGGCGATTTCCATCGCCAGGCCTTTGCCTGGGTGGGCTTGCACACCCTGGCCCAGCAGCTCAAGGGGGTGGATCTGCTTGTGCTCCTGGGCCAGGCCTGGACCCCCAGCGCCGAGGAGCTGGACTGGCTGCACGCCGCGCCCGATCCGGGCCGTCCCTGTGTTCTGCGCATGGGCCGCAGCTGCCGCCGCGACAGCTTCTGTTTTGATCTTCGGGCACCGAATTGTGCTGATCTGCTGACCGCCATGGCCCAACTGCACGCCACGGGCGCCCTCCTGGCGATGGCCAATCCAGATCCGGCACACGCCCTGCGGCAGATCCTCCACGCCTGCGTTAAGGTGCGCGCCAAGAACCTGTTACCAGGTTGAATCAACTGCTTCCCTACCAGCACCAGCTGATGCGCCGCCTCCACTCCGCCCTTGCGCTCGCTTCCGTGCTGGGCTTCTCCACCGTGATTGGAGTGGCTCCTGAGGCCCGCGCCTTCAGCCTCATCAACGGCGGCTTTGAGCAGCCAGTGGGCGCCAACTCAGGCACCGTCAGCAACTGCCCCACCTGCTACATCCCCGAAGGCGAGGTTCCAGGCTGGGAGACCACCGATGCAACAGGCAAGATTGAGATCTGGGTTGGCGGTGGAGGATTGCCGGCGGCGTACCAAGGTAATCAATACGCTGAACTGAATTCCTTCTCCGCCGCAACCCTCTTCCAGGACGTTGCGGCCATTCCAGCCGGTAGCCTGGTTGGTTTTGAACTTGCCCACCGTGGCCGTGATGGTGTGGACACGATGCAGTTGGACATCACTGACCTCGGGGCTGATGGTCTTCCCGGTGGATCCAATGCCAATACAGATACTGTTCTTTTTACTCGTCAATTTTCTACTGGTAATACTGCCTGGAGTTTCTACAGTCAGGCGAATGTGGCAACCACCCTCGGCAATCCGATCCGATTCGCCTATTCAGCCATCGCCAGTGCGGGAACAATCAGCACCGGTAACTTCTTGGACGCTGTCGCCTTCGGCGTTGGCGTAGGCACCAACCCAGTTCCTGCCCCCTTGCCTGTGGTCGGGGCTGGCGCTGCGTTCGCCTTCAGCCGCCGCCTGCGCCGGCGTCTGCACAGCAAGGCGTAGAGCTGCGGACTGCCTGATCCCTCCTCGGCGCGTCGTTCTTCTGTTTTTCTTCGCCTTTTCCACTGCTGCCATCGCCCATCGGTGATGTCTAGGTTGCAGACATGCACCGATGGCTTCCCTGATGCGACGCTTGCCTCCCTTCCTCGCGTCCATGGCGGTGGTTCCCGTCCTGAGCTCGGCCGGTCTGCTCTGGGCTCCGCTGCAGCCGGCAACCGCCTTCACCCTGATCAATGGCGGCTTTGAGCAGCCCGTTGGCGTCAACAGCGCCACCGTGAGCAACTGCCCCACCTGTTACATCCCAGACAACGAGGTGCCCGGTTGGTCCACCACGGACAGCACCGGCCAGATTGAGATCTGGGTTGGTGGTTCGGGTCTGCCGCCGGCCTACCAGGGCAACCAATATGCCGAGCTGAACTCTTTCAGTGCGGCAACCCTCTTCCAGGATGTGGCCGCCATCCCCGCCGGCAGCCTGGTGGGTTATGAGCTGGCCCACCGCGGGCGGGATGGCCTTGACACCATGCGACTCGATATCATCGACCTCGGCAGTGACAACGTCTTAGGTGGTGTCGGACCCGCTGCCGATACCACCCTCTTCAGCCGTTTGTTCAGTGATGGCAACTCCGCCTGGGGCTTCTACAGCCAGGGAAATGTGGCTAGAACTCTGGGCAATTCCATTCGCTTCTCTTATACCGCGATCAGCAGCGCAGGCGGGATCACGACAGGCAACTTCCTGGATGCGGCCGCCTTCGGTGTGGGCGTTGGAAGCAGTGCCGTGCCGGGGCCCCTGCCCCTCATGGGGGCGGCCGTTTCCTTCGCCTTCAGCCGGCGCCTGCGGCGTAGGATCCGCACTGGTGCCTGATCAGAATCAACCTGAAGATGCCATCGACTCAAGGTGGGAGTCGATGGCTTTCATGGTGTCGAGGAAGCCGTACTTGGCGAAGCGAGCGCTGAATTCTTTGAGGGTGTAGGTGTAGAGCTTTTCGGTCTCTTGAGACTTGCCGATCAGCTCCCCGACGTCGCGGATCAGAATGTCGGCATCGATGTAGCGGTGAATCGAGTGGAGTTTTTGGCCGCTGATCAGCGTTGCAAGCTCCACGAAGGCACTGCGCAGTCCTACCGATTCACCGCAACGGGAGATCAGCAACAACTCCACGAAGTCACGTTGCTGTGGTGTGAGCGGTAGAGGGTCAAGGATGGCAGCGTAATTGATGCAGCGGTCTCCATAATCACTTGCGAAGCGCTCCTTCACCTCGGCATCATCGGAGAAGACAACGATGGTTTTCCCTGCACCCAGCTCTTCGATCGCCCGCTGGTAGGCCTCGTAGGGAGCGTACTTGAAGCTGAAATGGCGCGCCTGAAAAAGCCGGTATTTGTTCAGCACCGCCCGCCGTTCTTCGCTCAGGCGGGTGATCTCCATGATGTCGCCCCGGCGCACGTGCAGGCAGAGAGAATCCGTTAGCGGCCAGGCGGTTTCGACGCTCTCAAGGGCAGATGCCACGGCTCCATGCAAAGGCAGTTTGGCAAACAAGGGGCCGACGGCGCCACAGGGTTCAGGATGCTGGCTGAAGTAATAGGGATGGGTGGTGTCGTAATGAATTCTGGGGTGCGGTGCATCGTTGAAGTAGCTGAGTGGGTGATAGCCCACCTTGCTCAGCGCCGCATAGCCCTCTGTCTGAAGCCAGGATCTGTACTCTGCGATGCAGAGGTTGCTCACATCGACGTCATGATGCAGCTCGCCAAATCCAGCCTTATCAAAAAGGTCGTAGAAGTGGTATTGGTCGTGGTCGCTGGCCAGGCTCTCCTGGCCGAGTCCGCCAGCCGTTGGCGCCCAGTTGATCGTGAGCCCTGCGCCGATGCGCTGGCTGAATTCAAGTGCGTACAGGCAATTGCGCAGACGTGCTCCGAGGCGATCATCCCGTGAGCAGGTCACGTGGACACGTTCGGTCATGGGTTCCCGGTGCGGCTGGGCATGGTGGTGGGGCTACTGGGTGATGGGGATGTAGATGGCGTCATTCTTCACCATGGTTGCCTTCTGGTAGCCATACGACAAAATGATCTCGGTGGCTTCATCAATCGCTGAGCGGTCATTCTTTCTAGTCTTCACTTCTTTTTCTTCGATGATCAGTACGGGCAGTGAGCGTCTCAGCGTGGCGCTGGCTCCTCGCAGCACGTAAGGCTCCATGCCTTGCACGTCGATCTTTACAAGCCCGACGTTGGTGAGATTGAACGAATCAAGTGTCCTTACTTCTGCAAAAACTTCGCGCTCGCCGATCGGCTCGCTATCGTCTGGGGATGTCGTCTGCATGAGGCTGGGGTCCATCACCTCTGAACCGCCTGAATTTTTGACGTTGTAGTGCATCTTCGTGAAGCCAGCCTGATCGCCGAGGGCGTACGGGTAGATGCTGACGTTGCTGGCGCTGTTCATCTCCAGCAACATGCGGTTGCGAGGCATCGGCTCAAACGTGTGAACCCTGGCGAAGCGACTTGAGAAGTCGCGGCTGAAGATGCCAATGTGGCCGCCAATGTCAATGGCGGCTTCCCAGTTTTTGACATAATCGTAGGCAGCTTCGCGAACACCGGATTGGTAGCTGCCAATCGAGTCGCCGAGTTGGCGGAAGTGCTTGTCTGACTGGCGCAGGGTGAAGTCGCCGACTTGGATCAGGGTGTTGTCGGGATCGGTGCTCACCGGGGTGCTCAGGCTTGGCGTGGTGCTCGCGGATTCGTCCATTGGTTGGCACGGATCTGGCGAAGTGTAGTTGGCCCTGCTTCGGCCTGTCCATGCCCGGGTCCCGCCAGGGTTCCGCTGCGTTGGCGCCTGGCCGCTGCCGCGAGCCTGGGGGGGAAGGTGCCGTCGCGACGCTGCTCGGCGGCTGGCCCCCCTCTGCCGGCTCCGCCATGGTGTTGGTCGTGGCCAGGTGCTCCTCGATGGCGGCCATGGCCTCGAAGCATCCGGATTTGCCAAACCACCTTCGGAACTCTCCGAGAATGCACCTGTAAAGCTCCATCGTGGCAGGAACGCAGCCGATCCGTTGCTTCAGATCGCGGATCAGAATTGGTGCCTGGATGAAGCGGTACACGCGCTGCAGCTGCCGGCCGCTGATCAGCATCGGAAACTCCAGAAAGGTGCTGTGAACCCCCACGGCCTCCCGGCAGCGCGCAATCCTCAGCAACTCCACAAAATCCCGCTGTTGGACGTGAGCCGCAGGGCATCAAGCCGTGATTCTTACTGGAAGCACTGGTCGCCGTGGTCCGTGGGGAAGCTGTTCGTCAGGCTGGCGTCGTCTGAACACACCACAATCGGTCGATCGCAGCCCAGCTGTTCGATCGCCTGCTCATCAAGCCTTCTGAAGCGCAGGATGGCTCACCAGCGCCCATGCGGTCAGAGGGCTGCCTCCACCGCCGGGTCCAGCTTCAGCGCGGCAACCATCGATACGTGGGGATTGTCGACTCTGGAGGCGAGCACATCGAACAGTTCGACGAAGCTGTAGGGCCCTTCGAAGACTGCCCTGCAATCCTCACCCGGGAGGTTTGCCCTTGGCGGTCGGTTGATCGTGGGCGTTGCAGCGATCCGCTGGCAGAAGGCCATGCCATGGAGGGCGTTCCGCAGCCGTGCCTCAGGCGGTCGCTCCGTGAGCAGCTCACACGGATCGCATCGGTCATCAGCGCAAGGGTGATTCCAGTGGCCGCCATGGTTTGAGCCAGACTGCGCAGTCCAGGTCTGCTCGCACCCCACCGCTCGCCATGGTTGCTTTCTACGGCATCGAGCTGAACACTGAGCCGGTTGCGGCTGGCCGCTCCGATCAGGAGGATTCCCCAGCCCGGCCGCTGCTGCTGGCCACCCTGGAGCGGATGCGGCCCCAGCCCTCGCCGGCACCTCTGCGCCGTTTCGGTGGTGATGGCGACGGTGCCTATCTGCTCCCCGACGACCTGGAGGGCATCGGCGCCTGCTTTTCGCCGGGCGTCTCCAACCGCAAGACCTTTGAGGACGACCTGGCTGAGCGTCATGGCATCGCCTCCCACCTCTGCGACCCCTCGTCGAGCCCGGAGCGCCTGCGCACGCCTTTGTTGCCGGGCCTGCAGACCTTTGAGCGCAAGTGGCTGGGGTCGGTGGATGATGCCGATACGCTCAGCCTGCCCGGCTGGATCGCGGCCCGTTGCCCGGCCGGCGACGACGATCTGATCCTGCAGATGGACATCGAAGGTGGCGAGTACGGGATCGTGCTGGCCCTGCCGGAGGAGACGCTGGCCCGTTTCCGCATGGTCGTGCTGGAGGTGCACCGGCTTGGGTCAGCCCTGAATCCGCTGGTGCTGGAGCAGGTGATCGCGCCGTTCTTTGAGCGGTTGACCCGTCAGTTCACCTGCGTGCACGCCCATCCCAACAACGCCTGCGGCGAGGTGCGGATCGCTGGCAGCGATTGGAACCTGCCGGAGATGATGGAATTCACCTTCCTGCGCAACGATCGCTTCGCGGCCTGTCCGCCGGAACGGCGCCATCCGCCGCTCCTGCCCCATCCCGAGGACATCACCGACAACGACCCCCGCAAGGCTCCGCTGTTCCTCTCGTCCGCCTGGCTGGTCGGGGAGCGGCCGCTTCAGTCGCGCTTGCGCATGCTGGAGGTGAGCCTGGCCCATGCGCGTGGCCAGGCGGAGCGTCAGGCCGCGGCCGCCAGTGCCGCCCAGGCCGAACTGCTCGCCATCGCCCGCGGCCTCGCCGCCCGGCTGGTGCCCGCTGGCCCGGAGGCCTGGGCCGCCGCCAGCGGCAGTGCGGATCTCGCCGCCGGGATGCCTTTCGAGCTGAGCCGGGCCTATGGCGGCTTCCCCGCCAGCGGCACCGTGGCCGAGGCGCCCGCCTTTTTCTTCCACACCGCCCTGGCTGAACGGCCGTTCATCCGCATCGATCTCGGGGTGCGCCACTGCCTCACCGGCCTTGAGCTGCACAACCGCCGCGACAGCTGCCAGGAGCGGGCCCGGATGCTGTTCCTCATCGTGCACGATGATCCCAGCGCCCCGATCGAGGAGGCCCTGCCGCTGCCGGCTGATCCCGCGTTCGAACGCGGCACGGCGCCGTTGCAGGTGGTGCTGCCCCGCCTCAGCGGCCGCTGGGTGACGCTGATCTCCCTGGCCGAGACGGCCCTGCACCTGTCCGCTCTGCGGCTCTACGGAGAAGCGCTTGCCTGATCGCCTCGCCCAGCTGCTGCGCCATCCGTCCGGCGCTGCGGCGGCGGGCCAGAAGCGTCAGTGATCGCTGCAGCTGCTGCTCGCGAACGCCGCGATGCAGCAGCAGGGTTTCGATCGCCTCTTCCCAGTCGTCCGCTCCCGCGCAGGTGCGCGCCAGGCCGGCGGCACCCAGGGGCGCATAGGGGCCGAAGGCGGATGCCACCATGGCGATGCCCGCCTCGCTGTATTCCACCCACTTCACATCGCTCTTGCAGGCGTTGAAGCGGTTGGCCTCCAGTGGTGCAAGACCCACCCACCAGCCCAGCCCGGCCAGTCGCTGCTGGAATTCGGTGTAGGAGCTGCAGCGCGGGATCGATCGGGTGCGATCGCCGAAGCCGGCCGCCAGCTCGGCGGGCAACGGCAGGCCGAAGGTCTCGAAACGCAGGGTGGGGTAGCGCCGCAGCAGGCAGTTCAGGGCCGGCACCACCAGATGCTGGTCGCGCTGATGCGAGCCGCTGCCCATGTAGCCGATCACCGGCTGTGGGGCTGGCATCGCGGCGTTGGAGGCACCCGTGTGGCAGCGGTGGAAGCCGAGGCTGTGCAGCCGCAGCAGCGGCATCTCCTCCCGCAACCGGGCCGCCAGGGGGTCTGTGGAGGTGAGCACGAGGTCCACCTGGCCGAGCAGCCGCCGCAGCCGCTGCTGGTAGGCGGGGTCGTTGTAGCGGCGTGCCTTGGGCGCGCCGATCGTCTCTGGCACCGCCAGCAGGTCATCGTCGATGTGGAAGAGGGTGGCGATGCCCAGCCCGTGGGCCTGCCGCACCAGCTCCTCGCCCCAGGCCAGGGTGAAGCGGGAGAGGATCAGGGCCTGCACCTCCCGGTTCTCCAGCCGTTGGCGCGCCTCCTCGCGTGCCGCCGCCTCGCCCAGTTCCTCCACCGCGCAGGGGAGGATCATCAGTGCCGAGTCTGCGGCGGCGGCCGGCTGCAACAGGCCGATCTCCTGGCTGGCACTGCGCTGTACGCAGAGCATCAGGGCCCTGAGGTCCGCCGTCATGGTGACGCTCCGGCACCTGCGCCGATGCCGATGAACAGGCGACGGAAGGCTTCGGCCGGGTCCGCTCCCAGGTTCTGGCCCATCAGGAACGCGGCGTTCGCCGCCATCGCCGGCGCTTCCGGCCCCAGCCGCTGCTGGCGGTCGAAGGCGAGCAACTCCACCGCGGTGGTGAGCAGAGGCAGGGGCCGCAGCCGCCCCGCGTCGAGCGCCCGTTGCTCGCCCTGCCACACCGCCACGGGCACTCCGGCCAGCAGGAGGTCGAACAGCACCGAGGAGGGGGCACTCACCCCGTAAAGGAAACCATCCCAGGCCACGCGCCAGCTTGGCTCCCGCACCAGGTGCACCCTGCCGGGAAGGGCCGGGGCCTCGCCGCTGGCCCAGCGGCCCGCCGGATGGGGGCGGATCGCCAGGGGCTGATCCCGCTCCGCCAGGGTGGCCGCCAGCTGATGGAGGGCCGCCAGGAAGTCCTGCTGCGCGGCGGTGTCCCGGCCGCCGAAGCGCACCGAATGCAGGTTTTCGCACACCAGCGCGGCCCGCTCGCCGTTGCTGCCGCGGGGCGGCTGCAGCGAGCGGCGGCTGGTGGCACGGATCGCCAGGCTCGGGCCGGTGTGCAGCAGCCGGGAGCGGCAGCGCGGGCGGAGGTCGGCCAGCTGCTCGGCCGGCAACCAGCTGCAGAGGATGTCGGCGGCGAACCCCACCGAGCCGCCGTGCTGCCGCCGGTGGGCGTGGCCCAGCAGGAAGCCCACGCACTCCTGGCCATGCTGCAGGGTGATCCGGCAGAAGCCCGGCGGCGCTGCCCGCAGCAGCGTGTGCGTTTCGGCGTGGTTGGGCAGGTCGGATTCGCTGCCGCACACCAGCGCCCCCTGCTGGCCTTCCAGTTCACGCCAGAGCTGCCAGGCTGAATCCACCGCCACCAGCCGGCCGTTGGTCTCCGCGGCGATCGCGGCCAGTTCCGCCTGCCAGCGGCCCTGGCGGTCGCGCCGGCGGAAGCCGGCCGTGACCAGCAGCAGCGGTGGCCAGTCCAGGTCGTCGGCCAGCAGGTAGGCCAGCGGCCGCAGCACCGCCACGTCCTGGATCAGGTTCACGAGCAGGGCCACCGTGGTCATGGCAGCAACTCCGCCCGCGGTTCGGCCGGGATCAGCCGCGCCTCCGGCAGCAGGGCTGCCAGCAGCCAGGCGCACACCGCCTGGGCCGATGCCGTGCACAGCGCCGTCTCGATCGCACCGCTGGCCCGCAGCGCCAGGGCCAGGGCGGCGGCGTGCCGCTGCAGCGCCGCCGCCTGCGCCAGCCCCAGCCGCTGCGCCAGCTCAAGGAATGGCAGACGCCAGCGCCCTGCGCCCAGCGCTTCGGCTCCGGGGGCGAGCAGGCGGTCGCGCAAGCCTGGCGCCAATCGCTGCACCAGCCGTGCCGACAGCCCCACCAGTGCCTCGCCGCTGGCTCCGGCCGGCCCCGTTCCGGGCGGTCCTGGCTCGAACCACAGGTCGCCCTGCAGGTGCCGCGGCGCCACCGGACTTGCCACGATCAGGCAGGGCAGGCGTCCGAGCGCCGTGAGATCGGCCACCTCGATCGCGCTCCCCACCACCACCACACTGGGGCCGGTTGCCTCCGGCATGGCAGGCCGTGGGGCCAGATCCCGGAGAAAGGCCTTCAGCCGGGCCGCCTCGAGGCTGGGATCCGCCGTGGCGGCCACCAGGGTCGTCAGCCTCTCGCGGCTGTGGGGGCCCCAGCGCAGCTGGCCCCGGGCCAGATCCCGGGCCAGCTCCGTTCCCTGGTTGTAGGTGAACGGTGCCAGGCTCCAGCCATCCGGGCGGCCGGGGCAGAGCACCTGGCAGCCCTCGAGCAGGGCGGCCAGCACCCGGTTGGGCGACTTCGCCCGCGAGAAGGCATCGCGGCGCACCGGCAGCACGGCCACATCGGCCTCGCGCAGCCGCTGGGTCTCCAGCGCCTCGCTCCACTCCTCCACGCGGGTGGTCAGCGGAAGGCCTGCCAGGCGCGTCAGTCCGTCCGCCGTGAGGGCCCGCCGGTTGGTGAGCACCGTGAGCCGCAGGTCCCGCCCCGCCGCCGCCAGGGCCCGCAGATGATCGGCCTGGGCCGTCAGGTCCTCCAGGCCCACGGCGAAGTGGGGGTTGTCGCCCATGCCGAACCAGAGCAGGTTGAGCTCCGTGCCGCCCAGCTGCCGCCGCTGCCGCTGCGCGAGCCAGGCCGCCTCCGGGGGGGGCGCGCCGATCGGATCGGCGAGCACGTGCAGCGGCGTGTCGCCAAGCGCCGGCTCCACTGCATCGGCCATCACCTTCGTGGAGCAGAGGGTGAAATCGAGATCGGCGGCGATCGCCGCCAGCCAGCGTCGCTGGCCGCTGAGGCCGCTGCGCTCCACCTGGCTGAAATAGTCGTCGAACAGGTCGATGCCCAGCAGGGGCCGCACCCCCCGCACCCCCCGCAGCTGCCGCGCCAGCACCAGCGAACGGGCATCGTGAACCTTGCTGAGCAGCAGCACGTCCGCCGCCGCCCCATCCACCGGCCCGCTCGCTCCACCCAACGTCAGCCGGTCCAGCGGCTCGACCGTGAGCTCCACCCCAAGCCGGGCCAGGGCCGGCATCAGCCGTCGGTAGCGGATGCGGGTGCCCGCCGCCGCCAGCGCACCCGGTCCCCCCACCAGCACCTGCAGCTTCATGGTTCGAGCCGCTGCACCAGGCTGCAGGCCTGCAGCAGGAAGGGCAGGCCGGCCAGCAGCGGTCTGCGAAGCCGCTCCGGCAGCCACCAGCGGCGCTCCGGCGGAGGTGGCCTGCGGTAACTGGCGCTGAAGCGGCTGCTGCAGCGATGCAGGCCGCCCGCCAGCACCGCTTCCAGCGAGCGCTCCACCAGCAGCTGGGCGAGATCCGTGCAGGCCGCAGGCTCGCTCCAGGCCTGCCGCCAGGCCGGTGCAGCGGGATCGAGCAGCAGCAGATCCGGCACGGCGGCCACCACGGAGAGATCGCGCAGCCCGAGGCTGCCGAGCAGATCCCGCTCCACCAGGCTGAGCGCCCCGGGGCCATCCAGCTGGATCGTTTCTGGATGGAGCCCCAGCGATTGGGCCGTGACGCGTCGCCCAGCCTCGAACCATTGCTCGCGCACCAGCAGGCAGCCGGCGCTCACCACATCCGCCGGCTCCAGCAGTGCCAGCAGCTGCACCAGGGTGGCCGGCTGGTGCAGGCACACCCCCGCCCGCAGCACCAGCGTGGGCGGGCTGTCCGCGGCGGGGCCGATCAGCTCGCAGAGGGCCTCCGGGGCCGGGGGCAGCGACCCGAACTCCACACAGCCTGGCGGGAAACAGCCGGCCAGCTCCGGCGGCAGCGGCGTGGGTGGCGCGCCCGCAGGGGCGAGGATCCGCACCCACTCCAGCTGCACGTCGTGCTGCTGCAACAGGCCCCAGAGGCTGAAGAGCAGGTCGTCGGTGTCGTCGCCCGCGAGCACCAGCACCCCCAGCCTGGCGGCGGCCCCTGCCGGCTTCGTCGGCCTGGGTGGCATGGTGGGCACCAGCAGCGGGTAGCGCGGATCGCGCAGTTCCACGGCCGGGTGCAAGGCCACCGGCTCCAGGCTGCGCACGGGCCTGGCCGGACGCCCCGCCAGGGGCAGCAGCAGGTCTGTTGCCCCTGCCGGCGCGTCGCTCGAAGGCCCGGCCTGCCGCGGCTCGCGCCCGGGCCGGCAGAGCGTCAGCGGCAGGCCGTCGCAGGGATCAACCACGATGAACGGGCAGCCTGCGAATGGATCGGCGTCCGCGTCCAGGGTGAGGCCGCTGAGGGCCCGCAGGCTGGGGATGCCGTCGCCGGCCAGCTGCAGCTGCAGCCCGGTGGGCTCAGGCTGGCCGTCGCCTGGGGCGCGGGCAAAGCAGCCGGGCGCGGTCCGCCGCAGGCCCCACACCTGGCGCAGCCAGCGGACCAGGGCGGGTCGGGCCACCTGTTCGCTGCCATCGCTCGCCTGGGCCGGGAGCTTCAGGGCGGTGATCCGCGCTCGCTCTGGCGCTCTCCGCCGCTCCAGGCAGTCCCAGGCAAAGGCGCCGGCGCTGGCCGCCTCCGCCGTGGCGCACAGCTCGGCGTGGTGGAGGCCGCCGCGCAGCAGCGAGGGGAAGGGCAGCAGGCTGAGATCGAGCAGGAGCCCGTCGCCGTCGATCACCGCCAGCAGCAGGGGCAGCAGTGGGTTGGCCACCGGCACCTGCAGCAGTGTCTCCCCCGTGGGCGGCAGGCTGAGCGCGGCGCCGTGGCGCAGCTGCCCCGCCTCCGCCTGGCAGAACACCAGCTTGGCCACCGGCCGCTGGGGCCAGGCCTCCAGCCTCAGCAGCAGCCTGCCGCCTCGCCACCAGCCATCCTGCCAGCGGAAGGCGCCGCCGCCATCGGCCTGGGCTGCGAGCCCCAGCTCCCGCCCCACGCTGGCCAGTGCCACGGGGGCCTGGCCCGCCACCGGTGCTGGCGCCTCCGGGCAGAGCTCCCGCCACAGCGCCAGCACCGCGGTGAGCCGCCGCCCATCGCGGACGGCGCCGAGGCGGAAGCTGGCCTGGGCTGATCCGGCCTCGATTTCCGTTGGGGCAACGACCACCATCTCTGGCTCCGCGTCTGCCAGCAGCCCCTCCACGAAGCGCAGCAGTGCCGGCGGCCCCCCCTGGCTGCGGTAGTGGCGGCGCAGCTCGCGGGCGAGGCTGATCGCGTCCTGCCGGCGGTCGTTCCTCAATGCCGCGTGGAGGGCGCGGAGCGCTTCCGCCGGACCAGGTGCAGCGGGTGCTGGAGGGCCGGCGGCCATGGTCACCCCGCCGCCCCGCGACCCAGCCGTTCGCCGCTGTAGGCGGCACCGGCCCGCACGCTGTCGCACCAGCTCCGGTTCTCGACGTACCAGCGCACCGTGGCCGCCAGGCCGGCCGCCACATCGTGGCGGGGCTGCCAGCCCAGTTCGTTCTGGATGCGGCTGGGGTCGATCGCGTAGCGGCGGTCGTGGCCGGGCCGGTCGGTCACCCGGGTGATCAGGGCGGTGTGGGGGGCACCGGCGGGGGCGAGGCTGTCGAGCTCGGCGCAGATGGCCTCCACCACCTGGCGGTTGGTGCGTTCGCCATGGCCGCCCACGCAGTAGGAGCGGCCCAGCTCCCCCTGGGTGGCGGCCAGCAGCAGGGCGTCCACGTGGTCCTCCACGTAGAGCCAGTCGCGCACGTTGGCGCCGTCGCCGTAGAGGGGGATCGGCTCGCCGGCGAGGGCCTTGAGGATCACCACCGGGATCAGCTTCTCGGGGAACTGCCAGGGCCCGTAGTTGTTGCTGCAGTTGGTGAGCACCACCGGCAGGCCGTAGGTGTGGTGCCAGGCGTTCACCAGGTGGTCGCTGCCGGCCTTGCTGGCCGAGTAGGGGCTGCGCGGGTCGTAGGGCGTGGTTTCGCTGAAGCGGCCGGTGTCGCCCAGGGAGCCGAACACCTCATCGGTGCTGATGTGATGGAAGCGGAAGCGCGCCTGCCGCTCGGGCGGCAGCGCCTGCCAGTGGCGGCGCACCGCCTCGAGCAGGTGGAAGGTGCCCAGCACGTTGCTCGCCACGAAGGCGCCGGGGCCATCGATCGAGCGATCCACATGGCTTTCGGCCGCCAGGTGCAGCACCAGGTCGGGGTCGGCCGCCTGCACGGCCGCCTCGGTGGCGGCCGCATCGGTGAGGTCCGCCGCCAGCAGCCGGTGCCGTTCGCCGGGGTCGCTCCCCGGCAGCTCGGGGCTGCGCAGCAGCGCCTCGATGCCGGTGAGGTCGCTGGCGTAGCCCATCTTGTCGAGGTTGAAGACCGCCGCCTCCGAGTGCTGCAGGAGCCGCCGCACCAGGGCACCGCCGATGAAGCCGGCGCCGCCGGTGATCAGGATGCGGCGTCGATCGCCGAGCAGGGACCGGACATCGGGGCTGGCCGGGGTGGCGGAGGTCATGCCGGTGGGTGCGGGGATGGGCGAAGGGAGGGGTGGACGCGGGAGAGCAGCCTCAGCGGCTGGCATCGGGGGCCGGCAACCGGGCCAGCACTTCGGCGAGGGTCCGGCGCCAGTGCTGGCCCTCCAGGCCGAGGGCCTCGCGGCTGGTGCCGCACTCCAGCAGTGAGTACGCAGGCCGCCTGGCCGGGGTGGGATAGGCGGCCGTGGTGATCGGTTTCACGGCGGCGGCGGCCTGCAGCAGGCCCGCGGCCTCGCCCAGCTCACCGATCGCCACGGCGAAGTCGTACCAGCTGGCGGCACCGGCATCGCTCCAGTGCAGGGTGCCGTTCAGGCCGCGCGCGATCGCCGCCCAGCAGGCGGCCGCCAGGGTGTGGGTGGCGGTGGGGCAGCCCACCTGGTCGGCCACCACGGAGAGGGCCTCACCGGAGGCGGCCCGCTGGGCGTGCAGGCGCAGCATGGTGAGGCAGAAGTTGTGGCCCACGGGCCCGTACACCCAGCTGGTGCGCAGCAGGCAGAGGCGCTCGGCCGGCAGGGCTGCCGCCGTCAGGCGCTCACCCTCGGCCTTGCTGGCGCCGTACACCCCCAGGGGCGCGAGCGGCTGTTCGGGCCGGTAGGGGCTGCCCTGGCTGCCGTCGAAGACGAAATCGGTGCTCACCTGGAGCAGCCGGCCGCCCGCCTCGGCCAGGGCGGCGGCGAAGGCGGCCGGAGCCCCGGCATTCACCGCGTGGGCCAGTTCCGCCTCACCTTCCGCCCGGTCGACGGCGGTGTAGGCGCCCGCGTTGAGCACCCAGTCGGGCCGCAGCTCGCGCACGCTGCGGCGGCAGGCGTCGGCGTCGGCCAGATCGAGCTGGTCGCGGCCGAGGGCGATCAGCTCCACCCCGGCAGGCACGCAGGCCTGCAGCGCCTGGCCGAGCTGGCCCCGGCTGCCGGTGAGCAGCACCCGCAGGTTGGTGGCGCTCATGGGAACAGGTCTCCCGCCGCCTCGGCGCTGGCCAGATCCGGCGCCACGGCGTCCTTCTCCGACAGCTGCGGCTGGGCCGGGCCGCCGGCGGCGAGATCCGCCAGGGGCCAGTCGATCCCCACCCGCGGATCGTCCCAGCGGATCGCCCGCTCGCAGTCGCGGTTCCAGAAACCGCTCGTCTTGTAGAGCACCAGGGCCCGGTCGCTGAGGGTGAGGAAGCCGTGGGCGAAGCCCGGCGGCACCCACAGCTGTTGGTGGTTCTCGGCGCTCAGGCGCACCCCCAGCCATTGGCCGTAGCTGGCCGAGGAACGGCGCAGATCCACCGCCACATCGAAGATCTCGCCGGCCACGCAGCGCACCAGCTTGCCCTGGGGCTCCGGTGGCAGCTGGTAGTGCAGGCCGCGCAGCACCCCGCAGCTGGAGAGCGACTGGTTGTCCTGGTCGAAGAGCGGTGCCTCCTCCAGCGCCACGCCGAGCAGGTCGGCGAACCGGCGCCGGTTCCAGCTCTCCTGGAAGTGGCCCCGGGCATCGCCGTACACCGCCGGGGTGAGCAGCAGGGGTCCTGCGATGGCGAAACGTTCAGCCTGCATGGGGGGAGGTGATGGGGGTGGTGTGGCCGTCGTCCAGCAATTGCCGCAGGTAGCGGCCATAGCCGTTCTTGAGCAGGGGCGTGGCCAGCTGCTCGAGCCGGGCGTCGTCGATCCAGCCGAGGCGCCAGGCCACCTCCTCGGGGCAGCCCACCTTCAGCCCCTGGCGCCGCTCCAGGGTGCGGATGTAGCTGGCCGCCTCGTGCAGGGAATCCGGCGTGCCCGTGTCGAGCCAGGCCATGCCGCGGCCCAGCACCTCCACCCGCAGGGCTCCGTCCTCGAGGTAGAGCCGGTTGAGATCGGTGATCTCCAGCTCGCCGCGGGGGGAGGGGCGCACCTGGCGGGCCCGCTCCACCACGGTGTCGTCGTAGAAGTAGAGGCCGGTCACGGCGTGGCGCGAGCGCGGCTGGGCCGGCTTCTCCACCAGGCTGAGCACCCGCCCGTCGGCATCGAACTCCACCACCCCGTAGCGCTCGGGATCGGCCACCGGGTAGGCGAACACGGTGGCGCCGTGCTGCTGTTCGTCGCTGGCCTGGAGCTGCTGCACCAGGTCGTGGCCGTGGAAGAGGTTGTCGCCGAGCACCAGGCTGGCGGGCCGGCCGGCGAGGAAGTCGGCACCGATCACGAAGGCCTGGGCCAGGCCGTCGGGGCTGGGCTGGATCGCATAGTGGATCTCGATCCCCCAGGCCGAACCATCGCCCAGCAGGCGCTGGAAGGCCTCCTGATCGATCGGTGTGGTGATGATCAGGATCTCGCGGATCCCCGCCAGCATCAGGGTGCTGAGCGGGTAGTAGATCATCGGTTTGTCGTACACCGGCATCAGCTGCTTGCTCACCGCCGAGGTGAGCGGTGCCAGCCGCGTGCCGCTGCCTCCGGCCAGGATGATGCCCCGCCTCCGCGATGGGCCTGGGGTGGCGATGGTCATCGGCGGTGTTGACCCGGTGCAGCGCAGTGTCTCACGCCGAAGCTGCGGCAGATCGGCGGCGGCATCGCAGCGGCCTCTCGGTGAGATCCCGGTGGCCTCCCGGAGGTCTCGCCGCTGCCTTACTTCGCCTCCATCCAGTTGGCCCCCACGCCCGTTTCCACCAGCAGCGGCACCGACAGGGGCAGGGCCTGCTCCATCGTGTCGCGGGTGATCCCCAGCACGCTCTCCACCGCCTCGGGTGCGGCCTCCAGCACCAGCTCATCGTGCACCTGCAGCAGCAGGCGGGCCGGCAGGCCGCTCTCCCGCAGCCGGGCGTGCAGCCGCACCATCGCCAGCTTGATGATGTCGGCGCTGGAGCCCTGGATCGGCGCATTGGCGGCCGCCCGCAGCTGCTGGGCCTCCATGCCGCCGCGGCGGGCTACGTCCAGGTCGATCTCGAGCGGATCGCGGCCCAGCAGCCGGCCCAGGCCGCCCGGATCGAAGGCGAAGGGGCGGCGCCGGCCCAGGATCGTCTCCACGTAGCCGCGGCTGAGGGCGAGGCGCTCCTGCAGCTCCAGGAAGGCGAACACCTTCGGGTAGCGCTGTTTGTACTTGCTCAGAAACTCCTTGGCCTGCGCCTGGCTCACGCCGGTTTCGCGGGCGAAGCGCTGGGCGCCCATGCCATAGATCACGCCGAAGTTGATCGTTTTGCCGAGGCGGCGTTCATCGGGGGTTACTTCGTCTTTCTCCAGCAGCAGCCGGGCGGTGAGGGCGTGCACGTCGTCGCCGTTGCGGTAGGCCTCCACCAGCACCTCCTCGCCGGAGAGGTGGGCCAGGATGCGCAGCTCGATCTGGGAGTAGTCGGCGCTGATCAGCCGCCAGCCGGCTTCCGGCAGGAAGGCCTTGCGGATGCGCCGCGAGAACTCGGTGCGCACGGGGATGTTCTGCAGGTTGGGGTTGCTGCTGGAGAGCCGCCCCGTGGCCGTCACCGCCTGGTTGAAATCGGTGTGCACGCGGCCCGTCTCCGGCTCCATCAGGGCCGGCAGCGCCTCCACGTAAGTGCTCCTCAGCTTGCTGAGGGTGCGGTGCTCCAGCACCAGCGGCACCACCGGGTGGGCGTCCTCCAGCTTCTCGAGCACGGCCGCGTCGGTGCTCCAGCCGGTCTTGGTGCGGCGGGATTTCTTGCGGTCGAGCCCGAGGGTGTCGAACAGCAGCTCGCCCAGCTGCTTCGGTGAGGCGAGGTTGAAGTCGGTGCCGGCGGCCTGCTTCGCCTCGGCCTCCAGCCGCTCCAGGGTGGCCGCCAACTCGGCGCTGAGCTCGGCCAGGTAGGCGGTGTCGATGCGGATGCCCGTGGCCTCCATCGCCGCCAGCACCGGCTCCAGCGGCAGTTCCACCTGATCGAGCAGGGCCGGCAGCTGGGGCCCCAGGGCCTCCAGCTGGCCGCGCAGCAGCGGCGTCAGCCGCCGGGTGACGTGCACGTCCATGCCGCAGTAGAGGGCGGCATCCGCGATCGGCACGGAGGAGAAATCGGCCCCCTTGGCCACCAGCGTGCCGTAGGCGGTGGGGGTGAAGCCCAGGTTGCGCTCCGCCAGCACCTCAAGCCCGTGCCGGGCGTTGGCGTCGCGCAGGTAATCGGCCAGCAGGGTGTCCATCACCACCCCCTCCAGCTCCAGGCCGTGGCGCAGCAGGATCAGCCGGTCGAACTTGGCGTTCTGCAGCGTCTTCGGGTGCTGCGGGCTGGCCAGCCAGGGGGCCAGGGCGGTGAGCACCTGATCGAGGGGCAGCTGGGCGGGCAGGGGCTGCGGCGCCGGACCATCGGTGGCCAGCTGGGCGCTCTCCGGCCGGTGGCCGATCGGCACGTAGGCCAGGGCATCCGGCTGCTCGCCCCAGCACAGACCGATCCCCACCAGCTCGGCCCGGAAGGGGTTGAGATCGGTGGTCTCGGTGTCGAGCGCCACGGGGGCCGCCGGGTCGGTGGCCGCCATCAGCAGGTTCACCAGCGCCGCCAGCTCCGCGGGGGTGCCGATCAGGCGGGGCGTGAGCAGGGGGGGGCTGATCGCCTCGGGGGCTGCGGCGGTGGCATCCGCGGTGCCATCCGCGGCGGCATCCGCGTCCGCTGTGCCGGTCGCGTCGGCCTGCGCGGATGCGGCCTTTCCGTTGGCTCCGCTGGCGGCGCCGGGGCTGGGCGGAGCACTCGTGCTTGGCCCCAGGCCGGGGGCCGAGAAGAGCGACGCGAACTGCTCCACCTGGCGCCGCAGGCTGAACAGCTCCAGCTCCTCGAGGCTGCCGGCCAGCGCCTCCGCATCCACCCGCCCCAGCGGCAGCCGCGGCGTCTCCGGCAGGGGGATGTCCACCAGGATGCGGGCCAGCATCCGGGAGCGGAAGGCGTTCTCGCGGTCGGCCACGAGCTTCGCCGGCAGGGCGCCCTTCAGCACCCCCTGGGGATCCTTGGCCTTGGGGCCGGCCGCCTCCAGCGCCTCGAGCGCCGCGTACACACCATCGAGATCGCCGTGGGCCTGCAGCAGGCCGATCGCCGTCTTCGGCCCCACCCCCTTCACGCCGGGGATGTTGTCGCTGCTGTCGCCGGTGAGGGCCTTGAGGTCCACCACCTCCTCCGGGGTGACACCCAGCCGGGCGATCACCTGCTCGCGCCGGATCTCCACGGGGCCGCTGTTCTTGGCGTAGGGCCCACCGCCCATGTAGAGCACGGCGATGTCGCGCGCGTCGTCCACCAGCTGGAACAGGTCGCGGTCGCCGGAGAGGATCCGCACCCGCCAGCCCTGGTCGGCGGCCTGGTTGGCCAGGGTGCCGAGCACGTCGTCGGCCTCGAAGCCGGGGGCCATGCAGAGGGGAATGTCGAGCCCGCTGCGCAGCACCTGCTGGAGGTTGCCCAGATCCTGGAAGAAGTGCTCCGGGGCCTCGTCTCGGTGGGCTTTGTAGGCCTCGTCGGCCTCGTGGCGGAAGGTGGGCTCGGCCGTGTCGAAGGCCACCACCACCCCGTCGGGGTTGAGGCCGCGGCAGTTGTCGAGCAGGGCCTTGAGGAAGCCGTAGGTCACGGAGGTGGGCACGCCGTTTTTGGTGCTCAGGCCGCCATCGCCGCCCTTGCTGAAGGCGTAGAAACTGCGGAAGGCGAGCGAGTGGCCGTCGATCAGCAGCAGCAGGGGCCGGTTGCCGCCGGCCGTGCTCGCGTCGCCTGTCACCGCTGATCTCCCGCTGGTGGGGCCAGCCTGGCAGAGCAGGCCGGTCCGCCGCCCCAGCGATGACGCCAGACCCCATCCCGCTTCAGGCCGCCGCCGCCTTCAGCCCCTGCGGCCGCTACCGCTGGTGGCTGGCGCGCCGCTGGGATCCGCGGCGGCCGCGGCTGCTGTTCATCGGCCTCAACCCCTCCCGGGCCGACGCCCGGCGCGACGATCCCACCCTGCGGCGCCTGCAGGGCTTCGCCCGGGCCTGGGACTACGGCGGGCTGGAGGTGGTGAACCTGTTCGCCCGCATTGCCGCCCAGCCGGCGGCCCTGCGCCGCAGCCGCGATCCGGTGGGGGCCGCCAACGACCGCTGGCTGCTGCGGCGGCTGCGGGCGCTGGCCGGCGCTGAGGCTGGCGCCGCCGTGTGGCTGGGCTGGGGCAACGGCGGCGCCTGGGGCGGCCGCGACCGCCGCGTGCTCGCCCTGCTGGCCGCCGACCCGACACCGCTGCCGCTGCTGGCGATCGGCCTCACCGCCGCCGGCCAGCCCCGCCACCCGCTCTACGCGCCGGGGGATGCGCAGCCCCGCCGGCTGGAGCATCCTGGGGGGCAGCTCCGACTCCCCCCGCCCCCCGGATGACCCGCAGACCCAGCCGCTACGCCATCCACCTGATGCTGGCGGGCGGGCACGTGCAGGTGGTGCAGTTCGCCACCATCGAAGCGTTCCAGCAGTGGTACGGCTCGGTGCTCAACGCCGGCTCCCCCGATGCCTATGTGAACGTGCCGATCGCCGATCTACCCGGCGAGTTCCTGGTACTGCGGCCCAGCGCGCTGCACGCCATCCGGGTGGAGCCGATCTACAGCACCCTGGACGAGGATTTCTGATACGGCTGCCTCTGATCCGGCTGCGGCACGCCCCCAGGTTGCGGGCCGGCCTCAGGCTGCGAGCGCGGCCCTGATCCGGGGCAGGTCGTCGCCGCGGCGGCGCAGCAGCAGCCAGGTTTCCAGCAGGTCGGGCCCCTGGAGGCTGCCCAGCAGGGCGGCCCGCAGGGATTTCATCAGCACCCCCTTCTTCACGCCGCTGGCGGCGGTGGCCTCGCCCAGCAGCTGCTGGGCCTGCTCGGCGCTCAGGGGGCTGCTCGCGCCTTCAGGCCCCTGCAGGTGCCGCTCCAGGGCCGCGGCGAGGCCGGCCAGGGCGGCCTGGGCCCCCTCGGCGGCCAGCTGGCTGCGGGCGGGCTCGCTGCGCTCCGGCGTGGTGAAGAAGGGGCGGGCCTGCTCCACGCCATCGGCCAGCAGGGTGAGGGAGGGGCCGAGCAGGGCCGCCAGATCCCGCTGCCAGAGCGGATCGGCAGCGGCGCCATCGCGGCCCCAGCCCTCGGCGCCCCAGAGGGGCTGGAGCTGGTCGCGCAGGGTTTCGGCGGGCAGGGCGTGCAGGATCTGGCCGTTGAGCCAGTTGAGCTTGTCCCAGTCGAAGCGGGCGCCGGCCCGGTTCACCCGCTCGAAGTCGAACACGCTGGCCGCCTCCGCCAGGGTGAAGCGCTCGCCCATGCCCTCCGGTGGCGACCAGCCCAGCAGGGTCATGTAGTTGGCCAGGGCCTCGGCCGTGTAGCCCATGGCGCGGAAGTCGTTCACGGAGGTGACGCCATCGCGCTTGGAGAGCTTCTTGCCCTCCTTGTTGAGGATCAGGGGGGTGTGGGCAAACACCGGCGCCGCCGCGCCGAGGGCCTCGTAGAGCAGCAGCTGTTTGGCGGTGTTGGCGATGTGGTCCTCGCCGCGGATCACGTGGGTGATCGCCATGGCGGCGTCGTCGACCACCACCACCAGGTTGTACAGCGGGTCGCCGATGCGGTCGGCCGGGGCGCGGCGGGCGATCACCATGTCGCCGCCGAGGTCGCTGCCGGCCCAGCGCATCTCGCCGCGCACCAGGTCGGTCCAGGTGATCACGGCGTTGTCATCGATGCGGAAGCGCACCGTGGCTTCCCGGCCTTCGGCGATGAAGGCCTGCTCCTGCTCGGGGCTGAGGTGGCGGTGGCGGTTGTCGTAGCGGGGTGCCCGGTTCTCGGCGGCCTGCCGCTCGCGCATGGCGGTGAGCTCCTCCTCCGTGGCGTAGCAGCGGTAGGCGCGGCCGGAATCGAGCAGGGCCTGGATGGCGGTGCGGTGCTCGCCGATCCGCTCGCTCTGGATCACCGGGTCGCCGTCCCAACTAAGGCCAAGCCACTGCAGGCCCTCAAGGATGTTGGCGGTGTACTCCGGCTTGCTGCGCTCCCGGTCGGTGTCTTCGATGCGCAGCAGGAAGCTGCCGCCGTGGCGCCGGGCGAACAGCCAGTTGAACACCGCCGTGCGGGCGGTGCCGATGTGGAGGGTGCCTGTGGGGCTCGGGGCGAGACGGACACGCACCGGACCGGACACAGCCATCCTGCTCCTTCAGATGAAAGTGAAACGGGACTGACGGGGCTCGAACCCGCAACTTCCGCCGTGACAGGGCGGTGCTCTAACCGATTGAACTACAGTCCCAGTCGGCCTTTTCAGGCGTTCTGATTAATTCTGAAGCCAGAGGGAACTTCAGAGCTCTCGGATGGTGGAGCGGTGTTGGCCGCTCCGCCGGTTTGAAAAGTATCCATGATCACGGGGCCGCTCGTCAACCATGGCTTGCAGCGGTCGGGCTGCAATGGTTGGGGCCGCCCCGCTTTCCGGAGGTCAGGGCCGGAAGCCGGCGGGCTCAATCAGGCGAACCTGATTGCCACGGGCCGTGAATTCACGGCCTTGGTCGCTTTGAACCACCACACGACCACCAGATTTGACGCGAATCACGCGGGCTCGAACCCAACCCAGAGCAGCGGATTCGAGCACCTTCACCACATCACCGGGCTGCAGATCCAACTCCATGTTCGGAACCACGAAACAGCAAGTGGGGACATCGAACGCGCCGTGGAGGACTTGAACCCCCGACATCAGGTTTTGGAGACCTGCGTTCTACCAACTGAACTAACGGCGCATGGGCGACGGCCCCAGGGGAGCATGAGGCCATGGGCGCCGGGGAAATCCGAAGAAAACCCCGGTGCTGACAGGCTTCAGCGATCGAAGCGCTGCTTCACGCGGGTGGCTTTGCCCACCCGATCGCGCAGGTAGAAAAGCTTCGCCCGTCGCACTTTACCGCGTCGCTCGACCTGAACGGAAGCCACCTGGGGGCTGTGCAGCATGAAGACACGCTCCACGCCGATCCCCTGGAAGATCTTGCGCACGGTGATGGTCTCGTTGAGGCCGCCGTGGCGCTTGGCGATCACCACGCCCTCGTAGGGCTGCACCCGCTCCTTGTTGCCCTCGCGGATGCGCACCCCCACGCGCACGGTGTCGCCCACGTAGATGTCGGGGAGGTCGCTCTTCAGCTGATCGGCCTCGAAGGCCTCGATCAGCTGGCGGGCGCTCAGCCGGCCGGTGGTGGCGCGAACGGTGGAGGGCGCCGCAGCGCTGCTCTCCTGGGCTGTCACGTCCTGGGTGGTCGTGTCCTGAGTTGAATCCTGCGTGATGTCGGCTGCCATCCCAGCTCCGCGTCGCCTGGCCAAAGGGGCAGTGTACCGGCTCGCCTGCCCTACCCCCCCTGGCGCCCCCACTCCCGCCGCAGCCGCTGCCAGGCCATGGCCGCGCCGGTGGCCAGCATCCACAGCAATCCCAGGCCGTTGAGCAGCACGTACAGCGTTTCGCCGGGCGGGCCGAACCAGCGGCGCAGCCATTCCCCCTCGTGCAGCACCATCAGCAGGTGGGCGGCGTCGCGGTCGAGGCCGGCCCAGTCGCGCAGCAGCCGGTAGCCCACGCCGCTGCACACCGTGAGCAGCAGCGGCAGCAGCACCAGCGGCGCCACGGCGGCGTGGGCGCGCCGCAGGCGCAGGGGCCAGGGGGCGGGGGCGGGGCTCGACACAGATTGACGGCCGTGGCTCCAACATGGATACCGTGAACAGCGACCTCCGCCCAACCGCAGGCCGCCTCCGCCCGTCTCCCCACCGCCGCCCCACATGAACCTCTTCGCCGATCTGCTGGCCGCCGGTGGCAGCGCCGAGAGCCCCGTCACGGCCAGTGGTCCGCGCATCCGCAAGGGGCGCCGGGGTGTGGAGATCAAGTCGGCCCGGGAGATCGCCACGATGCGCCGCGCCAGCCGCATCGTGGCCACGGTGCTGCGCGAGGCCATCGCGATGGCCGCCCCGGGCATGACCACCGGCGATCTCGATGCCTTCGCCGAGAAGCGCATCCGCGAGATGGGCGCCGAGCCCAGCTTCAAGGGCTACCACGGCTTCCCCGCCAGCATCTGCGCCTCGATCAACAACGAGGTGGTGCACGGCATCCCCAGCGGCAAGCGGGTGATCAAGGCCGGCGACCTGCTGAAGGTGGACACCGGCGCCTACGTGGACGGCTACCACGGCGACAGCTGCGTGACGATCTGCGTGGGCGAGGGCGTGCCCGAGCAGGCCCGCACCCTGGCGCGCGTGGCCCAGGAATCGCTGATGAAGGGGCTGGCCACGGTGAAGGCCGGCAGCACCCTGCTGGAGCTGGCCGGCGCCGTGCAGGACCACGTGGAGGCCCATGGATTTGCCGTGGTGGAGGACTACACGGGCCACGGCGTGGGCCGGAACCTGCACGAGGAGCCCTCGGTGTTCAACTACCGCACCCGGGAGCTGCCCAACATGAAGCTCCGCCCCGGCATGACCCTGGCGGTGGAGCCGATCCTCAACGCCGGCAGCAAGGCCTGCCGCACCCT